>Ga0153918_1000060_pt1 | contig 94608 bp, 94 predicted proteins | sample TSFL002MetaG_FD_104687 | JGI IMG/M metagenome (GOLD analysis project Ga0153918, IMG submission 104687) | Attine ant fungus gardens microbial communities from Florida, USA - TSFL002 MetaG | ecosystem: Host-associated > Fungi > Mycelium > Unclassified | place: USA: Florida, Paynes Creek Historic... | reverse complement strand
TTATACCTTTATTTTCTTGTCTGTGCAATAGCCCATAAATGATTTCCTATGGGAAACGACCGGTTAGAAAAGCATTATTACCGGGAGTATCGAGGTTTTTTGTTTCCAACAAACCGTACTTTTTCGCGCAAACGAAATATCAAGGGAAATTGGATGAATAATGAAAAAAATGACTCAGGCCATTGCTTTAAGCACGATAGTATTGGGAGCTCTCTCACCAACATTACAAGTTATTGCTGAAACTCCGAAAATCGCAGAATCACCAGCAGTAACCACAAAGCTTTCATCAGAAAATGTTGAAGTCCAAGCGGACTCTAATGACATTGCATCAGGAACTTTTGGGACAGCACCATGGAGAATTGATTCATCAGGTGTGTTACATATTGGAGCTGGAACATTTTCTGACACCCCAGTTAACCAAAACGGACTAAGAATGAGTCCTTGGTATCAATGGAGCAAACAGATAACAAGTATCCGTTTTGAAGGTGATGTTATTGCTGGAAATATACTCAGTAATCTATTTGATTATTTAGCAAATGTCACTCATATTGAAGGTATTGAAAAGCTTAATACTTCTCATACCACTGAGATGCAACGGGTGTTTGGCGGTTGTGCGAGCTTGACGAGTCTTGATTTGACTTCTTGGGATGTATCGAATGTTACAACAATTTTTTCTTTTCTTAATGGTGCGACAAATATGGAATCGTTAAACGTTTCTAATTGGAATGTTTCGAATATGATTGCAATTACTTATGCTTTTTCGGAAATGCCCAAATTAAAGGAACTTGACTTGTCTCAATGGCGATTAACCCCTTTATATTCTGCCCAAGGTGTCTTTATGGGAGATTCTTCTCTAGAAGCTCTTGATCTTTCAGGTTTTGATATGACACAACTTGAAAATTCATGGATAACAGGTTATGAGATGTCGCGTTTCTTCCAAAATACAACTTCTTTAAAAGTGCTAAAACTTAGCGATAAATTCCGTTTTTGGGTTACGGATAGTGTGAACGTGGAGCTTCCAGAAATTTCAGCAAACAATCAATATACAGGGAAGTGGCAAAATGTTGGTACAGGTTCGCTTACGCATCCGCAAGGAGCTGATGTTTGGACAAGTAAGCAACTCACTCAAAGCTTCAATGCGAATGCGAAGAACGATACCTATGTATGGCAGCCTTACACGATATCCGCAGGCGATGTGACTGTGAAGTACGTCGATACAAAAGGCACGCCTATTGCAGATGATGTCATAAAATCAGGAAATATTGGTGAAGCTTATACAACAGAACAAAAAGATATTCCAGGCTATACTTTTAAGGAAGTTCAAGGTGATCCATCAGGTAAATTTACAGATCAACCTCAAACAGTGACGTATGTTTATGAAGAGGCTAAAGACCAATCAACAGTTATTGTACACGATTCAGAGTTAACAGTTGGTGAGGCATGGCAGCCAGAAGATAACTTTGACAGTGCTACAGATTATTATGGCAATACGGTTCCTTTTTCAGATATAAGTGTTGAAGGGCAAGTCGATACGGCAAAAGCAGGAACTTACAAAGTCACGTATACAAGATTTGTACCTAATTTATTTTCAAACTCTGAAAATCAAGGGACATATTCTGCTGTTGCTACAGTTACTGTAAAAGAAGCTCAACCGGTAAAAGGTGGGGATATTACTGCCAAATACGTGGATACAGAGGGTATTGAAATTTCTGATGATGTGGTAAAAGTAGGAAATATTGGTGAAGCGTATACAACAGAGCAAAAAGATATTCCGGGTTATACATTTAAAGAGGTTCAAGGTAATGCATCAGGTAAGTTCACTGCTCAAGCTCAAACTGTAACTTATGTTTATACGAAAAATGAACTCCCCCATGTAAGTGGAACAGTCCTTGTCAAATATATAGATACGAATGGCCATTCACTTTCGGAAGATATTGTAAAATCAGGAGCTATTGGAGAAGGTTATAGCACTGAAAAGAAAGATATTAAGGGCTACACCTTCAAAGAAGTGCGTGGTAATGTTGCAGGTCGTTATACAAACCAAGTACAGACTGTCACTTATGTCTATACAAAAAATAAGTCGGTTTCTCAAGTAACTGCAACTCCTCAAGGTGAAGAAAAAGATCCAAGCGCTTCAGCAAAGCAAAAATTTTTGCCTAAGGCAGGCGAAAATGAAGGCATGACTCTAATTAGTTTTATTTTAGGACTTACTTTCTTGGCTTTAGGTCTGTTTGGACTTACACTTCGTATTAAGAAAATCAAGAAATAATAAAAAAACGGAAGTTACATTATGTAACTTCCGTTTTGATGTATATTTCTTTTCTCTTTTAGAGAAGAAAAAATAAATTTATTTAAGTTTGTCATTTTCATAAGTATGCTTAAGTTCCAAACCAGCAAATTCTTGTTGACGTAGTGCTTCATAGACAATCATACACGCAGTATTAGAAAGGTTGAGACTACGTACATGTTCATCGTTCATTGGGATGCGAATACATTTTTCAGCATTTTCTCGCATAAAGTCTTCTGGTAAACCAGTATCTTCTCGTCCAAAGAGGAAGTAATAGTCTTCTGAAGTTTCCGTATAATCAACATCTGAATATACTTGATCTGCAAATTTGCTCACTAAGAAGAGTTTTCCGTCCACATGGTTGATAAAATCTTCCAGATTTTTATGGTAGACAATGTTAACCTGATCCCAATAGTCCAATCCAGCTCTTTTGAGATTTTTGTCGGTAATTTCAAAGCCAAAAGGCTCAATCAAATGTAAGGTAGTATTAGTAGCTGCGCAAGTCCGCGCAATATTTCCAGTGTTAAAATGGATACGTGGTTCAAAAAGTGCAATATGATTCATAATTTTCTCCATTCCGTTTTTGTAAGGGTTTTACATTTTTACAAAAATAAAAACTAGGTAGCTCGGAGTATGGTCTCAGCGAGCAGCCTAGTTGGGGGACTAATTTGCTTTAATCATAACAGGGTTGATTGAAACAAATTAATTGATAGAGTAATCTTAACACATCTTTAAGGAAAAGTAAAGGAAATAATGGAAATTTTTTACATTTTTTTCCAAATAAGAAAAATTAAAGTAAAAAAAGGTGTTTTTTGGTATAATAGGAAAGGTAATTCTATCCCTCAAAGCAGAGAAAAAGCTTCTGAGAGAACAGCGAGAACTTAACTGTTTAAACGGTAATAAATAAGGTTTTGAAGAATTCTTTATGAATTTTATCAGCTATTTGTGTATTAAAGAATATCAAAGAGTTGGCCTTAAAATCCCAAAAGAAAGGAACATCTTTGTTTAAGAGGATGACTGGCTTTTCCAAACAATTGAAGAAAAGCACGTAGGTGAAATAAAATGATTTACGCAATCTGGGCAGAGGACGAGAAAAAAGTAATTGGCATCGATGGTCATTTACCTTGGCGCTTACCTGCTGAACTCGAACATTTTAAAAAGACAACGTATCATCAAGCAATTTTGATGGGCCGCAAAACCTTTGAAGGCATGAATAAGCGTGTGCTTCCTGGACGTATCACTATCGTTCTTACAAGAGATGAAACTTATCCCAAAGAAGATAACGACCGTGTCCTAATCATGCATAGTGTATCCGAAGTTGTAGAATGGTATAATAATCAAGAGCGTGATTTATATATCATTGGCGGATCAGAGATGTTCCTTCTTTTCGAAAATGAGCTATCAGCGCTCTATAAAACGGTTGTTCATGGAGAATTTGCAGGGGATACTTATTTCCCTGATACGTTTGATTTTTCGAAGTATGTGAAAGTGTCAGCGGATTATCACAAAAAAGACGCGCAAAATCCTTATGACTTTACCGTTGAAAAATATGAGCGGAAGGAGAAACAAAAGCCGTGACAAAATCTATTTTTGGCTTATTTACAGCTGTTTTATGCGCAATCTGTGTAATCCTTGCACTGCAATGCTTCCGCAAAAAGCGCTGGGGCTTAGGAACTATTTTTCTTCTTAATGCCTTTACGAATATTGTAAATTCCATTCATGCTTTTTTTGGAACTTTATTTTCCTAAAAATGTTTAAAATCTAGAAAAAGAGAAATAAATGTCTAACGATACAAAAGAAAACGAAAATATATATTGTTCATTCTGTGGCAAGAGCCAACCAGAAGTAAAGAAACTTATCGCCGGTGTTGGTGTTTATATTTGTGACGAATGTGTGGAACTATCGAGCCATTTGATTGAAGAAGAAATGCGAGAGGAAATGGCTCAAGAATTTGAAACTACTCCTGTAATGACCCCAAGAGAAATGTTGGATCATCTTAATGGTTACGTTATCGGACAAGAGCGTGCAAAACGTGCGCTTGCTGTTGCTGTTTATAATCATTATAAACGTATCAATTTTACAGGTAAAGATGACGAAGAAGTTGAACTCCAAAAGTCTAATATCTTATTGATTGGTCCTACAGGTTCAGGGAAAACCTTTTTGGCACAAACTTTAGCTAAATCGCTTAACGTTCCTTTTGCCATTGCTGATGCAACAAGTTTGACGGAAGCGGGTTATGTCGGTGAAGATGTCGAAAACATCTTGCTCAAGCTGCTTCAAGCCAGCGATTTCAATATTGAACGTGCGGAGCGCGGTATCATCTACATTGACGAGATTGATAAAATTGCTAAAAAATCCGAAAATGTTTCTATCACTCGTGACGTTTCCGGTGAGGGTGTTCAACAAGCCCTCTTGAAAATTATCGAAGGTACAGTTGCGAGTGTCCCTCCACAAGGCGGACGTAAACATCCTAACCAAGAGATGATTCAAATTGATACCAAAAACATTCTCTTCATTGTGGGCGGAGCCTTTGACGGTATTGAAGAAATTGTCAAACAACGCTTAGGTGAGAAAATTATTGGCTTTGGAACAAATAATAAAGCCTTGGCTGACAATGAATCTTATATGCAGGAAATCATTGCTGAAGATATTCAAACTTTCGGATTGATTCCTGAATTTATTGGGCGTTTACCTGTAGTTGCTGCACTTGAACGTTTGACAGAAGCTGATCTTATCAGTATTTTGACTGAGCCTAAAAATGCTCTCATCAAACAATACAAGCAGTTGTTAAGCTATGACAATGTGGAACTGGAATTTGAGGATGCAGCTTTGCATGCCATTGCTGAAAAAGCTATTGAACGTAAAACAGGTGCACGTGGCTTACGTTCAATCATTGAAGAAGTGATGATGGATATCATGTTTGAAATACCAAGTCATGATAATATTGAAAAAGTGATTATTACGGAAGCAGCTGTGCGTGATAAAGCAGAAGCAGAAATCATTTATATTCAAAAATAAAAAACAGAAAATCATGAGTGCTCATGGTTTTCTTGTTATTATCTTTGATTTTGCCTTAGCAAATGAGAAGGATAATAGGCAGGAAGTGAAGCGATTTTTGATCCTTCTTCCCCCAAAAAAAGACTTTAAATAAACCTTGCGCAGCTATCTAAAGAGAGGTTGACACACAAGGAAAGAGAGAAATAATGAAAATAAACCCTAATAATTTACAACTGACGATTTCAGCAGCCTCTGCCAAGCAGTATCCAGAGACAGATATGCCGGAAATTGCTCTTGCTGGTCGCTCCAACGTTGGAAAATCAAGCTTTATCAATACTTTATTAAACCGTAAGAACTTTGCCCGTACCTCAAGTTCGCCAGGTAAAACACAGCTCCTTAATTTTTACAATGTAGACGATACGGTTCATTTGGTAGACGTTCCAGGATACGGCTATGCTCGTGTTTCGAAAAAAGAGCGTGAAAAGTTCGGTAAAATGATTGAAGAGTATCTCACAACAGCACCTAATCTTAAAGCTGTTGTCGCTCTCGTTGATTTGCGTCACGAACCCTCTGAAGATGATAAACTGATGTACACTTTTTTGAAATTCTATGATATTCCTGTAATTTTAGTTGCAACGAAGGCTGATAAAATTCCACGTGGCAAGTGGAACAAGCACGTTTCAGTGATCAAAAAAGCATTGCAATTTGACAGCACAGATGATTTTGTGATCTTTTCAAGTTTTGATAAAACAGGAATTGATGAGGCTTGGAAAGCCATTGAACAATATGTATAAGATTAAGATTAATAATATGAAATTCTTTTCGCATATCGGAGTTTTACCGGAAGAAAAGATTTTGGGACAAAATTTAGAAATTGACTTGATTGTTACCACGAATTTTTCCTATTCGGGTTTAGATGAACTTGATGAAACTTTGAGCTATGTTGCTTTTTATGAAAAAATTGCGGAAATAATTGAAGTCTCACGTGCAGATTTGATTGAAAAATTGGCTTTCGATATCATTCAAGCCATTAAAGAAAACAACAAAGTGGAAACAGTAGAAGTACATATCCGAAAATTGGCTGTACCTATTGCAGGAATCTTTGACAATGTCGAAATTGAAATGGTCGGTTAAAATATTTAACTTTTAGAGAATATTTACGGCTTTCTAAGGGGGAAACAAGAAAGTGATGCAAACGGTTTATTTGAGTTTAGGGAGTAATATCGGAGACAAGCAAGCTTATTTACAAGATGCAGTAAGTTTATTGGGGCAGAATTCGGCTATTTTAATAGATAAAAAGTCAAAGTTTTATCAAACGTCACCTGTTGGGGGTGTGGAACAAGATGACTTTGTCAATATGGCAGTGAAGATTTCAACGACACTTGAAGCGAAGCAGTTATTGGCGTTTATTCACGAAATTGAAGCCAAATTAAAGCGTGTACGCAAGATTCATTGGGGCCCACGCACGATAGACATTGATATCTTATTTTACGGCAACGATCAGATCTCAGAGGAAGATTTGATTGTTCCACATAAAGAAGTTTTTAATCGTCTTTTTGTTCTTGTCCCCCTTTTGGAAATTTTAGAGCCGGGTTTCTCACACGAACAGGAAGTGAAACAAGCCATTGAAAAACTCAAAAATACAGAACAAGAAATAGTAGAGCTTCCGACGGAAAAACCCGCTAGAAAACGTATTGAGTTTGCTGTACGAGAAATTCTCTCTGCTGTAGGTGAAGATCCTGACCGGGAAGGTCTATTAGAAACACCAGAGCGTGTAGCCAAAATGTATGAAGAGATTCTCTCTTCACAAAAATTAACGCAATTTGAGGAGTATAAACTCTTTAAGATTGAAAAAACAGACCAGGATCAAACTATCTTAATCAAGGATATTCCCTTTTACTCGATGTGCGAACATCACATGTTGCCTTTCTTTGGTAAGGCCAACGTAGCCTATATCCCTAAAGACGGTAATATTATAGGCTTGAGCAAGATTCCACGCTTGGTCAACTATGTTTCGCATAAACTTTCAGTGCAAGAAAACATTACGCGAGACATAGCGGAAATTTTAAATGACATCTTAGAGCCCAAAGGTGTTGCGGTTGTTGTCGAAGCACGTCATATGTGTGTGGAAATGCGCGGTGTTAAAAAAGGAAATTCTCAAACAAAAACCTCTTTCTTTATGGGAGAATTTGAAGAAAATAGAGAAACACGTCTTGAGTTTTTAGAAAGCTTGAATTGAAATGAAAATCATTGAAAAAAATACAGAATGCTTTTCTCTGAAGCATATCTCTATCTGTTTCACCGAAATGAGCAGTCAAGAACAAGCCAAATTGGACAATCTTCTGTACCGTGTAAGAGCAAAAACGCTCGTAGACAAGCATGATCTGCTGGCTTTTTTGACGATTTATGAATTGGCAGATTTGATTAAGGTTTGGCCTGCTTCTCAGGAAAAATTGGCTTTGGAGCGTATTTTTAAACGCCATCAGATTATTTGGTCAGGACAGAATTTTTCTTTTGATTTGACTTTGGATCCGATTGTCTATTCTATTGTCAATGTCACACCTGATTCATTTTACGATGGCGCAGAAGAAAATCTGAATTTGGATTTTATTCTACAGCGAGTGGAACAGGATTTGCAAGAGGGGGCACAAGTCATCGAACTTGGAGGTAAGTCTTCTCGCCCAGGTTATGCAGACATTTCGCCAGAAGAAGAATGGCAACGTCTCGCTCAGCCCTTGCAGAATATTCGTCAAGCATTTCCCGAGGCTGTTATTGCTATAGACACTGATGAAGCCTATGTTATGCAGCGTGTGCTGGATGCAGGTGCAGATATTATTAATGATATTGATGGTTTTGATACACCTGAAAAATTACAGCTGATGCAAGAATACCAACCAGCTTTGGTTGCCATGAATAATGGGCGAGCGGGCATGAATTACGCAGATAACGTTTATCAAGAACTGCCGGCCTATTTTACAGAAAAACAAAAAGAATTAAACCAACTTGATATTGCTAATGCACAAATATGTGTAGACCCAGGCGTTGGTTTTTCTGGTGGAGCAACAGGGATTGACTCTTTACAGCGCGTAAAAACGACCGAACTATTGACGAACCTAGGTTTGCCTGTGATGATTGCAATCTCCCGTAAATCTTTCATGACCAATCTTCTGAATATGGAAGTAGACGAGCGCCTTTTGTCAACATTGATTCTTGAAAATCAAATGATGATGGATGGTGGGCGTGTGCTACGTGTACATGATGTTGCAGCAACACGCCGTTTAATTGAAAATTTTAAAATATACCAAAAATACTAATGTATAATGATTTGATACGTGAACTTTCAGCTTTAGAAAGTTCTAAAAAACAAGAACAGGTAATTGCTCTTTTACGCAGCCAAAAAGGACTTAAGGGAAAACAGAATCCGGATTTGCAACTGTCGGCGTCTGCTGTCGTTTTTAAAGGGGAGAAGATGTATTTTATCGAGCATCCCTATCAAAAAGAACTCTTACTTCCTGCTGGACATGTCGAAGAAGGGGAAAAACCCCATAAGACGGCAGAACGTGAATTCCATGAAGAAACAGGTTTGACAGCTGGTGCACCACGTCTTATAGATGTGAATCTTATTAATATTCCCTATAATGCAGTTAAGGAAGAAAAAGCACATCAACACATTGATTTTCGTTATTTTCTTAAATTGCGGGATGAGCCTTCTGAACGGGCAGAGCTACCTGTTTTTTTGCTTTCAAAAACAGAGGCACCCGAGGAATTTAAAAAGTATTTTCTAGAAGGGAAACAAGCCTAATATGACTATCGAAACAGCACTAGAATGGATACATTCTCGTCTTAAATTTAATATCCGCCCAGGATTGACACGAATTGAAGCCTTGCTTAAATTGCTCGGGAACCCTGAAAAAGAATTGTCGATGCTTCACATTGCTGGTACAAATGGCAAAGGCTCAACTGTTGCTTTTACCCGAAGTATTTTGGAGCAGTTGGGCTTGACTGTAGCTACATTTACCAGTCCATTTATTGAGACTTTTGGCGAACGGATGGCGATTAATGGCTATCCTATTCCTGATGAAAAACTTATCAAGTATGTCGAGCAACTTAAACCATTAGTAGAGGAAATGGACAAAGACGCAAGATTTGCGGGGATCACAGAATTTGAAATTATTACCGCTCTGGCGTTTCGCTATTTTGCAGATGAACACGTTGATGTAGCTTTGATCGAAGTAGGTTTAGGGGGACTTTTAGACAGTACTAATGTCATTCAACCTGTAGCAACTGCAATTACAACTATCGGCATGGATCATATGGATATCCTAGGGGATACACTAGAGAAGATAGCTGCCCAAAAGGCTGGAATTATTAAGCCGTACACACCCTTGGTGACAGGGAAAATAGCGGACGAAGCCCTAGCTGTTATTGCGGAAACAGCTCAAACAAATCAAGCGAAACATTATCAATACGGTATTGATTATCAGATAGAAATTCTTGAAAATGAGCGATTTAATTACAAGGATGATGAAATTTACTTGCTCAACTTAGAAAAATCTTTACTTGGTCTACATCAAATAGACAACGCAGCACTTGCGGTTAAACTTACCATGGTTTATGCACATAAAGTAGGATTATCACTTTCAGAAGAAGCAATCCGAGAGGGTTTAAGAAGAACTTTTTGGCCGGCGCGCATGGAAGAAGTCAGTCAAGCACCTTTAACACTACTTGATGGCGCTCATAATGTACATGCCATGCAGCGACTCTTGGAAAACTTAAAAAATGAATTTTCAGGGCGTAAAATTACGATTCTCTTTTCAGCACTGGTCACAAAAGATATTACAGAGATGATTAAAATACTGCAAACCGTTGATAATTCGAAGCTAATTTTAACAACTTTTGATTATCCGAAAGCTTTAAAATTAGAAGATTTTGCGTATTTAGAAAAAGAAAATGTGACGCTGGCAGAAGATTGGAAGAGCACATATGCATCATTAAAAGAAAATTTACATGAAGACGATGTACTTTTAATGACAGGCTCTTTGTATTTCATGTCTCAAATTAGAGCATACATCTTAGCGTCAGAGCAATAATAAAAAAATAAGGTCCTTGATGGACTTGAGGAGGATGAAAACTGTGATTGTTTTAGCAGGAACAATAGGAGCTGGAAAATCAAGCTTGGCAAAGGCTTTAGGGGAGCATCTTGGAACAGATGTGTATTACGAAGCCGTAGATAATAATCCGGTTCTTGACTTGTATTATCAAGATCCGAAAAAGTATGCGTTCTTATTGCAAATCTATTTTTTGAACAAGCGTTTTGAATCAATCAAAATGGCTTATACTCAAGAGAATAATGTCCTTGACCGCTCAATTTTTGAAGACGAACTTTTCTTAACTCTAAACTATAAAAATGGCAATGTCACTAAAACAGAATTAGAAATCTATCAGAACTTGCTCAGTAATATGCTCGAAGAAATGGAAGGAATGCCTAAAAAGCGTCCTGACTTACTGGTCTATATTGATGTGAGTTTTGAAACAATGCTTTCGCGAATTGCACAACGTGGGCGTAGTTTCGAACAGATTGATGATCAACCTGAATTAAAAGCATATTACCATCAAGTCCATGAAGAATACCCAGCTTGGTATGAAAACTATAATGTGTCCCCTAAAATTCGGATTAATGGAGATGCACTTGACTTCGTAAATAATACAGAAGACCTCGAAAAGGTACTTACAGAAATAGATAAAGCATTATTAAAATTACAATTAAAGTAAATCGGAAGATTTATTTTTTTTTACTCGTCGACAAACTATACCAATTAAAGAATTATTATTCTTGACAAATACAAAACATTGTATTATCATATTCTTATTGACGAAAAATAAAGAAAAAGCTAACTATACCAATTAGCTTATGGAGAAATTAATATGTGTGGTATCGTAGGAGTTGTCGGAAATCGTAATGCAACAGACATTCTAATGCAAGGTCTTGAAAAACTTGAATACCGTGGTTATGATTCAGCAGGAATCTTCGTTGCTGATGGCGCAGGTCAAGTGAATCTTGTGAAATCTGTGGGACGCATTGCAGATTTAGAGGCAAAAACAGGTGATAACATTACAGGATCAACAGGGATTGGTCATACACGTTGGGCGACCCATGGTAAACCAACCGAAGATAACGCGCATCCTCATACTTCTACTTCAGGACGTTTCGTTTTAGTACACAATGGTGTAATTGAAAACTTCTCAGAAATCAGAGAAGAATATCTTGCTAAGGATACATTTAAAGGTCAAACAGATACAGAGGTGGCTGTTCATCTCATCGCTAAGTTTGCAGAAGAAGAAGGACTCTCTGTACTTGAAGCCTTCAAAAAGGCCCTCTCTATTATTGAAGGTTCTTATGCTTTTGCTCTTATGGATGCTGAAGATGCTGACGTGATCTATGTTGCGAAAAACAAATCGCCTTTACTAATTGGCTTGGGTGATGGCTACAACATGGTATGTTCTGATGCCATGGCGATGATTCGTGAAACATCTGAATTTATGGAAATTCATGATAAAGAACTGGTTATCTTAACTAAAGATAAGGCAGAAGTCATGGATTATGAAGGAAATAAGGTTGAGCGCCAAAGCTACACAGCAGAACTTGACCTTTCTGATATTGGTAAAGGAACATATCCTTACTACATGCTCAAAGAAATTGATGAACAACCAACAGTAATGCGTAAATTGGTCTCAACTTATACCGATCAAGACGGGCAATTAACTGTTGATACGGATATCGTTAAAGCTGTTCAAGCAGCAGATCGTATTTATATTATTGCGGCAGGAACATCGCTTCATGCAGGTTATGCTTCAAAACAAATTCTTGAAGAGTTGACGAATACACCAGTTGAGCTTGGCGTGGCTTCTGAGTGGGGCTATGGTATGCCACTATTAAGCAAAAATCCTTTGTTTATCTTCCTTTCACAGTCCGGTGAAACAGCAGATAGCCGTCAGGTATTGGTAAAAGTAAATGCGCTTGGTCATCCAAGTTTAACGGTCACAAATGTTCCTGGCTCTACATTGTCACGTGAAGCAACACACACAATGTTGATTGGTGCGGGGCCTGAAATTTCGGTGGCCTCTACAAAAGCTTACACTGGACAAATTGCAACGCTCGCCTTCCTAGCAAAAGCTGTGGGTGATGCAGACCAAAATCCTAAGTCACTTGCTTTTGACTTAGTTAAGGAAATTTCACTCGTGGCACAATCTATCGAATCTACATTGTCAGAGAAGGAATTGATTTCCGACGTTGTAGCCAAGCTTTTACCAGAAGCACGAAATGCCTTCTATATCGGACGCAAACAAGATTATTTTGTCTCTATGGAAGCCAGTCTGAAATTAAAAGAAATTTCATATATCCAATGTGAAGGCTTTGCTGCTGGTGAACTTAAACACGGAACAATTTCCTTGATTGAAAATGGTACACCTGTTATTGCCCTGATTTCAAATAATGAAGAAGTTGCGGCACACACCCGTGGAAACGTTATGGAAACAGTGGCACGTGGGGCTTCAGCAATTACGATTGTCGAAGAAGCTGTAGCGCGTGAAGATGATGATATCGTTATCAATAACGTTCATCCTTATCTTTCAGCGATTTCAATGGTGGTACCCACACAGCTTATCGCTTACTACGCAACTGTCCAACGAGGATTGGATGTTGATAAACCACGTAACCTTGCCAAAGCTGTAACAGTGGAATAAAAACGAAATAAAAAAGTGGGTTATAAAAATCCACTTTTTTTATGTTCTAAAAAAGAGTGATACCTACACTCTTTTTTCGTATAAATGATTAAGGAGAAAGTCGTGTATCACATTAAAGAAGAACAATATCCTATGAGACCTCGAGAAAGATTGAACATTTTTGGACCAGAAAAGCTGAGTGAACAAGAACTTTTAGCCATTTTACTCCGAACAGGCAGTAAAAAAGAAAATGTCATGGAACTTGCTGCACGGGTTTTGACAACCTTTAGCAGTCTAGAAGAATTTCGTCGGGCTTCTCTAACAGAGTTGAAAGCAATTCCCGGTATTGGGCCTATCAAAGCCTTGGAAATTCGGGCGATGATTGAACTGGGTAAACGAATTCACACGATCCAAAGAAAAAGATACGGACAAGTGATAGGATCTCGCCAATTTGGGTTGAGTTTAGCAGATGAGATGTCTGATTTTGAACAGGAAAATTTAGTCGCAATCTACCTAGACGCACAGCATCACATTATTCAGAAAAAAACGATTTTTATTGGTGCTGTGAACCATTCCATTGCCAATCCCCGGGAAATTTTACATCATGCGGTAAGAAATTTAGCTGTAGGGATCATCATTGCACATAATCATCCCTCCGGGATTACCCAACCAAGTCAACAAGACAAGCTGTTCACACAGAAGATTAAGCAAGCATGCGATGCTTTAGGTATACAACTTTTAGATCATATCATTACAGGTCAGGCTTCTTATTTGAGTTTTAGAGAAGAAGGTTTATTGGAAAGTTGAAAACAAAGTATAGAATATAACGTTTAAGCTAAATTCTCAGTTCATACCGATTTACTGCATATATTTATTTAAAAAAACAGCTGTACATTGCTTATATTGCTTAGGCTTTACTATATAGGATTGTGCATGTTGGGGTTTCCTTTGGCGCAAGAATATAATAAGAATCGAGTTTTAAATTAGATGCTGCTGAGTTTTCACGCCATTCTTGCTTTTGAGCAGACTTAAGCCATTGACTGACTTTAAGATTTAGAGGATTATTTTGCCCAGTCTGTGAGACAAAGCTCTTGTTTTTAGCTACAAACGAAAAATTATACATGTAAAAAGTTAATGATGTTATGGATATTGTCAAAATAATAAAAAAAATATTGTCAATGCTTAATCTTTTTCTTCTTTGGGGCTTCTTTTTTCCTTAAAGTATAATAACATTTAAAAAATGGTATAGACAATCTAATGCTAAATGTTTAAAATTTTGAATTATGAACATTCTGCAGTCCGATGTATCATATTATGAATAAAAAATATGCTAAACTGTATCTTGTAATTTTTTTTTGTATTAATTTTAAAAATACAAAAAAAATAAAATATAATTCCACCGGGAATAACGCTCAAGCGTTTCAAGCATTTCATTAGGTCTAAGAAGAAATGCTTGACTCACTTGATTTTTTTTGAGGAGAATAAATGAGTTATAGCAAGTATGGTGAATCTTTTAGAACGCTGAGAAAACAGCATAAAAAGACGCTAGGCTATTTTGAAAGCCTTGGGATTTCGAAAGGTACCTTGTCACAATTTGAGAATGGCAAAACACTACTTTCTTTTGATAAATTGGATATGGCACTTCAAAAGATGAACGTGACAATGACTTCGTATATTTTGATGATTAATAACAGTGAATCAGAGTATTTTATCACACAGTTTCGAGAAATTGAACGGGCTTATATGACGCGTAATAAAGAAAAACTCATGCAGATTTATCATGACAATATTTATTATGAGATTGATGAAGATTATTTCATTGCCTTGGCGGCTAAGGCATGTTATGAGAAGCTAGATGTGGAAGAAAAAGCGCAGCTTGAGACTTTTTTTAATAATTGCGAGATGTGGAGCAGGTATGAACTCAATTTATTTATTAATGTAATGCCTCAGATTGACCAAAATCTTAAATATTCGATTATTAATAAGTTAATCTTACCGAAATATGAATATCTCCGTGAACGGCGGGAATATCGACCTCTCTTTGCTCGACTTATTGTGAAGAACATTTTATTACTTCTCACTCAAGGAAAGCAAAAAGAAGTAGAGGATTTAATTAAGTATTTAAAAGGACTGCCACCTATAATTGATATCACAGAAAAAGTTGTTGGCTTGTTTTTGGAAGGATGCTATATTTATAAATTTGAAGACAGTCAAATGGGAAACAAAATAGTCAGACATTCCTTACATATCCTACTAGACGTAGAGGCTATAGAACTGAAAAATATACTGGAATTTTACTATAAAAATACAATTAATAGTCAGAAAAAAAGTTATTTATTGATAAACTAAAGGAGAATCTGACACAACTTTTAAAGCAATCAGTGTTTTTTCACTGGTTGTTTTCTTATGTTTATTTTGCCTTTTTATAAATGTTTTAAAAGTGTGCTATTCGAATTGTCTGTATATTTTTCTTTTTATTTTCAAAACTGTGCTTTATAAAACAGGGTAATATAAGCTAGACATTCTTGAAAAATTCTTTGTTTAGGATACTAAACGAAGTCCTTTAGCCATTGAGTTTTGGAAAAATAGGCGGTATAATACAACCGATTAAGTTATATTAAAGTCTTTTATAAATTTAATTAACTTGAGAACTATATATCTAAAAAGAGGAAAAAATGAAAAAATCTTACAAACACAAAATGATTGTTGGCTTAGCTTTAACAACACTTGCTGGAACAAGTGTGATGAGTTTATCAGCACCAGCATTTTTGAACAATGTTACAGTTGCTCATGCGGATTCGTCAGCTATTGCGGATAACACATCTCAACGTTCGATTACTTTGACAAAATATGCTATTCAAAATGAAGGTCAACTTGGAGCACCTGGTGATGGTACAGAATGGAACAATCCGGATAACTTAGCAACCTTGAAAAATGTAAAATTCAAACTTGTTCGGGTTAAGCCTTTGGAGGGAGGCCAACCTTTAGTCGATGCATCAACTGCAGTTGAAGGTACAGACTACGAAATTGATACAACTTTTGCCCCAAGGGAAGCAATAACTGATGATGCAGGACAAGTCAAGTTTGACTTAGGTACTGGTAAAGCAAATGACGGTATCTACATGCTAGTCGAAGAGGATTCTACAGATGTTGTGAATAATACGACAGGTGCTACTACAACAATTAAATACAAAGCTATTCCTGCTTTCATTTATGTGCCGATGACCAATCGTGATTCACAGTCAGGTTTGATTTATGATGTCAATGTTTATCCTAAAAATGAAGAAGATACACCTCTTAACCCCATTAAAACGATTGACGGCATGAATGGCGAATCACTTGTTGCGGGTCAAACCTATCAATGGGAAGCTGCATTTAATATTAATCCTGGTGATTTCTTCTATATTGCAACAGAAGATAGCTTTATTGAAGGCTTAGACCCTAACACAGATTACACTGGGCCTAATTCAACTGGTGGACATGTTCATGAAGGCGACAAAGTGTATATGGATTACTTGACAGTTACCGATGACCTGGATCCTAATCAAGATCTCCTCTCAGTTGAAATGCAGGTCAAAGATAAAGATGGCAACTGGGTAACGTTGGAGCAAGGGACAGACTACACTTTTAAAGAGGGTGCTAACCAAATGACCCCAGCTGGTAAAAATACAGTAGAATTGACTCAAGCTGGTATGGAAAAGGTTGGAACTATGACAGGTGCAACACAAATGCGCGTAGTTTATAAAGCTCAAGTTAAAGAAGGTTGGAATGGTAAAATCGAAAACAGCTTTACCGTTGATAAAAAATCACCAGGTTTGGATCCCGATCATGACACTAACCCAGACAAACCAAAATACTTTGATGGTGGTTTTGACCTTCATAAAGTAGATGAAAATGGAGATAACTTAGCAGGAGCAGAGTTCTATATTGCAACATCAGAAGCAAATGCACGTGCTGGGAAATTTTTAGCATCAGATGGTCAATCTTATGCTAAAGAAACCAAATTACCTGCTGGCATTCATTTTTTAACAACGACTTCAGATGCTCAAGGTCACGCCGGTTTTGATGGCTTACCATTGAAATGGTACGACGATGTGAATGGTAATGGAAAACAAGATATGGATGGTACAGAACCGACTTTTGCTGATGCAGACATCCAACGTGACTACTGGGTGGTTGAGACTAAAGCACCAACAGGTTATGAATTAGTTAAAGATCCAATCAAAGTAACTGTTAACTTAAATACCGCAGCAGATGCAACGTGGGAAGCAACAGTCGAAAACAAAAAACAATCGGATCTTCCATTTACAGGTGCAAAAGGCACAACTTTGATGGTAAGTATCGCGATTGGTGCAATTGCACTTGGTACAGCGGCAGTTGTTATTGACAAAAAACGTCGTCAAGCATAGAAGTTAAATAAGATGAAATTTTACTTTCCACTAAAAGGATGAGGGAAATATTGATGTATTTTAAAAATAAAATTATTAATTGGAAGTGGAAGGCAATAACTTTAGCAATTGTGATGTTATTTGCTGGAATTTTTACTCCAGTTTTTTCTCAAACTGCAACTAATAGATTACAAGAAGGCAATGTTATTGCTACAAATGGATTGAATAGTATATCTACCAATGTCGATCCTAATTCAGATTTTGATAATCTATTTAATATGGTAATAATTAAAAAAAATCCAGAAAATGTACTACCAGAGTTCAACCTAAGGAATTCAAAAGGTCAAGCTGTTCCATCTTCTACAAATCCAAAATACAATATTCCAGCAAATGATCAAAGTGACGGACAGGACTTTACACAAAATATGTCTGAGGCAGGTCATGGATTCTCTCGTTTTGTTTTGAATGACTGGGAGACGGGAGATGGTAATGAAATTGATGTTGTTTTTAAAAAACAAGCAACTTATGATGGTAGAGATATTGACATCCATGTTACTTATTCTAACTTTAGAAAAAACAAAAAGACAAATGGTTGGGATGACCAACGATTTTTCATCTCAAATGCATTTTACTATGGGCAATGGGTTATTGGAGGATTAAAAGGTGGTTACGTTCCAGGTAACCCTGGCTTCGGAGATATTTCTGATCACGATGATATCCATGCTTGGGATGAAAAATTAAGTTTTTATTATAGTGATAGCCCACAAGAGGAAGTCAAATGGGATACTGAAACAACAGGGAAGCAGTTTCTTACAATTAATTCATTAAATGGAGAATTTCGTCAAGAAGGAGATATTAGTAACCAAGAGACAAATGAGTTTGCCGGTGTATCTCCTGATTCTGAAAGCAAAACATCTGAGCAATATGTTAATAATGATTCACTACTGAAATGGGGAACTCTAAATACAAACGGAGCAGCTGGAGTTTTCTCAGATGTTTTTTGGGGGATAAGTAATGATTTTACTGATGAAGTAGGGGGAGATAGTTTTACTAAATCTTCTGTAACTTTTGAGTTTGCTCCTTCAGAAACTTTTCGACCTACTTTAACTATTGGTCAAAATAGGAGGCATTGGTACTGGTCTACAATTTCTTCTGGAACAGTATTTCAACAATATTATCCTATAACGAAGGAGGTTCTTGATGCTGGAGGAAGTAATGTACCAAATCCCAACTATCCTGAAGATAATTCTGATGCTATACATGATGTAAACAAAAAAAATGTTCTCGAAAACCAAACTCTAAAATGGAAAATAAATTTCTACATTCCTGAGATGGGAACAGAAATTCTTCAACCTTATACTAAGCTTAACTTTCATGATGTATTACCTAATAAGGTACACTATAAAGCATTACATATTTACGATGAGGCGGGTAATGAAATTCCTACAGACTGGTACAACAACACAAGCTCTGGACAAAATATAAGTTGGGAGATGAAGCCAGATCATCTAAATGGCAGATCTCTACACTATACTGGGGTTCATTATGCTACTGTAATTGAAACAACAATGGGCACAGATTTAGTTGATGGAGAAGAGTATCATAATACTGCACAAATGACATTTGGTGAGTCAGAACGTGAATCAAACGAAGTTTATGTTAAATATGGTTTTAAACCTTTAAGTCCTCCCGTAAAATATGTTAGCGACTCTGATGAAGCACTTGTAGATTCAGACACGTTGACGGATATCCATGAAAAATATCTTTATACTTTAGAGGGTGAATTTTTAGAGCTTCCTACCTATGATGAAAAGAAGGCGCTTAAAGATTGGCAATTAACAGACAACACACCTGCTGGAATTACTTTTGATGATGTATCATCGATAAAAGCTTATGCTTGGGATGGTAGTACTAAAGGCGAGGATCTTTCAAATAGTTTTGAATATAGCATAGTTAATGGTGTATTAACGATAAAAGCTAAGCCAGAGTTGCTTAAAGATCCTAAAATGTACGAAGAAATCCATAAAGTGCGTTTCGAAATAGGTGCACGAGTAACTGATGAAAGTAAAGTAGAACGTGACGAAAATGGTAAAGTTCATATTGTGAACAATACAAAACAGTCCGGTCATTATTACGACGATACAACTTTTGATGATCCAAGTAATGATGTGGTGACTACTGTGGACAAGGATGCAGAAAATGCCTTGAAAGTTTCTAAAGAAGTTGATAAGAATCTAACAGAAAACGGAACAGTTGATCCAGTGGACACAGCAAAAAGCCGTCTTCAACCGATTACGTACACAATTAATGCGGCAAATACCAGTGCAACATCAAGTATGGATAAGGTTCGTATTTTAGATATTTTACCTTTCCATCAAGATGATCGTCAAACAAGCTTTAATGCTAAAGGTACAGCTCATGTCCTGTCAGCTCAATTAGTCGATGCAAATGGTCAATCTGTTAAAGGAGCGCATCTTTATTACAAAGACCCCAGCCAAGCAGAAACAAACACTACATTAGATCCAAATAGTTTACCTCAAAGTGTGACAGAATTGGCCGCTAAGGGCTGGCTAGCTTATGATGGCTCAGATGCCTCTGTCTTGGAAAAAACATCTGCAATTTTTGTTGATGTAGACAACATTCCTGCCAATACAACTTACGCTTTGAAAATCACTGTAGAGCACAAAGATAATGTCGGCGCAGATTTAATCAATAATGCAACGGTGAATTCGATTGTCAATCAAGAACAAACAACAAACAATGTTGAAACAAAGATTTATGGTCGAGAATTATCGGGTTATGTTTGGTATGACGATAACTATGACGGACTGAAAGACGATGCGGAAGCACCTGTTAAAAATATTGCTGTTAAGCTTTACCGTACTAGCTTGGAAAATCCAAACTATAAAGACCAACTGGTTACTGAAAATATCAAAGGTGAAAAATTCATTGATGACAAAGGGAATTCTTTAATCAAAACAGATGATAAAGGATTCTATACTTTCAATAACTTATCCGAAGGGCATTATATCGCTGAATTTGAAATTAATGGTCAGCTACAAACAAAAGAGTATCAAGTCACGAAGTTTATGGCAGATTCGTCTAATTCAGATGCGAAAAATTCAAAAGTTAAAGCAGAAGATAACCGTATTACAGCTCAAAATCCCGTCAAAGGTTCAGACTGGAATGACGTTGGTGCAACACTTAAAGAACTTGATACAGTGATCAAGCCAAAAGACGGTTTACAAGAGTTGCCTTATAACAACTTAGGACTCAATCGTTCAGCGCACTTAGACATCTTCAAAAAGAATATTTTAGGCGATGGTCTTGCCGGTGCGAAATTCGCCATTTATCGTGGAGATTTAAAAGAAATCCCAGCAGATGGTGAACAAAGTACTGACTTTATTGGAACCTACGAAACCGATAAGACAGGTAATTTGAATGTTGATCAAAACCTTTTTGCCGGTTACGATGCCAATCATAATCCAATCTCTCAGACCTATACTGTTTTTGAAATTAAAGCACCAGATGGCTATGAGTTATTGAAAACACCAGTTACGTTTACTGTAGAAGAAGGTAACCAAACGATTAACCTTCAAATCAAGGACGATGCTGAATCAATCTTACCTCTTACAGGTGGAAAAACGGGTATTGCCCTCTTGATTGCACTTAGCCTTGTTGTTCTGGGAATGCTTGGACTTAGCGGTGGTCTCTTTTACCGTCATAGAAAAAATAGTAAGGAGGCAGCTTAAATTGAAAAAATACATTTTTACTCTAGTAGCTGCTTTGTCGGTCTTTCTGCCTTTTGGATTTTCCCAAAGTGTTGCTGCCCAAGAAGATACAGGAAGTTATGGGATTCATATTATTAAATATAATTTGAGTGACAGCCAAGAGAGTCAGTTAAGTCATGATGGAACACCAGTAACAAGCGGTACAGAAGGTCTTCAACGTCTTACAGACATACAATATACAATTACACGCATGACTAAAACACAACTGAATACTTATGTGACCGCTCAAGGTGCGGATGCCTTTAGTCAAACGGTTATAACAAATGCTCAAGGCGAAGCCGAATTAACGGCCCTTCCCCGTGGTGTGTACCAAGTTACAGAAGCAAAAAGTGAGCAAGTACCAACACCAATGTCACCAGTTTTAGTTTCCCTCCCTATGCAAAATGTAAATGGTTTAATCAATGAAGTCTATATTTATCCAAAATCAAGTATGGTTTTACCGGATACGCCACAAATTCCTGATAACAATTTGCCAGACAAGTTACCGGATACAAGTGGCAATATTGGATCCTATCAAATTATCATCGCGATGATAAGTGTGATTGTACTTGTGGGATTCAGTGGATTGTGGTGGACGAAAAAAGCGCACGAATAAGTGCGGCAACTCAATAACCCTTGAAAAAATAAGATTGAAGTAGAATGCAAACCGTAGGGTATGCCAAACTTCAATCTTATATTTTTTCAAGAACAAACAAATCTTTGAATAATAATTGGAGAAAAAGATGAAAAAACAAAAAAAGAAAAAAGATATGACTGTCCCCTCAGTTCAAAAAAAACGAAGCGTTTCTCCACTTCTTGTTTTTGCCTTTCTATTGATTTTTGTCGGTGTAGGTATTCTTCTCTATCCCATCATTGGTAATTACATGGCCAACCAACAAAGGTCTGTTGCAACAAGCAGCTATAATGACAGTCTGAAAAAGATGAGTCAAAAAGAACGCGATAAGCAGTGGGCTTTAGCTGAAAAATACAACCAATATATCTTTGACCGCCAAGAAGGAAAAGTTGGTCATCCAGTAGATTACAGCAAGGTTATCTCTAACGGTAATCCTCCAGTAATGGGGACAATCGATATTCCAGCTATCAATGTAAATAATCTTCCCTTTTATCACGGAACTTCTTATGGAACCCTAGATAAAGGCGTGGGTCATTTTGAGTCGTCTTCTGTGCCTATTGGAGGAAAGAATACGAGGGCTGTGCTTAGTGGACATAGTGGATTAGAAAACCAAGTCCTTTTTACAGATATCAAAAATCTGAAAGAGGGAGACATCTTCTTCATTAATATATTAGGTAAAAAACTCGCCTATGAAATTGATTCTTTTCAGGAAGTTCTTCCGAGTGAAGTGGACAAAGTGAAAATCATTCCCGGTGAAGATCGTGTGACACTTTTAACTTGTACTCCACCAGGAATTAATACTTATCGTCTACTTGTAAATGGGAAACGTATTCCTTATAAAGAAGCTATATCTAAGAAGACAAGTAAACGTAATATTTGGACCTACCAAACTGTTGTGTTGGGAGCATTAGGACTTTGTTTCCTCTTGTTTGTTCTCCTCTTTCTGCTTTATCGTATCTTCTTGAAACAGTCACGCAAGAAAGATCCAGAAATTTCGGCACGTGGAATGACACGTATTCACCGTTTGATAATGATGACACGTGGGATGTTTGTTGTGCTGCTAGTGATTATGATTTCTATTTTAGGTTTCGCCATTTACGGCTATTTCCGGATGCAGACACAATCGTCCTTGCCTAACATTAATGTGGGGAAGCAACACGAATTGTCCGCCTATAATCCAGATAAGATACTCAAAGCTGATTATGATGAGAGTAAAATTGCCAGTGTAAATGTTACAAATTTTTCTGAAAGTAGAAAAAACCTGGAATACACTGTCAATGAGAATGGTATAGGTAAGCTTTATATTCCAAAAGAAGAAGTCAACTTGCCCATATTGGCCGGGATAAGTCAAACAAATTTGATGACCGGCGCTTCAACTTATCGTCAAGGACAAAAATTGGGCAGAGACAACTACGTGCTCTTGGCTCACAATATTTACAATGTCAATACAAAGAAAAATGTCGATGTTCTTTTTAACCGTATCAGTAACCTTGTCAAAGGTGATAAAATCTATGCGACTGATTTTCAGAATGTTTATGAGTACCAAGTGACTAAAAATGAAGTCATAAAGGATACACAAGTCGACGTGTTGAATAGCGAGGTTAAAGGAGCGCCAATTCTAACACTCATCCGCTGTGAGGGGAATGTGGGTACGGTATATCGTCGTTTAGTTCAAGGACGATTAACAAAAATGAGTCCTTTAAATGATAACAATAGTAAGACAATGAATTTAAGTATGACCGGGAATGTATCTGGTGATAATTTGATAAAAACGAATCCTATATCTCCTTTTGAACAGCTTTCAATGGATTTGGCAGCACATATTATTTCAGATCCAATGCAAGTGATGATTCCTTTCTTTTTACTCTTGGTATTGCCTATTTTATTTCTTAATTTTATTTGATCTCCAAATGATAAACACAATAGTAAAGAGGTGTGGCGTATATTAAAAATTTATTATAGAAGCAAGTGTAAATCCAGTCAAAAAGCCTTCATGTGGCTTGAGCGTTACGGTATCAGTTTTGAAAAGCAAAACATCAGTCAAATAACTATAGATGATTTACTGAAACTTTTAACGCTAACGACAGAAGGGATAAATGAATTAATCAAAAATCCTGAAAGAGTTAATCCTAAAAATGAAGAAGAGTTGGAAAAAATAGCAGAGATGAAGCTCCAACGTGCGCTGTATTATCTCAAAATGAATACGTCACTGTTTAAAACACCAATCATTTTAGATGAGAATAATTACATGGTTGGCTATAATTCTGATGAAATACGGCGTTTTTTTCCGAGAAAATATCGTAAATTTTTATTTGGCTTATGATATTCAAAAAGATGAAACAACTAAAAAAAGCGTGATTTTTTAATCAGGCTTTTTTGTTTTATTTGATGTCCTTATTTGACATAAAGAATAAGAGGGTCTGAAGTTCTTTCGTTAAGTCAATTGACTGAACGACAACATCTTCAGGAACTTGCAAGCGCAAGGGTGAAAAGTTAAGAATACCTTTGATACCTGATTTAACTAGGATATCTGCGACTTCTTGAGCGTTCTCTTTATTGACAGAAATAATTGCTGTTTTGATTTTTGAATCTTTAATATTTTTAGAGAAGTCAGCGATGTCGTAGATAGGAACACCTGTAGAAGTTGTTGTACCAACGAGTGGGTTTTCTGGAACATCATAAGCTTGGGTAACGCGCATTTTATTGCGGTTTTGGAATTCATAATTAATAAGGGCGCGTCCAAGGTTACCGACTCCTACGAGTGCGATATGCGTTTCTTGATCTTGTCCGAGTAATTCTCCAAAGAAATCACGTAAAGCGCGTGTTTCATAACCATAGCCTCGACGTCCCAGCTCACCAAAGAGTGAAAAATCGCGACGAATCGTCGCTGCATCCACACCAATTTTTTCCGAAATAAGTTGTGAGTTTGTGCGTGTTACTTGTTCATCAACTAAAAGTTTGAACAAGCGATAATATTGAGGCAAACGTTTTGCCGTTGCCTTGGGTAGTTGTTTATTAACTTGGGAGCCAGCCATGTTATCTCCTTTACATAGTCTTTGTGAATATTTTACCTTTTTTGAGGGGGGCTTGTCAAACAATTCTTTCCGGAATTATGCGGTTGGCGAAAGTTTGTGAAAAAAACGGAGAAAATTTAACAAAGAAAAAAGAGAAAAAATCTCTTTTCACTTCAATTTATTTTTTCATTTAGCTCATCCAGTAAGCGAATCAATTCTTTCAAGTCCGCATTGAGAAGTGTACTTCTTAAATAGGCATATTGAACATGAAAAATTTGCTTATCTTCAGGTATTAGTGGTATCTTTATAAGACTATCCATATCGGCAAAGGGAAGAAAATCGGTCATCAAGGTTATGCCAACATTTGAGTTGACCAGTTGGCCAATAGTATGTATATCTGAAAAATTAAAGAGAACTTTTGCTTTTTTCTTGTATTTTTCATTCAAATTTTGGAAAGCTTCCATATGCACAAAACTTTCATCAAGCAAGATAAAAGGATAATCCAAAGCTTCTTTAAACGAAATTTCTTGACGTGAGGCAAGTGGGTTATCTTTAGAGACAAAGATATAAAATTCGCGTTGGTAAAGTAATTTCACAAAAAGGTTGGGGTGCATCAGGGGAGCAATGCTGCCTATAAGGCTAAAATCAATTGAGCCGGAGATAAGTTTGGCCAGAAGTTCCTCCGAGCCACCCGATACTAAATCAAACTTAGATAAAAAGCTAATCGCCTCTTTATCGTTTAAGAGTTGAGCCAGAATTTTTGCTCGAATAATAGGGGGGAAACCAATATGATTTTGATGATTTTTAGAATGCTCGATGGCTCTTTGCGTGAGTGCCAACTCTTCCAAAATACTTTCGCTATGAATTTTTAATATTTTCCCTTCATCTGTCAGGGCAACTGTTCGGTGAGAAGGATCTTTGTATATTAAATTACAGTTATAATATTGTTCCAATCTCTTTACAGCGTAGGTAATTGTCGGCTGACTTACCCCAAAATGATTAGAAACAGCAGTAAAAGACAACAAATCTCCTAAGGCATTAAAATACTCGAAATCATGCAAATTCATTAGTTTAAACGCTCCTTTGACCCTTATATTCTATCACAAGTTTATCGATTTGTTATAAATAATATTTATTATAACCCAAAGGTTTGACTATAATTTTTTATAAGTATTAAAATACATCTTGTAAGAATTTCTTATAGGAATAATAAATTTGGAGGACGTACGAATGCGTGCACATGAAATTTTAAACAATCCTTTTTTAAATAAAGGAACAGCATTTACTATGGAAGAACGTAAGGAACTTGGCTTAATCGGTCTTTTGCCACCTTATGTTCAAACACTTGAAGAACAAGCAGAACAAACTTACCAACATTACTTGGAAAAACCATCTGATTTAGAGAAACGCCATTTCTTGATGGAAATCTTCAATACAAACCGTACTTTGTTCTACTATTTGTTTAACCAACATATCGTAGAGTTTAATCCTATCGTATATGATCCAGTTATTGCTGAAACAATCGAAAACTACAGCCGTCTATTTGTAGATCCACAATATGCTGCATATCTTGATATTAACCATCCAGAAAATATCCAAGAAACATTGAAAAATGCAGCGGGCGATCGCAATATCCGTCTGATTGTTGTGACAGATGCTGAAGGAATTCTCGGTATCGGCGACTGGGGAACACAAGGTGTTGATATCTCTGTTGGTAAATTAATGGTTTATACTGCAGCAGCCGGTATCGATCCAGCATCAGTTCTTCCTATCGTTATTGATGCAGGGACTAACCGTAAAGAACTCTTGGAAGATTCAATGTATCTTGGAAATCGTCACACACGTGTTTATGGTGACCAATATTATGACTTTGTTGACCAGTTTGTGGAAACTGCTGAAGCAATGTTCCCTAAACTTTACTTGCACTGGGAAGACTTCGGACGTTCAAATGCTGCAAATATCTTGAACAAATACAAAAAAGAAATTCCAACTTTCAATGATGATATCCAAGGAACTGGTATTGTTGTTTTAGGTGGTATCTTCGGTTCACTTGATATCACAGGTGAAAAATTAACGGACCAAGTTTACCTCTGCTATGGTGGTGGCTCTGCTGGTGCAGGGATTGCTGACCGTGTTCATGCGGAGATGGTAAGTGAAGGACTTTCAGAAGAAGAAGCCTACAACCATTTCTTTATGATGGATAAACAAGGGTTGCTCTTTGATGATATGGAAGATTTGACTCCAGCACAAAAACCATTTGCTAAAAAACGTGCAGATTTTGCAAATGCTGGCGATATGACGGACTTAGCCAATGTTATCAAAACAGTTAAAGCTACTATCTTGGTAGGTACTTCAACTGATGCAGGTGCATTTACAAAAGAAGTTGTTGAAGCAATGTGTGCCAACACTGAACGCCCAGTGATTTTCCCAATCTCAAATCCAACTAAAAAATTGGAAGCAACTGCTGAACAAGTGATTACATGGTCTGATGGTAAAGCCTTTGTTGCAACAGGTATTCCTTCAGGAACTGTCTCTTATAAAGGTGTCGACTACCAAATCGGTCAAGCAAATAACGCTTTGATCTATCCTGGTTTGGGACTTGGTATGTTGGCTTCAGAAGCATCACTTCTTACTGATGAAATGATTGGTGCCGCTGCGCACTCATTGAGTGGTCTTGTTGATCCAGGCGCTGCTGGTGCTCCTGTGCTTCCTCCATTTGAATATGTTGCGGATGTTTCAATCAAAGTTGCAGAAGCAGTAGCTAAAAAAGCTCAAGAACAAGGTTTGGCACAAGCTCAAGAAAAAGATATGGTGAAAGCCGTTCGCGAGATGAAATGGTATCCAAAATACTAAGAGGTTAATGGATTAAAATGAAAAAATTAAAAGAAATAAAAATTTCAGGAATAAGTCTTCCTCTCTATGCCTTTTTTATGATTGTATTGGCAGTGACAATAGGTTTAGGAAAATTACCACTTAACATGGTGGGTATTACTCTCCTATTAGTACTATTGGGGCACTTGCTTTACTTTATTGGTGAAAAATTACCCATTATGAATTCATATTTGGGTGGTGGATCAGTCTTCACTTTGTTAGGTGCAACTCTCTTATCCTTTTTCCATATCATTCCTGCAAATGTGATTGATGCAGTAGGCAAATTTATGGGCGGTCAGTTTGGTTTTCTTGATTTCTATATTGCAGCCTTGATTTGTGGGTCAATCTTGGGAATGAACAGAAGTTTGCTTGTCAAAGCTTCTGCTAAATTTATCCCTGTTGCTTTGGTCACAATGGTCGTTGGTTTCTTCGCTGTTGGTGGTATGGGTGTCTTGCTTGGCAATGGTTTTGCAGACTCTGTCATGTATGTTTCAATGCCTATGATGTCTGGTGGTATGGGAGCCGGAATTACACCTTTATCACAAATCTATGCTGATGGTTTAGCCAATGGTAACCAAACCGCAATTTTCTCTCAACTTGCTCCCGCAGTAACTTTTGGGAATATTATTGCCATCATTGGGGCGCTTTCCATTTCTAAAATCTTTGCGAAATCAAAATACAATGGTCACGGCACCTTAGTTTCTGCAACAAAAGAAGAACTTGCAAAACCTAAAATTGAATTTGATGCCACTAAAATTGGTGTCGGTATGCTGTATGCCTTTACCCTACTCATGGTGGGTGTGATCTTGAATAAATTCTTCCCAAATATCCATGAATACGCCTTTATGATTATCATCGTCTTTGTTCTCAAAGCCTTTGATGCTGTACCAAAAGAGTTGGAAGAATCGGTTGTGATGTTTAACCAAATCATCATGACCAATCTTACACATGCGGTATTGGCAGGTATTGGTTTGGCATTGATTGATTTGACCACACTAGGCTCTGCTTTGACATGGCAATTTATTGTGCTCTGTCTGACAAGTGTTATCGCGATGGGCTTGACAAGCTGGTTCTTGGGACTTGCCTTAGGTATGTACCCTGTCGAAACAGCTATCGGTGCTGGTATGATTAATAACTCTATGGGTGGAACAGGTAATATTGCCGTTCTCTCTGCCTCTGATCGTATGGAAATGATTGCCTTTGCACAAATGGCCAACCGTTTGTGTGGTGCCATTGTCCTCATCATGGGTGGTATACTCATTCGCTTCTTTTACTAATTGATCCTCCAATCAAAGTAATAAAGTAATATAATAACAAAATAATAATGAACTAAAACGAGGTTTAGCAAAACTTCGTTTTTTTATTGCATTTAAAGAGAAAGGGTTACCATTATAATAGTAGAAAACAAAATTCTTTTCGAATAACTTTCAATCATAACAAAAAGACGCCTCCAGTGACAAGAAAAAATCTATACCAAACAGGATATGTTTAGAATTCTAAACATATCCTGTTTGGTATATACTCCTAAGAACAAAAAAGATATAATTTTATCTTGGAAAGTGAGAGCTTGTGAAGTAGATAATGATAAAGCTTATCTGTCTTTGGATGCTCGAAAGTAGGTTTGGTGTAAAATGATTTATAGTAAGTATGGAAAAATATTCCGCAACCTAAGGTTACAAAAAAATATGAGTCTATCAGAGTTGAATACACTAAGTGGTGTTTCTAAAGCAACGATTTCACAGTTTGAAAACGGTAAATCTTTAGTATCTTTTGACAAACTTGAAGCGCTTCTAGAAAGTATGAATCTTACTATTTTAGATTATTCCTTGCTTGTAAATAACGGCTTACCTGAATATTTTATTACACAGTTTCAAAATATTGAAAATGCATATTATAATCAAGATGAGGCAGAGCTCCAACATCTGTATGAAAAAAACCTAGAATATGAGAATGAATCTACATATATGATTGCTTTAAGTGCTAAAGCAACGTACACTCAGCTGTCGGAAAAAGAAATCCAAGAAGTGGAATCTCTTTTATCAGTAGGGCCACTTTGGGGGCAGTATGAATTATATATTCTCATCCACACGTTGGAACAGCTCAATCTGAATTTGATCTGGAATATTATCGAGACATTTTTTAAAAATAAAAATGTTTTTAAATACTTAAAAGTACTTCATGAATACCGTGCATTGCTGATTAATATTTTGATCAAGGCCGAATTAGTATTTATTGAAGCAGAGTGTGATACAAAAGCAGGGATTGTTTTATCACAGTTGAATAGTCTTACTGTGGAATCGGATTTGACAAGTAAGGCAATTGCTCGTGTTTTAAAAGGATGTTATATATACGCTTTCGAAAGTCGAAGTAATGGCGAAAAAATTATAGCAGCTTGCCTCGAAGTGATGGATAATGTGGGCGCGATAAAATTAAAAAATGTCATTGTGAGGCGTATTACATTGCTAAAAAGTAGGGTTCAAAAATGAAGAAACACCACTTAGATAAGTGGTATGCCTTATGCTAATATAACAAGAAAGCTCAAGGAGAAATTACAGACAGAACCAACTACTTTTTATGGGGAGAGTGCTATAATAAAGGGAGAAAAACAGATAAGGTGGTGTTTATCATGGAAAAACCTTCAAAAGAAGAACTCAAGCAAAGATTGTCTGACATAGAATATGCAGTGACGCAAGAAAATGCAACGGAACGTCCTTTTTCAGGAAAATACGATGATTTTTATCAAGAGGGAATTTACGTTGATATTGTCAGCGGGGAACCGCTCTTTAGCTCAACGGATAAATATGATGCTGGATGTGGTTGGCCGTCATTTACTCACCCCATAGAAAAACGTGGTGTCAAAGAAAAAGCTGATTTCTCATTAGGCATGCATCGTGTGGAAGTAAGAAGTAAGGAGGCTGATTCTCACTTAGGACATGTGTTCAATGATGGACCACAAGATCAAGGAGGATTGCGTTATTGTATAAATGCTGCGGCTTTAAGATTTATTCCGGTTGAAAAATTAGAAGAAGAGGGCTACGGCGAATACAAAGCCTTGTTTGACAAAGGATAATTTAGGAAAGAAAACCTAAAAAAGTTTATCGCCCAAAATTAATAAACAGGTATTTTTTCTTCAACTCTGTCCTATGTTAGAATGAAAATATAGAGAATATGTGTTTATTTTCTGTGGAAATTCAACTATAAGGAGGATTTACGAATGAAAACACCTTTAATAACGATGAATGATGGCCATTTGATACCAAATGTGGGTCTAGGAACCTATCAGATCCGTGGCGGAGAAGGTCTGGATCAGGTTTTGACAGCTATCCAGAGTGGTTACCGTCTTTTGGATACATCAACCAACTATGACAGTGAGGGGATAGTCGGTGAAGCCATTCGTCGCTCAGGTCTTCCGCGTTCAGAATTTTTCGTGACGACGAAGTTACCGGGAAAATATCATCATTATGAAGATGCTTTGGGCATGATTCAAGAATCGCTCTATCGTATGGGCTTGGAGTATTTTGATTTATATCTGATTCACTGGCCTCTGCCAAAACGTGGACTATATGTGGAAGCTTGGAAGGCTTTAATTCAAGCTCAAAAAATGGGCTTAATACGCTCCATTGGTGTTTCTAACTTCGAACCCGAGCATTTAGACAAAATTATTACTGAAACAGGCGTTACTCCAGCCGTCAATCAAATTGAAATTCACCCCTATTGGGTGCAAGAGCGCATGGTAAAAGCAAATGCTGAGCGCGGCATCATTACGGAAGCATGGAGTCCATTAGGGCGAGGAAACGATGCCGTTGAAGAGCCCATTATCACAAGTCTTGCTGAAAAGTACGGGAAGACAGCTGGTCAAATTGTGCTACGTTGGCATGCAGAACGTGGCATTGTTCCTATTCCAAAATCTAGAAATCTGATCCATCAACGAAAAAATCTAGCAATTTTTGATTTTGAATTAACTGAAGATGAGGTAGCGCAGATTAATACTCTGGAAAAACCAGACGGACGTATTGATGGTCAAGATCCGAATGAATATGAAGAATTTGATTAAAATTGGCAACCAATAAAAAAGGAAACTCTTAGTAATGAGAGTTTCTTTTTTTATTCCATATCATATTTTGTAAATGGACTAAACCTCAATAAATCGGTCTCAAGATGTAGGATCCTATAGCATCACTTATGCTAAAATAACATGTGTCATTATTAAAAATAAAGAATTATAAGAGGGACTTATGAAAAACCTAGGAGCTATCGCTGTATTAATCGCACTTGAAATTGTGGTTATTGCACTTCTAAAAGTATTAGGAATCGTTGATTCTCATGGTACACTTGCAGTAATTATCGTTATTATTTTTGCATTTGTTGAGCGTCTTGTCTATGTCAAAAAATTTAAAAATTAAATATGTATCTCAATGATGATGTATCTGTGGTTGATTGAAGCATTTATGATAAAATAGAACTATGACCTACTATGAAAATTACATGACTGGACACATTGTACTTCCTCATGCTATGCTGGAGCATTTTGCTCAAGTGTTTCCTTCAGCAGAGGATTTTTTGGTTTGGCTTTATTTATATGAAAATCGTGATATAGCGCCAAGTGAAATTGCAACTAAAATAGGAAAAAAACTTGCCGATGTGAACCGCAGTATTGACAATCTTCAAGAGTTCGGCTCTTTAAAGGTTACTTTACTCGGAATTGCTGGAGATATGGAAACTATCTTTGATGTCACACCAGCTTTAAAAAAATTAGACCAATTGGATGGTTTAGCTAAAGAAGAGCATGCAGAAACAACTGCACCAACACAACAAAACAAGAGCCAGCTGCAAGAATTGGTCCATATTTTCGAAGCGGAAATGGGCATGATTACTCCGATGCAAAGCGAAGAGCTTCGTATTCTCTTGTTTGAAGATAAGTACGACTTTGAGCTCATTAAACTTGCCTTACGTGAAGCAGTGGTGAATCGCAAGGTTTCGCTCAACTACATCAAAGCCATTTTACGCAATTGGCGCAATGATGGCTTGATGAGTACCCAAGCTGTGGAACAGCGCAAGGAAGAGCGTACTGAAGCCACGCAAAACCATAAAAATACTGATTTTTATATCCCGATGGATGGGCCCTGGAACGGAAAATAATATGCTGAGTAAGAAACGATTTTTAGAAGCTTTAGATATCATTGTTGCTATGTTTCCCGAAGCACATGGTGAACTAGAATGGGAAACGCCTTTTCAACTTTTAATTGCCACCATTTTATCTGCACAAGCTACAGATAAGGGTGTTAACAAGGCGACACCAGGACTTTTTGCTAAATACCCTGATCCAGAAAGCTTGGCACAGGCAGATATCGCAGATGTCGAACAATGTATTCGAACGATTGGACTTTACAAAACAAAAGCGAAAAATATTGTCAAAACTTCGCAAATGTTGGTAGAAAATTTTAACAGTGAACTGCCCAGAGATAAAAAGTTATTACAAACCTTGCCGGGTGTAGGGCGGAAAACGGCCAATGTTGTTCTGGGAGAAACCTACGGAATTCCTGGAATAGCCGTTGATACGCATGTTGAACGTATTTCAAAACGCTTGGATATTGTGCCACAAAAAGCCTCCGTCTTGGAGGTGGAAGAGAAGTTGATGAAGCTGATTCCTGAAGAACGTTGGGTGGAAAGTCATCACCATCTCATCTTTTTTGGCCGTTATCATTGTACAGCACGTGCTCCAAAGTGTGAGGAATGTCCTGTGCTTGAATACTGTAAATTTGGAAAGAAAAACTTAAATGAATGAAATAAAACTCTCGAAACGCCTACAAGCTGTTGCAGATCTCGTGAAGCCCAATAGCCGTCTTCTGGACGTGGGCAGCGACCATGCTTACTTGCCTGCCTATTTGGTTCAGCAAGAAAAGATTGACTTTGCAATCGCAGGCGAAGTGGTTAAAGGCCCTTATCAAATCGCTCAAAATCACGTAGCTGAGCAGAACTTGCAAGAGAAGATTGAAGTCAGATTAGCTAATGGTCTGGCTGCCTTTGAAGAAAGTGATGCCATCACAAGTATCGTGATTGCCGGTATGGGAGGGATTTTAATCTCCGAAATCCTCGAAGCTGGAAAAGACAAATTGAGCCAAGTGGAGCAACTCGTTTTACAACCCAATAATCATGAAGAGAGCCTTCGCTCTTGGCTTATGGCACATAATTTTGTAATTACTTCTGAAAAGATACTTCTTGAAGCAGGGAAAATCTACGAAATTATTGTGGCAGAACACGGTACAGCCGAGCTGAATGAAACAGAGCTTGAATTTGGACCGTATTTGTCACAAGAAAAATCAGAAGTCTTCCGCCAAAAGTGGCATAAAGAGCTCAATACTTTAAATAAAATACTTGAGCGACTTCCTGAAAATCATGAAAAACGCGCAACAGTTCAAGCAGAAAAAGAAAAAATAGAAGGAGTCCTCCAATGAAAATCAGAGAGTTCATGGCCTTGTATGAAGAATTTTGTCCCAAAGATTTAGCGGTTGAAGGCGATCCTGTTGGCTTACAGATAGGGTCGCTCGATGCTCCAGTAAAAAAGGTCTTGGTGACACTAGATATTCGTGAACAAACGGTTTTAGAGGCCATTGAAAAGGATGTAGATTTGATTTTAGCAAAACATCCGGTTATTTTTCGACCTCTAGCCAACTTGACAGATGCGGACAGTCAGGAAAAAATCGTCCTTGATTTGATAAAAGCGGATATTGCAGTTTATACAAGTCATACCAATATTGATGTTGTGGATGGTGGCCTTAACGATTGGTTCTGTGATCTTTTAGACATTAAAGATACGGAAATCTTATCAGCGGAAGGTTTAGGTCGTGTCGGAAATATCACACCGATGAGCTTGGCAGACTTTTCAGAAAAAATGAAACAAACTTTTGCTTTAGATCATCTGCGTTTGGTGACTTATGATCGCTCTTTGAGCCAGACTATTCAACGTGTGGCTATCTGTGGTGGCAGCGGCGGCAAATTTTGGCCAGAAGCTCAAGCCAAAGGAGCAGATCTCTATATTACGGGTGATATATATTATCACGTTGGTCATGACCAGCTTTCGCAGGGGCTTATTGGACTGGACCCTGGTCATTACTTGGAACATCTCTTTATCCCAAAAGTTGCTGAAAAACTAGCCAGCTTTGCTACAGATGTTGAAATCATTGAAAGCAAAGAAAATACCAATCCCTTCTTTGATATTTAAATCTAAAAAAACTTCGTGGCACTTTACATGTCATGAAGTTTTTTGATTTTATAAATCCAAATACCGAACCATTTTCTAAATAAAAGTTGCATCTGGTTTCGCATAGCTCTCAATAAAGCTCAAGTCTGTTAAAATAAGTTGAGAGAGACAATGATGGAGAAACAGAATGAAGTTTAAGAAAGAAAGTTATGATGCACTCGTATTTGATTTGGACGGGACAATTGTTTTTAATGGTTACGAAATTGAAGCAAATATCCTTGAAAAATTACGTCAACTGGATGAAAAGGTCAAAATAATCTTTGCTTCAGCTCGTCCTGTGCGCGATATGCTGCCGCTTTTAGAAGACTTCCCAGACAATGATTTGATTGGCGGAAACGGCAGTATTGTTCGTATGAAGCAAGGCATTTTCCCCACACAAACCATCACACCCAATAGTGTAGAAAAAATTGTAACATTTATACAGTTGCGAGGGCTAGAGTATGTTATAGATTATGATTGGAATTACAGTGCAAAAGTTTCTGCTCAAACAAATATACTTAATAAATTGGATACCGCTCACAAAGCTCAAAATGTCGACTTGAGTTATGAAGATGTGATTAAAATCATCATATTTGGTGTTACACCAAAGTTCTATCAGGAATTTAATACAGATGAAGAACTGGCTGTTTTATACCATTCTGATGTGCAGGAATTGGTGATTACGGCTAAAAACATCAATAAATATCAGGTATTGTCGGAAGTCATGGGACAGACTAACTATATCGGCTTTGGTAATGATAAAAATGATGTAAAACTGCTCCAACATGCTAAGCTTGCAATTTCTGTAGGCGATAACCCAGAAGTCCTTCAAGTGAGCCACGAGCATCTACCTGCAGAGAGTGAAAAAATTGCTTCTTTTTTGGAGGAGTTGATTCTTGACAGTAGAGGATGAAAGACATTGGACTTTATCAAGCGGGTATGCTATCATAAAAGCATGAAAAAATTCCAGAAAAATGAAGTAATTCAAGGAATAGTCCTTGACTTAACACATGAAGGGCAAGGAGTTATCAAAGCAGATAACTTCCCTTTTTTTGTTGAAAATGCCTTACCCGGTGAAGAGATAAAAATGAAAGTCCTAAAAGTCGGAAAGAATTTCGGCTTCGGCAAGGTTGAAGAATGGCTCAGTCAATCACCAGATCGTGTACAAGATGTCAATATGACCTATCTTCGTACAGGGATAGCTGACTTTGGGCACATGACCTATCCAGCCCAGCTTCACTTTAAACACAAACAAGTTGTTGATGTACTGCGTAAAAACGCACACAAGCCAGACTTTCCGGTTCTTGACACTTTAGGTGCGGAACAAGAAAGCCAATACCGCAATAAAGCACAGGTGCCTGTCCGTAGCATCAATGGTAAAACAGAGACGGGCTTTTTCCGAAAAAACTCACACGATTTAGTGCCAATTCGTGATTTTTACATCCAAAATCCAGAAATTGATGAGTTGGTTAATCAGGTGCGGGAGAGTTTAATCAAGCTCAATATTCCGCCTTATGATGAGCAAACAAAACGAGGCATTGTACGCAATATCGTGATTCGTCGTGGTCATCACAGCGGCCAAATGATGCTGATTTTGGTTGTGACTAAAGAGAAATTCCCGGGGCTTTCAGAACTTGTGGCTGAATACAGCAATAAAGTGGACTCTTTCCAGCTCAGTATTAATACCTCAACAGGAAATGCGATCTTTGGCTCTAAGTTCAAACTGCTCTCAGGTAAAGATTATATTACGGACAGCATGTTAGGTAAAGACTTCCAAATCTCGGCCCGTGCTTTCTATCAAGTCAACACAGTACAGGCAGAAAAACTCTATCAGTTGGCTTATGATTTTGCAGATTTGAAAGCCGAAGATGTTGTGATTGATGCTTATTCCGGTATCGGTACAATCGGCCTTGGAATGGCAGATAAGGTTGCACAAGTTTACGGTATGGAAATCATACCAGAAGCAGTTGAAAACGCGAAGACAAATGCAGCGCTGAATGGTATTACAAATGCGCAGTACGAAGTAGGACCGGCAGAAGAAGTAATGCCACAATGGTTACAAGACGGTATCCAACCTGATGTTATCTTCGTTGATCCACCACGCAAGGGTCTAGATGAAAGCTTTATCAAAGCCGCCACAGCAACCCAAGCACGTGCCGTGGTCTATATCTCATGTAATCCAGCAACATTTGCGCGTGATGTCGTTCGCTTTGAAGAAGAAGGCTATCTTTTGGAAAAAGTACAACCCGTTGATCTTTTCCCACAAACGAAGCATGTGGAGTGTGTGGGATTGTTGGTGAAAAAATAAGACTCAATTCCAAAAAGGACTCCAAAATGCCATACAAAAATCACAATTACGAAAAAGAATCAGAAAAATTCTATGATAATATCGCCCAGCATTTTGACCACTCCTTTGATGGTTTCCTTGCTTCATTTTTCAAAAAGTTTATTGTCAAACATTTGGAAGTGCCCAAAGATGCCAGTATCCTTGATATTGGCTGTGCCAATGGCACTCTTCTGTCCATGCTCAGTATGCAGACAAATATTTCGGGGGCAGGTTTAGACATTTCTTCTGAAATGGTTAAGGTTGCCAGCCAACGTCATCCTCAGTTTGAATTTAAGCAAGGCAGCGCGGAAGCTGTTCCCTTTCCGAAGCATGATTTCGATATTATTACTTGTTCAGCCAGTTTTCATCATTTTCCTCATCCCGATCGCTTTTTGGATGAAGCCAGCCGTTTGTTAAAACAAGACGGCAGATTGGTCATCGCGGAAATTCATATTCCCGTAGTGACAAAGCTTTATAATTGGCGACTGAACCGCTTTTCAACTGAAGGTGATGTCAAAGTTTATCAACCTAAAGAGCTGGTAAGCCTCTTTCAAGAAAAGGGCTGGAAAATTGTAAAGCACAAAATTTATCTTCAAATTCAATATTATGAACTAAAAAAGCTGTGAACACAGCTTTTTTACATAAATAGAATTATGTAAACGAAGAGCCTTCTATGTCAATATTATTGGGATTATGTTATAATTTAAACAGTATTTTACACATTAGAAGGGGAAAAATCCTATGGAAAAACAAAATTTCAGAGCCTCTGTTTTTTTCAAATGGTTTGTAAATAATAAAGTCGTGACGGCGCTCTTGGTGGTCTTACTTTTATTACTTAATATTCTATTACTCAGCAAAGTCAACTTTATCTTTGCACCAATTGCCGATTTTCTGACCATTGTTTCATTGCCTGTCGTTTTAGCAGCCGTGTTTTATTACCTGCTTAATCCGATTGTTGATTATCTTGAAAAGAAACGCGTGCCGCGTATCGCCAGTATCATTGTACTTTTTATACTCATTGCAGGCTTGTTAGTGTGGGGGCTGGCTTATGCCATTCCTTCTATCTCAAACAGTGTGGCAAGTTTCTCTAAGCATGTGCCAAACTATGTCGAACAAATGCAAGAAGAAGTAAATAAACTCTTGACCAATCGTCATTTTGAGCAATTCCGCCCACAAATGGATAATTTCATGGATTCTCTCGGGAATAATATCGTGGACTGGTCGAAAAACTTTTCAACTGCTGCTTTTAGCTCAATCACTGATGTGATTACACGTACAGCAAGTGTCTTTATCTCACTGGTTATCTTCCCGTTTGTCCTCTTTTATCTTTTACGAGACGGGAAAAATTTGAACGGCTATATCACACATCTTTTACCTGTAAACTGGCGCAAAGATACTTCAAAAATCTTGACTGAGATGAATTCACAACTTGCAAACTACGTACGTGGTCAAGTTATTGTTGCGATTGCAGTTGCTTTGATGCTTGCGATTGGCTTACCAATTATTGGTTTGCGTTACGGGATCACACTTGCTATCTTATCCGGACTCTTTAACTTGATTCCATTCCTTGGATTCTACTTGGCCATCATTCCGGCTATGATTATCGGTTTAGCAACAGGTGGACCAATCATGTTGCTTAAAGTCTTGATTGTCTATATCATTGAACAAACACTTGAAGGACGTTTCGTTTCGCCTTTAGTTTTAGGTAAACAGTTGAGCATTCACCCAATCACAGTTCTCTTTGTGCTCTTAACGGCCGGCAAAGTCTTTGGATTATGGGGCGTTCTGTTGGGAATTCCTTTCTATGCAGCAGCCAAAGTAATTATTACGCATATCTATGATTGGTACCGTGAAATTTCAGAACTTTATCAACCTGTTGATTTAGACAATACAAGTGAACTTGAAAAAATAGAGGAGAGCTAATGTCTTATTCAGAAGATACCATTGATTTTCTACATAAAGGTGATTTGATTGGGATGCATAATGCTTTGAGCAATGCGCTCAAGCATGATAATGAAGAAATGCTTGCGGATTTAGCAGAGTATTTGCAAATGATGGGTTTTATTGATGAGAGCCATCAGGTCTATGATAAGATTCTGGGTGACAATCCTGAAAGTACCGATTATTTGATTAATCTGGCGGAGATTGCAGAGGATGATGGACAGATTGATGATGCGTTAAACTATCTCTATCAAATTCCTGCTGGAGACGAAAACTATGTGGCTGCTTTGATTCAAATTGCGGATTTGTACCAGTTTGAAGGCGACTTTGAGACGGCCATTAGCAAGCTTGAAGAAGCACGTGAACTTTCCGATTCGCCATTGATTACTTTTGCGCTTGCGGAAAGTTATTACGAGCAGGGGGCTTATCAGGAAGCTATCCAAAACTACGCCAAGCTTTCTGTACGTGAAATTCTACAGCAAACTAAAATCTCTACTTATCAGCGTATTGGTGAATCCTACGCACATCTAGGGAATTTTGAAAATGCGATTTCCTTTTTAGAAAAGTCTTTGGAGTTTGATAAAACTGCCGATACGATTTATAAAATTGCGATACTTTATAGCGAGTTGGACAATCAAGCCCGTGCGATTAGCTATTTCAAACAGCTTGAAGACTATAATACAGATTTGCTCAATTACGAGTTAGCCTATGCCCAAACACTGGAAGCAGACCGTCAGTTTGATGAAGCTGCCCGTGTGGCGCAAGAAGGGTTACTGAAAAATCCTAATTCGGCTTTACTGTTGCATTTTCTCTCGAAGCTGGCTTACAGTCAAAAGGATCAAGCAGCTGCAGAACGTTACTTGATGGATGCGCTCAATGTTGCTGAGCTCCATGACGAAACAGTGTTCCTCCTTGCAAACCTTTATTTCAACGAGTCAGACTTTGAAGCCGTGATTCGCTTGGAAGATTTGTTAGAAGAAGAACATCTCTTGGCGCAGTGGTTGTTTGCACAAGCCCATAAAGAGCTGGAAAATGATGCACAAGCAGAAGCCCTCTATACAGAGCTCTTGTCGACTGCCTTGACTGATAATCCAGATTTCTTAAAGGATTATGTTGATTTCCTTTTGCAAATCGGACAAAATGAGAAGGTACAAACCTATATTAAACAATATCTGGAGCTTGTTCCAGAAGATGAAGAAATGAGAGGACTGTTGTTCGAGTAATCGAGCAATGGTTTTTTATTGAAGTAAGATGACAAAGTCTGTAATATTCCATAGGGGAAGATGTAAGCGTTTTAGATGTGAATATCTTGTGAAAGCAGACTACATATACATTCTTCAAGCCCGATTTTTGTAAATTAAAATGTTTTCTGCTAAAATTGATTGTGAAGATTGTGAATCTTAATTGAAATGGAGAAGAAATGACTGATAAAAAATTCGGCTCAGACTTAGTTGTAGATAGTTTAATTAACCATAATGTAAAATATGTTTTTGGTATCCCTGGTGCCAAAATTGACCGCGTATTCGACCGCTTGGAGCATGATCCAAAAGCGCCGGAATTAATCATTACTCACCATGAGCAAGGTGCTGCTTTTATGGCCCAAGCTGTGGGACGTATCACTGGTGAACCTGGTGTTGTTTTGGTTACTTCTGGACCTGGTGTATCAAACTTGGCAACGCCACTTTTGACAGCAACATCTGAAGGGGACGCGATCCTTGCTATTGGTGGTCAAGTAAAACGTGCTGACCGTTTGAAACGTGCGCACCAATCTATGGATAACGCTCAAATGATGGCGCCTGCTTCAAAATATTCACAAGAAATCTTGGATCCATCCACAATTTCTGAAACAGTAGCCAATGCTTACCGTATCGCTAAAGGCGGTCGTGCAGGTTCAAGTTTCTTATCTATCCCACAAGACGTGACAGATTCAGAAGTTTCGGTGAATGCCATCAAACCTTTGTCAGATCCTAAGATGGGTAATGCCTCAATCGATGACATCAACTATTTAGCGCAAGCGATTAAAAATGCTGTATTGCCTGTTATCCTTGTTGGTGCTGGTGGTTCAGATGAAAAAGTGGCCAAAGCTTTGCGTAACTTGCTTTCACACGTCTCTATTCCGGTCGTTGAAACTTTCCAAGGTGCAGGTGTGATTTCGCGTGATCTTGAACATACATTCTTTGGTCGTATCGGTCTTTTCCGTAACCAACCAGGAGATATGTTGCTCAAACGTTCAGACTTAGTCATCGCCGTTGGTTATGACCCTATCGAGTATGAAGCACGCAACTGGAATGCTGAAATTGATAGCCGTATCGTTGTTATTGACAACGCCATTGCTGAGATTGATACCTATTACCAACCCGAACGTGAATTGATTGGTGATATTGCTCAAACATTGGAAAACCTTTTGCCAGCAGTTCGTGGCTACAACTTGCCAGAAGGTTCAGTTGAATACCTTAAAGGTTTGCGTGACGTCATTAACCAACACGAATTTGACGTTGAAGCAGCTGAAGAAGGACGTTTGCACCCACTTGACTTGGTAAGCACATTCCAAGAAGTCGTTAAAGATGATGAAACGGTGACTGTTGACGTCGGTTCACTCTATATCTGGATGGCACGTTACTTCCGTTCTTATGAACCCCGTCACTTGCTCTTCTCAAACGGTATGCAAACACTAGGTGTTGCCTTGCCTTGGGGTATTACAGCCGGCTTGCTCCGCCCAGGACACAAAGTTTATTCTCACTCTGGTGATGGTGGTTTCCTCTTCACCGGACAAGAACTTGAAGTTGCCGTTCGCCTTAACTTGCCATTGATCCACATCATCTGGAATGACGGTCACTATGACATGGTTAAATTCCAAGAAGAGAAAAAATACGGCCGTGCAGCAGGTGTAAACTTCGGTAGCGTTGACTACGTGAAATATGCGGAAGCTATGGGTGCCAAAGGCTATCGTGTTCACAGCGCAGAAGAACTCAAAGAACTCTTGGAATCAATCCCTGAGAGCACAGGACCAGTAGTTATTGACGTTCCTATCGATTATTCTGACAATATCAAATTGGCGGATACGCTTTTGCCTGAGGAATTTTATTGATAATGACAAGAATTTTGTGAAATCACAAAAATGAAACAAGAATTCCCTGAACCTCTAGGCGTTCAGGGAATTCTTTGTGAAACTACCTCCTAGTTTGTGAAAAGTTTCCTATAATTACCGAATAAAATACCCTTTTACCACTCCAAGAGGATGCTCTAAATTATTTAACTACCTTTTTTAGAGGTTGCACAAAAATAACAAAATAGAATGAGTATAGACCGTTAAATTTTTTATATGATAGCCTAGGATAATTGAACATAGATTAAACAAGAAGCGCAGTCCTTGTTGCTTTCGCTGAATTTTTCCTGAATCGTGATGACAAAGTGCTGTTTGAGTTTTAGATTAAGCTGCATCAAGGTTATGTGACTACTAGTCCAGAGAAACGAAATCTTTTTTAGAAACTGTGATACAAGAAGAATGACAGTTTTGATATTTAAGAGAAGGTAAGCCTTGATACTATACGATTCGTAAACACCTCATACAAAAAAACACAATGGAAAGTACAATTCAGATAAAAATATGTAAGGTATTCAAACTAAGTGGTGTTCATCTTGACTTAGACGTTGGATCATAAAGCGGTGCATTTAATTTTTTATAAAGCAAGTTATGTCAATTTGGTGTAACCTGTTTTTTATTTCAAGAGGTCAATTATTGGTTAGTAAATCAAAAATGTTGTTTCAAAGATAGCCAATAACTAAAAATTTTTATATATAAGACTTTTTTATCTCGGTTAAATTTGAGATGAACAAATATTTTTATTTATTGAATGAAAGGAAATTGAGCTATTTTTAGAAAAGTAAAACCACCTTTGAGGTTACCATCGTATGTTATATAGAGTTTTTTTGAAATTAAGTGGTACAATCGGGTGTAGATATTTTTATATAGGGAGGGATTATGTTTTTGTCAAAGATTGAGCTTTCAAATTGGCGAAAGTTCTCACAAAAAACAGATGGGAAAGTAGGATTAACCGCAGAATTTTCAAGTGGTTTGAATGTTTTAGTTGGAGAAAATGATTCAGGAAAGACGGCAATTATTGATGCAATAAAAGCTACTTTGGGAACCAATAGTAGTGAAAGTATCTGGATAACTGAAAATGATTTCTCGGAAGGTTCAAAAACTTTAAGGATTGATTTATATTTTTCTCAGTTATCTGAGAAAGAGGAAGAGTATTTTTTTGAATGGCTTACCTTACCAAAAGAAAAGAAAACTGAATTACATATTTGTCTTGAAGCAGAACAGTATGAGGATGTGAATAGAAAAAAGCGAATAAAAAAAGTAGTTAAAGCTGGTCCTTTAGGAGCCGAAGTAATAATTGATGATATTATTCGTCAATTATTGACAGTTACCTATTTAAAACCTCTAAGAGACGCAAATACTGAATTAAGTGCAGGTAATAAATCTAGAATATCTCAGGTGGTTCAAGGTTTAAAAGAGTTTACAGGTGATATTAATTCTGATAAGCAAGAGATCGTTGATAAATTTCAATTAGCCTTTGAGGATTTAGGAAAACAATTTGAAATTCCAGTCGTAAAAAAGATTGAACGAGCTACAAAAGAATTTTTTGATTCAAAATCAGAGAAAACTGCGCGTATTGGAAATAAACATATGAGTTTTTCCGAAATTTTAAAGAAATTAAATCTTACATTTGATGAAATTGGAACTGGATTGGGAAGTTCGAATCTTTTGTTTATGGCGCTTGAACTTATCCTGTTTGAGCAGGAAGAAATTGGGCTTAACTTAGCGTTAGTAGAAGAAATTGAAGCACATATCCATCCACAGGCACAACTCAGAGTAATAAAATTTTTTGAGCAAGAATCTCGGAAAGAATATAAAGATGTACAGTATATTTTTACTACTCACAGTCCAATATTAGCTGCATCGTTACCTTTAGAATCTATCATTATGTTACATGAAGACGTTGCTTATTCAATTGGAAGAGGAAAAACTAAATTAGAGGCTGATGATTACGATTTTTTGGAGCGTTTTTTGGATGCTACAAAATCGAATCTATTCTTTGCAAAAGGAGTAATCATGGTTGAGGGAGATGCTGAAAACATTTTCTTGCCAACATTCGCTGAAGTAATTGGACTCCCTCTTTATAAATATGGAATATCAATAGTAAATGTTGGTAGTTTAGCCTTTAAGAGATATTCTTCGATTTTTTTGAGAACTGATGAACAACCAATGAATTTTCCTGTATCAATCCTAAGCGATTTGGATTTTAAAGAATATGTACTAAAAGATGGAGACGTGCTTACAAAATTTGATGAGTATTTGGAAAATAAGTCAGATAAACCGTTTTTGAATTTTTTAGATGAACAATCAGTTGTTGAACTTAAAGAAGCTCGTCTTGATGAAGCTGGGCCTGAATTTATTGAATTATTTAATCGAAAAAAATTACAAGAGTTGAATAAACGATTAATGAATAAGAAAACTAACTTATTTGATAATAATGAAAAAACAAGTGTCTATATTTCAGAACCTTGGACTTTCGAACACACATTATTAAACAGTTGCCTTAGGAATGAGATGGAGTACTCAATTCTAACAGCAAATTATAAACAGAGTTCTAATATAGAAAATAAAAAGGAGGAGTGGGAGAAAATTGTTGGCGATGTAGAGAGAGCGACAGCTGCCTATCAATTTATGCTAGATAAAAATGTATCGAAGTCAATTGTTGCTCAAAATCTTGCAAAATATGTAATAGATAATCAGAAAGCGCTAAAATCGGAAATTTTAGCTGATCCGCAATTAAAATATTTGGTTGAGATGATTAATCATGTATCTCAGTTAGGTGGTAAATCGGATGAAATTTAGTGATGAAGAAATTTATGAAGTTGAGAGTGTTTTGTTAGGGGATAATCATTTTAATGAATCTCAACAAAAATTTTTGAACTTATTTAATGATTCTATGATTGTAGCAGGCCCAGGAGCAGGTAAAACTACAACCTTATCAGCAAAGATTGCTTTGATTCTGAAAAGAATCAATCAAGGAAATACAGATGAAACAATTTGTATCATCACTCATACGAATGTTGCAGTTGATGAAATTAAAGCAGTTTTGAATGAACTTGGAATAATGATTGAACGTCCCCATTTCATTGGAACTATTCATAGCTTTTTAAACACTTTTTGTGTAGAACCCTACTTTCGTAATCAAATTGGGGTTGTCGATTTAGTATTTTTAGATTCAGAAGATTATGAGCGTCTTAACAATAATTACTTTAGTAATGAATTAGCAAAAAGGAGACCTTATTTAAAAAGGGATATTTTCCGGAAAGTATTAGATCGATTAATGAAATCATATCTAGAATTAGATGATTCAAGAAAAATAATAGTTAAAAATAAGGATGATTGGGAGAAATTATCCAATTATTCAGATGATTTTCGATATATATTGAAAAAAAGAAAAGCAGAAGGAATTTTGACGATGGATGATTCATTCTTTTTTGCTGATATGTTCTTGAATAATGAAAAATGGGCTAATATATTGAGGAGGAAGTTCGATTTCTTGTTAGTTGATGAATTTCAAGATACTTCTTCTTGGGGAGTTAGATGTTTATCAAAGATTTTTTTATCATCTTCAAATTCTAGGCAACCAGTTGTTCAATTTATAGGTGATTTTAATCAAAGCATCTATCATCCTCAAGAAGAATCCTCTCCCTTAAAGGAGTCTATTACGCTTGATACAACAAATAGATTTGGAAACGAAATTATGCAAATGCTTAGTAACGTTTTCTCAACAGAACCTATGCAAACCTTAGATTCAAATAGGAGCTATAAGCCTATTGCACTAATTTATTCAAATGAATCTGAGATAATTCCTACCTATCACAAAATATTACAAATTTTAGATAAACATAGTGATTTCAAAAATAATAATAAAAAAGATAAAATTTTAGTTCGGCGAAAAAAGTTGACAGAAAGATTAGTAAATAATGGAACTTATTCTCAAAATAAAATGTCGAAGTTACAATTTTCAAATCATGAAGCATCTAAAATGCTTATAAAATTTATAGAAAACAAAATTTTATCCAAAAAAGAAGATACTATTTTTGAAGTTAGAAAAGTTATGACTCAAAATAACACCCGCTTATCTATTAATAAAATTTTGATAAAGTATTTAAAAAAAGACGCTAATGAGTGTAATAAGTATCTTGTATCAAGTATTAATAAATTATTGAAAGAATTTAATGCGGGTCAAATAAATAAAAAAAGTAATATCATCAAAGATTTAACTAATTTATTTTCTAGTTTGGAAAATGTAGAGGATTCTTCAGTAGATGTTTCTAAAATTTTCACTATTCATTCTGTTAAAGGAGAAACTCATAGAAGTACACTCGTTGCTGATATTGCATTTGAAAGTAGTAGGCCATATGTACCATTTTTAGATATTTTAAAGATTTCCTATGGGGAACTAAAGAGATCGAATACGGAATTAGAAAGAGAAGCGAGGAATCTATTGTATGTGGCTTTAAGCCGAGCAAAATATTTAGTTGTTCTGAGTATATCAGAAAATGAGTTAACATCAGAATTAAAAGAGAAGATGGAGAGGGATTGGAAGTTAGTTAGTACCAAAAGGTTAGAGGATGCGAAAGAGAGCTCTTTTCTAGATTAAAGAGAAATGTAATAAGAATATTATCTGGCTAAAAGGTGGTTGACAAAAAAAATAAATTGGATTAAAAGTGAAAATTGGTCATCAAATAGTTTAGTTAGTCGAGGTTTTTCACAAAAAATTAGCCAATTGAAGTTTCTTGTCATCGGAGTTGGGTCCTTAGGTTCAGCAATAACTGAACTGATGGTAAGAGCAGGTATCATACACATGGATGTCATTGATTCAGACATCTTAACAATGGGAAATTTAGTTCGGCACAAGCTAGTTGCGTCGGATATAGGGAGTTTGAAAGCAGTAAAAATGGAAGAACCACTGACAAGTAGTAATATCCATTATGACGGAAAGTCTTTTTCAAAAACATTTGAAGAGTTTATTCAAAAAGAGCAGGATAGACTTCCAAATTATGATATAGTGATTGAAACAACAGGTGAAGATGTAGTTTTTTTTAAAATTTTGTCATTAAAGTAGAGTACAAAAATATTTTCTATATCCATTGGAATTGATGCTAAGCATCTTTATGTATGTTCAGGGTACCATCACAATATAAGTCTAGAGTCTTTTAATAAACAAACGAAAAGTTTCATTGAGGCTGATTCAAAAACTTATGTAGCAGATTCACTTCCTAGGGATGGGATTGGATGTTGGCATCCACTTTTTCCTGCAAGAATTGGTCATGTTGAAATATTAGCTGGTATTGGAGTCAACGTGATTGAGAAAGATATTTCGGTTAATAAGAATTTTGTAACAGTTATTGAGCGAGAAAGATTGGGGACTATAAAAATTGTGGTTAGAGATGAGATTGTGTGAAAGTAAATATTGATGAAAACGTGAAAGAGCAACTAATTTTAGAGTACTCCAAATCTATTCCTAAAGAAACAGGTGGGATTTTGTTTGGACATTATCCTGAAGTTTTGGAGACTGCGATTATTACGAACATCTTTTTTAAAGGCAGTAATTCAGAGTCATATCGAAGAAGCTTTAAACGTGGAACAAAGGGTCTTAATAAATTTTCTAAAAAAATGTGGTCTCAGGGAGAATTCTACCTTAGGAAGTGGTGTACTCACCCACAATCATTACCTAATATGAGCTTACAGGATAAACAACAAATGATTACAATCAAGAATGATGATTAATATAATTGTTCTGAACCAATACTAGTAATCATTGGAGAAGAGTTAGGGAACATCAAAATCAATATTTATGTTTTTGGATCAGAAAATGTTGTTAGCGCATCTCAATTTTGGCTTCTTTGATAATTTGTGAATTCATTTCTTGTTTTGAATTAAAGGTTAGAAAAGTTATTGTACTAAAAAAAATGGAGCTTACTCCATTTTTTTTGTTCTCTTCAGTCGTTGTGGAAGTAAAATTTTTCTCTCGTACGAGCCAAGAAGAGTGGGGAGGGATCAATATTATTGAATTTTTTTGATCTAAAATACTAGGAATTTTTAGGGACTTGCAGAACATCAAAATTTTTTACATTTTTTACAATAGCTATATATTGTGCCAATTGAGATGAAATTTATCAGACAATTAACTCTTGTAAAAAACACCTGAGATTCTTTAAAGATGATATAATAGTGTGTGAAAAGAATGTGTGAACAAAAGCGTTAAGCAATTACTTAGAAACAGGAAAAGATAAAAAATTTGTCATTACTTGAATACCAAAAATCTTGTACATGGACGGACAAGCAAATACAACCCCTATTAGCTGATCTGGTTGAATACACGGAAATAATATTGAAAGCACGTATTTTCTTGGAACTATAGTAGCTTTTGAAAATGAATCAGGAGAACAAGAAATTATTGATGGGCAACAGCAGATCACTTCGCTGATCTTACTATGTGGTCAAGTTATTCCAAGCTATCATCTATGATTGAAATGCAAAAGTCAAAAAACTTTAAGCCTCAGATTGAATCAGCAACTTGGGAGCAAAACGAATGGACTGCTGCTGTTAATTTTGAAAAAAATTTAATTGTTTCCCATGTTATGAGAGCCGGTGGTATTAAAACTTTTTTATAGGTTTTGATAAATGGTGAAGCTTCCGTATTGGCAGATGATAACTACTCTAAGAACTATATTCTTTTTCAAGAATTAATTGAAAAATACGTAAATTATTGAGCCAAAATTATTTTACTGGTTTATTAGAAATGTACTTAGTAAAGCTATTTTATTACCAATAACTGCGGACACGCAAGACACTACAGTAACGATTTTTTCAATATTAAATGATAGGGGATTGGCACTGTCTGTTGGAGATATTTTCAAAGCTAAGATATATAACCACTTGTCATCGGAAGAAAAAGCTGATTTCATTGAGGTATGGCATATCCTTGATGTAGATGCATCGAATGTAAATGAAAGTCTTAATCCAGATTTTCATATTGAGTGGGATTATCACTAGATATCGTTAAGAAACTGCATTTCAAAGGAGAATACATATATGGGACGAAGAAATATAACTACTAATGTCGAGAGAAGAATATACGCTGAATCTATGGGGAGGTGTATGAACCCTGATTGTAGAGCTGAGCTATTCAAAGAAGGTGGAGATATAATAGAAAAAGCTCATATAATTCCATATTTTGAAACTCAAGACAACACGTATGAAAATTTAATAATTTTATGTCCAAATTGCCATACAAATTTTGATAAGAACAATGGATTTAGTGTGAATGAAATTAGGACTTGGAAAAAAATACGAAAAGCTGAATTTGAACGATTTTTTAGTAAGAAATATGATACATTTGAAGAACTAAAAAAAGAGGTAGTTCCATTGTTGTTACGTAATCAAACAATTTTTGAAAGTTATTATTTAGAGAACCAAAGAGACTTATGGGATATTTTTGAGGGAGAAATTTTATCAAATAACAGAAAAATGAAAAATATTTTAAACCATAATACTAATTTGGTTCAAAATCATTTTTATGAAATATATTCAAATTTAGCAATAGTACAAGAATTTATAGTCCATATTGATGAATTTGAAGCTACACGATTAAATAGAGAGAAAACAAGACAGATACTATTTCCATCTGAGATTAATTCTTTATTTGGGATAGAGCCTTTATTAAGGAATGAGTTTATACCTTCTGTAGAATCTATCGAAAGTTTGATTAAAGTATTACAACGAAAAGGGGAATTTGAATATATTGTTTTAGGAGTTGATAATCCATATATTCAATTAAAAAAAGATAACACTTATGAAGAAATTTATATAAATGATATCCCTAGATTAAGACAAATCTATTATGAGAACAATTGTTTTAGAAAAGTAAAAGTTCGATTTGAAAGTTTAAATTATGCTTTTAAGTATATAAGATCAAGGGGAGTAGATTTCAAATTTTTGAGTATAGATAATTTAAAAGAAGTTATAGTAAAGAATGTAAAGATTGTTTTTGTTTATGAATATTGTTTAAATAAGATTCAATTATTACAGTTATCTCCAGAGGAGAATTCTGTAGTTGTAAATTTACATAATTGGAATGGAGAAAACTGTATTTCAACAGAGTCATATGAATTAGCAACAGAAATGAAAATTACGTTGCTGAATATGGCTGAATTTTATGGCTATATCAATGAACTTAAGTATAAAAGATAATGCTATTCATAGGATCATGTCCCATATAAAATTGTTTCATTCGTTTGAAAATATATATTTGTTTGGGTCGGTACTTGATGAAAAAAATACTCCAAATGATATAGATTTATTGTTAATATATAAGAATTTTTCTAGCAAACTTTTGGTTGAATTAGATATTCTAAATGTTACTTTCGAAGAAATACATGGACTTTCTTTTGATTTTACTGTACTTAGTGAGTATGAGAGTGAAGAATTAGATTTTATAACTAGATTAAATTCAAACTATTTAAAATTAAAATGATAAATATTTTTCGCATATTTTGTGTAAAAAAACACTTTCCTCGTGTGTTGAAAAAGTAGTCACAGAAATTCTATCGAATATTTTTATGGACTTCTTAAAGAAATCCACGAAGAAATGGCAGGTGTTCAGCAAAAACTCTTTTTGTGTGTTTAATCGTGGAACACGTGATAAAATTCAAGATGATGGGTAGCTCTTTGTCACTCGAATCAAGAAAAATATACAAGTTCAACAAATTAAGCGTTTAAAAGTAGAGTTCAAAGATATTTTGAAGATTCACGGATATAGTTTTCAAAATTTTTATGATTGGGTTCGAGAATATAGAAAAGTGAATAGTTCCAACAAGGGTCATGCTTTTATGGTGATGCAATCATTTAGGACAGCTGAGTCATATATGAACTCTTTGCTTCAAGATTACTATAAGAATACTAATACTAGAGATGGAATTATCAAACATTTAGCTTTGATATTGGATAATGAGGATTATTTACATCCTTTTCGTGAAGGGAATGGGAGAACTCAGCGTGAAGTGATTCGAGTTTTAGGATTAATAAAAGGTTATGATTCAGAAATAAATGTTGAATCAGATGACACGATTTATAATCTATATATGGACAGTACAGCTCACTTAGATATTACTAAGTTAGAACAGTTATTTGATAAAATTTTAATGAAAATAAACTGACTTCAGTAATTCCTCAAAACTCTAGTTAAAACATAGTAAAAGTATGATTTGGTTAAAGTACGAAAGTATCTTGTGGCTCCCTATTGTAATTTATAGTATATAATAAAGGTACATCTTAAAACCAGTACTATGAGGAGTAATTCATGCCCTACGACATTATCAACGCCTTCACCGGCAAGGAGAGTTTAGGAAATCCCGCAGCAGTCTATATCTTAACCCAACAACTCCCAAAAGAGCAGCTTCAAAAGATTGCTTCTGAGATTGCCTTGCCTGAAACTTCCTTTATTTATAAGAATGTAGAGGAAGAGTGGGAAATCCAGTGGTTCAGTCCTAAAAGAGAAGTTTTACTATGCGGGCATGGTTTGATTGCGGCGGCTTTTTTCATCAAGCAGAAGTTAGAAAAAGAGCGTGAAATTTTAAGTTTTAAATCTAAATCTGGAAAATTAACTGTCACTATGCACAATGATCAATTTATCTTAAACTTTCCAAGTCAACAGCTTTTTCCAAAGCCGATCACTGAAAAAATGAAAGCAGCCTTCCCCGGAGCAATCATTCAAGAAGCTTATACTACTCAAGAAAAAGATCACCTTGTGCTTGTACTAGATTCAGAAACAGCAGTAAATAATGCAAAACCACAGATAGCTATCATTAAATTATTAGCTCCTCATGCAGTCACCATCACAGCAAAAGGAGCAGAGGTTGATTTTGTATCCAGGTATTTTGCACCTCATGGTGGTGTAGATGAGGACCCCGTGACAGGTTCGTCACATACACGCTTGGCACCATTATGGGGAGAAAAGCTAGAGAAAACAAAACTCATCGCCAAACAACTCTCCAATCGTGGTGGCTTCATTGTTTGCGAAATTGAGGGTGAAAGAGTTAAAATCTCTGGTCAGGCCGTTCTCGAAAAAGAAAATATCATCATTCACAACGATGATATGTAAGAATAGAAAAAGTGCTTGGAACATCTGTCCAGCACTTTTTAGTATGGTTTTCTTGCATATTAAGGGCGAATAAATTTAACACCGGCTGTTGAACAGTCACGTTCAGTGCCCCAGCCACCGTTATAGTTTCCTTCACTTACTCTCATTTTAGAGCCGGAAACCGAAATAACAACGGCAACGTGGCCAAGATCTCCAGCGCCTTGATTTCCTGGAGGAAAGACAGCAATCGTCCCTACAGCAGCCGTGCTGTTCGCATATCTAGCCCATTCTTTAGCATTGCCGGTATAGAGTGGAATATTTCCGTTGAAATAATCCCAAACATAAGCTGTACATTGTCCTGCAGGATAGGGGTTTTGTTTATTGGTCTGGGAAGTGACATTATAGAAACGTTGGAGGAAAGCTGCCATCTCCCCACGTGTCACATTTGCATCAGGTCTAAAAGTTGTTGGTGTGTAACCCGTAGTGATACCTTTTGAACTCAACCAGCCAATGTCATTGGCAAACATATGATTTTTGGCATCCACGAACTTCGTATTATATTTTCCTGAAGTAGGAGCATTTCCTGAAACCTTTGCCATTCTATGGAGAAAGGCAGCCATTTGCCCACGAGTCACATTGCCGTTTGGATTGTAGTGGGGCGCAGTTCCATTGGATACAGTTGTCGCTGTCAGCCAGAGAATCTGGTTTTTATACTGGTTGACATCCGTATAGACATTGAATGGTGCTTTATAACTTGGAGCTCCTGCGAGACGATGAAGGAAGACGGCCATTTCACCACGAGTCACGTAACCATCTGGATTATATGTCGTGGGTGTATAACCTGTGGTAATTCCTCGACTATAGATCCAGCTAATATAATTTTTATATAAAGATTGTGAAACGTCTTTAAAAGGATTGCCTGAATGCTTGATAGGTAATTTTTCTAAGCTTACCGGTACCTTTGGTAGTGTCCCACTATTAAGAGGTTGCTGATAAGTTACAGCACTTCGAGCTTGTACCACAGGCTGCTCGGTCGTACTTGCTACTTCCGCCGTTTCAGCACTTGTATCTTGTTCCTTTATCGCTGCTTCAGTACTTGAGCTTGAGCTGCTTTTATCTACCACACTACTTTCAGTGCTTTTGTTTTCGGTGGAAGTTTCAGAAGTACTTGCAGAAGTAGAAGTGCTACTTTCCTCGATGCTTGAAGCTATGGGGTCATTTTTTTCCTTGTTTACGGCTGTGAGTTCACTCGCACTTACCATTATTCCTTGCGTCGACGACAGAAAAACTGCGCTCAGCATTAAAACCTTTTGATATTTTTTCACTATAAAATATCTCCTCCTTATTTACCATATCTCTTAGAATCATTATTTGTTTGCTTTTTTAGCATATTATAATCATAACATATGATTTAGTTTTTTTTAAGGAATTTTGAATTAAAATAAATATTATAAGCAGAATTAAAGCATTCTACTCATAAGAATGATAAAATAAGGATGGAATTGATGACAAAATAAATAAACAGAAATCGAGAGGCATGAGGCTTCTGTCCTCACTTGCAATAAAGGTTTTCGATAAACTATATATTTTAATTTATTTTTTCCTCAATGCAATTTTAAATAATGTTTAGAAGTCCTTTCTTTGAGGGCTTTTAGTTTGATTAAAATAGTTGAACAAAGCACTATAATTCACTAAAATAAAAAGAAAAACATTTTAAAAAGGAAAATTCAATGAAAAAATTCAAAAAAATAGGCCTCTGGGTTGTAAGTATTTTGCTGGTCCTTCTGGCTGCAGGATTTATCTACATAAAGTCCAGTACCTATCATCCTACTCCTCAAGCGACAAAGAGTGCAAGTCAAGCCGAGAAGTTGGATAATGCTTTAGTCTTTAAAGGCAATCCAGATAAACCCAGTATCATCTTTTATCAAGGCGCTTTGGTGGATAATGTAAGCTATAGTATTTGGGCCAGTAAAGTAGCAGAAGCTGGATATTCTGTTTACCTTCTCAAAGAGCCTCTGAATCTTGCCATTTTTAATCCCGATCTGGCTGAGAAAGTAATCAAGGATGAACATCTCTCCCAATATATCGTTGGCGGTCATTCTCTAGGTGGAGTTATGGCCAGTCGCTTTGCAGCAGGCCATCAAGATAATTCAGCCTTAGAAGGTGTCTTTTTCCTGGCAAGTTATCCTGATCAAAAAGGAAGCTTGAAAGATTACAAGGGAAAAGTTTTATCACTCGTAGGTTCAAAAGATGGTGTGCTCAACCAGTCTTCATATGAAAAGGCAAAAGCCTATCTGCCACAACAAACGGTGAATGTAACACTGGATGGCGGTAATCATGCCGGGTTTGGCAGCTATGGTGCGCAAAAAGGTGATAATCAAGCGGACATCTCAAATGAGAAACAACAAGAAGAAATCGCCGCAGAACTCATCAAATGGCTCCAAACATCCGAAAAGTAAAAAAGAACACTTTGAGTAGTGTTCTTTTTCTTTCTGTTTATTCATCTGCAGCAAATGGTCCAAAGAGCATATTATTATTTTGGACATTGACGTCAATAACATTGTAGAAAGCATTTGGTGTATCAGCAACATCCCAAACAGCAAGGATGATATGGTAGCCTGAACGATTGCTTGGGACAGTGATAGAGTGTGTCAAGTTGTTAGAAGCAGTAGAGCCGTCATGATTGACAGTACCAATGAGCTCTAACTCCGAACGTTTGAGTGGCGCATTTTGATCCCAACCTGTTTTGGTCATGTAATAGTGCCATTTGGTTGTTTTATGTGGTGCTGTATATTTCCACGTGAACTGATTGACACCTGTGTTTATTGTTGTTTTTTTCCAACGGTCGCTGGTTTGATTATCAAGGACAAAGTCAGCGATTTGTCCTAGACCGCCATTCGCTGAGGCGATGCGTCCATCTACAGGTCCGCTTTCAGGGAAACCTTTAGGGGCTTCAAGTGATTGAGGATTTGTGATGACATTTCCATAGAGATTATAAGCTGTTGTCCAGCCATATTTTTCATAATCAAGCTTTCCTTGATAACCACGTGCAGGAGGGCTCTCAACGTAACCGTGAGCCAAGACCGTTTTAGTATTGAAAGCCAATGAAGCGCCCAATACTCCTAAAGTGATTAAAAACCCAATAAACATTTTTTTCATAAATTTGCTCCTTTCTGCTTGTTAAAGCACATCATATTTCTTTCCAAGGCCCGTAAGCACCTGACAAGTCAGGCTGATCACCCTTGGTCCACCATTTTGCTTCGTATTCTTTTCCATTGTAGTAGACGCGGTCACCCGTCCAATATTCTTTATCCTTGAGCCATGTATTTTCAGGAGTTACTGTGTCACCTGCCGTGCTAAAAGTCGTGCTTGCACTATCAGAACGAATGCCAGCATTATTGATTGCGACGACTTCAACGGTATAAGTCGTTGCAGCTTTAAGGCCTGAGATAGCTTGCAATCCATCTTTACTTGTATAAGTTTTTCCCCCAACTTTAATCTCGTAGTTGGCTATCCCAGATGTGTCTGTTGATTTTGCATGAATTGTAGCACTGGTTTCTGTAAGATCAGAAACTGTGATTATTGGAAGTGTTGGTTTTGCTTCATTTCCGCCCCCAGTGTCTCCAAAAAGCATTGGAGCATAGGTGTTGACGAAGGAATTGTTATAATTTACACCAGTTGCGCTCTTACCTGCATCCCAATTGACGGACCAGGTCATTAAGCCTTTGATTTCATTACCAGAAGCTTTTAGGCGTTTTAAGGCATTTTCGACCGCTTTAGGATTTTTGACGTAACCTGTTGCTGCCGCGTCCTCATTTGCAGGCAAGCCAATCACAAACTTGTTTGCTGGAATTTTGATGAAATTATCAGTTCCAGTGACGAGGCGGTGTGTTAAGCCATAGAGGAAGGCTTCTTTTTGCTCGTCGTTGGATTGGGAAATCCACATGTTTAAGTCAGAATCCCAAAATCCATCGCCGCCTTGGTTGTAGTATTGAGGATTAATATAATCGTAATCACCTTCTAAACCATTGATATAAGGCGCATACTTCCCTGTAGTCGTAAGATAAGGAAATTCTGGTGCCATCGTAATCATAAAGTTCTTACCTTGTTGACGATAATGTTCTTTAACTTTCCGTAAAGCTGACGGGATGACGGTATTATTGTCAGCTGCATCAATAGCAGATTGCTCTAAATCAATATCCAAACCGTCAAAGCCATAAGTATCAACAAGGCGGATAATCTCATTAACAAAAGCATCCTCTTGCGCTTTAGTAAGTTCAATGTGAGCGTCTGCACCTCCTAATGCAATTAATACAGATTTGCCTTCTGCATTGAGTTTTGCAACCTCAGCTCTGAATTCAGCATCGGTCTTATTATAAGGTTTAAATGTTGGAAGTGTACTTCCTTGAGGGGTTTTCATGAAAGATACGTTAATAACATTGTATCCGTCTTGTGTCTGTGAAAGGTCAAAATCAGCAGAGGTTCCGTATTTATAACCATCTTTACCTGTTGATTTCCAATTGTGCCAATAACCGACTAAAACCTTATCGGTGGGATTGACCATTTCATCGGCGGCATCTGCTTGAGCATGCGCACCAGTAAAACCAAGTGTAGCCAAGGCCAATGTCGCTATGGCTATCTTTAAGTAACGTGTGTTTCCATTTTTGATCATAGTTCCTCCTGTTGGTGGTAAGACTATGTCCGGACTAATCATGTAAGCGCTATAATTATTATAACAATTTTTAATTTTCGATTCAATTAAAAAGGAAATTTAAAAAAAATAAAAATAAGGTAATGCCAAAGGAAGATATAGAGTAAAGAGTATAAATAAAGCTTTCTAGGCAACCCAACATAGGCAAAATTTGCAAACGAATAACTGCCTTTAAAAGAGGGGATGTGGTAAAATTAAGAAAATACTAAAGAAAACGGTTAACTTAGAAAAAGAGGAGGAGCATTATGAAACGTTCTAATAAACTAAAACCTATATTACTTGCTGGGTTGTTTATCATTGGGGTAGAAGCAATTGGGAGTTTATCAGGTATTTTAGCTGGTGATATCAAATCGATTTATAACAATTTACAACTTCCCCCATTGGCGCCACCAGATTATCTGTTTGGTATTGTTTGGCCAATTCTCTATGCCTTGATTGCTGTATCAGGTTTTATAGTTTTTCAAAATTTAAAATTAAGAAAGAGTGAAGCCCAGCCTGCCCTCATACTTTATGTTATCCAGCTATTCCTCAACTTTATCTGGAGTATCATCTTTTTCAAAGGTTATTTCTGGTTTGGCGTGCTCGTTATTCTTGTTCTTGATATTGTGGTCTATCTCTGTATTAAGAAATTTTTCAAAATCAATCAATGGTCAGGAATCCTACTCTTGCCCTACTTTGTCTGGATACTCTTTGCAACTTATTTGAGTTTAGCTGTTGCTATTTTGAATTAGAGAACATTGAAGAATACTGTTGATGAGAAACTTTATATTGCAAAGTCTAAAGGCAAAAATCAAGTCCTATATTAACAGGTCATCCCCCCTCCACATATATAGTCCCCAAAATCACCAAGAAGATGTTAAAATAATACTGTACAAATAAATTTACTCCTATTAAGTGAAAAATATCCTAAATTTTAACAGATCGAAGACTTAACGAAAACAAGGCAATTGTGTAAGCATTGGCAATAGCCTTTTTATATGTCAACCAAAGTTAAATCTTACCTTTAATGAAATAAGAAGTAGTGATACGGAGACTTAAAAGCAGAGATTTTGGTACATGCCATTTTGGTAAATTATTTAATTTTCTATTCTTGGAGGATTTATGAAAGAATACATGCAGAAGATGGGCCGATCGCTCATGCTTCCGGTTGCGACTTTACCTGTTGCAGCTTTATTTACGGGGATTGGGTATTGGATCGATCCTACAGGCTGGGGCGCCAATAATGTATTGGCAGCCTTTATGATTCAAGCCGGACAAACGATTCTGAATAACTTAGGCTTACTCTTTGCTGTTGGACTGGCCTTTGGAATGTCCAAGGACAAAGACGGTTCCGCAGCTCTGGCTGGGGTAGTGTCTTTCCTTGTGCCTATGACCTTACTCAATCCTGATTCTGTGGCGCTTTTGCAAAGAATCGATGTCGAAAAAGTGAATACTGCATTCACTAAGATTAATAACGGGAATGTTTTTATAGGGATTTTAGCGGGTCTCATCGCAGCGGCAGTCTATAATAAGTTCAGCAACACGAAATTGCCGATGGCCTTGTCTTTCTTTAGTGGACGTCGTTTAGTGCCCATACTTACTGCGGTTATCATGGCTGCACTTTCAGCTGTTTTACTTTTCCTTTGGCCAGCTGTTTTCGGAGGCTTAACCACTTTTGGTAAAGCTATCGTTAACCTTGGTCCTTTAGGAGCTGGGATTTACGGTTTCTCGAACCGCTTGTTAATTCCAACAGGTATGCACCACGCGCTCAATAATGTTTTCTGGTTTGATGCTGCGGGTATCAATGACATTGGTAATTTCTGGAAAAACGTAGGAACTCAAGGGATTACGGGCCGTTATCAAGCAGGTTTCTTCCCTATCATGATGTTTGGTTTGCCTGCAGGGGCATATGCTATTTATCGTAATGCACGTCCCGAAAAGAAAAAAGCGACGGCTTCACTTATGCTTGCTGCCGGATTTGCTTCATTTTTCACTGGTGTAACTGAACCATTGGAATTCTCTTTCATGTTTGTGGCTTGGCCACTTTATGTTGTGCATGCAGTATTAACAGGGATTTCGATGTTTATTGCCGCGCTTTTCCATTGGACTGCTGGCTTTAACTTTTCAGCAGGTCTCATCGACTTCATCTTGAGCTTACGCGTGCCTATTGCGAATCAACCTTATATGCTTCTCGTGCTCGGTTTGGTTATGGCAGTCGTTTACTACTTTACTTTTGACTTTGTCATTAAGAAATTTAACATGATGACACCAGGTCGTGAAGAAGGCGGTGAAGGAGAAGAAGATCCAGATTTATCTTCTGCAGATGAAAAATTTGCTTACCTTGCCGGCCGTATTTATCAAGGTCTTGGCAAAGATAATCTTAAAACTGTGGACAATTGTACGACACGATTACGTTTGACTGTCGAAAATTCTGACTTAGTGAATCAAACTGCAATCAAAGCAACTGGTGTACCTGGAGTGCGGGTTTTAGATAAGAAGAATGTCCAAGTCATCGTAGGGACAGAAGTCCAATTTGTAGCGGATGAATTGAAAAAAATTCAACAAACAGGAGAAGTTCCGGATCCTATTGTAGAAACAGCAAAAGAGGTTGTTCAGTCAGAAACTAAAGCAATTACGCAGGAAATATTTGCTGTCGCAACAGGTAAAATTATGCCAATCACGGAAGTACCGGATCAAGTTTTCTCAGCCCAAATGATGGGAGATGGCTTTGCGATATTACCAACAAAAGAAGAAGTATTTGCACCACTCTCAGGTAAAATAACAAATATCTTCCCAACTAAACATGCGATGGGGATTCAAACAGAATCAGGCTTAGAAGTTCTTTTACATATGGGCTTAGATACGGTTGAACTCAAGGGCGAACCATTTAACTTGGCTGTTTCTGAAGGACAAGTGCTTAAAAAAGGCGATAAGATTGCGGATATGGATCTGCAAAAAATTAAAGCTGCAGGTAAAGGAACAGAAATTATTGTTGCTTTTACAAATGCGGAGCGCTTAGAAAATATCAACCTTACAAAAACGGGAAATGTCATTGCCAACCTAGTGATTGGTCAAGTGACAAGTAAATAAAGAGAGAAGTGGGATTATTTCCACTTTTTATTTTACGCAAAACAGAAGGAGGGAGCTTCCTCTTTCGAAATTTTTCAGTTTTTACTTGACTTTATAAGTTTACACATGTAAACTATAGGTGTAGAGTTATTAAAAGAACAGAAAAATTTAAGGAGGTTGAGATGAAAGATGAACATAAAGAGCATATGCATCACGAGATGCATGATATGGCAGAAATGGACCATCATGACGGACACGATATGATGAACCATGGAGGGCATATGATGCACATGGGTAATATGGGCAAGAAGCTGAAGGTCAGCATTGCGCTCATGGTGCCTTTGCTTGCTATTTCAAGTATTGCCGGATTTCAGCTGATTAGCTTTCAAGGCGATTCGATTGTCAGACTTATTTTAGGATCTATCATTTTCTTCTATGGTGGCACTCCTTTCTTTAGCGGCGCACGTGGCGAATTTCAATCCCGGAAACCGGCGATGATGATGCTCATTACAATGGGGATTGTCGTGGCTTATGCTTACTCTGTTTATGCTACGGTCTTATTATGGACAGGTGGGGAGGCAATGGACTTTTGGTTTGAGCTCTCGACCCTGATTGTTATCATGTTGGCAGGTCACATTATAGAGATGCGGGCAGTGAGTCGTGCAGGCGATGCTCTTAAGGACCTCGCATCCCTCATTCCTAAAAAAGCACATCTGAAAGACGGAAAAGATGTGGCCATCTCTGAGCTCCAAGTGGACGATATTCTTCTCGTAAAAGAAAACGAACGTATTCCAGCTGATGGTATTGTGACATCAGAAACGACTCATTTGTCTATCGATGAATCGATGATCACAGGTGAATCGCGTTTGGTCGCAAAAGAAGCAGGAGATACAGTTTACGGTGGTTCTCTAAACCAGAACCTCCCTTTTGAAATAAAAGTGACTTCACTAGGAAAAGATTCTCTTCTGGCGCAAATTGCGCAATTGGTAGAGAAGGCGCAAAAGCAAAAATCTGCCAGTGAAAACTTAGCGGATCGTGTGGCAGGTTGGCTTTTCTGGGCAGCATTGAGCGTGGGTCTTGCTTCCTTTATCATTTGGACGATGACTTCTTCATTGAGCTTTGCGCTCATGACCGCGGTATCCGTCTTTGTCATTGCTTGTCCTCACGCCCTGGGATTGGCTGTACCTTTGGTCGTGGCACGCTTAACCAATCTTTCGGCTAAAAATGGTTTATTGATTCAAAATCGTACCTCCCTTGAATCTATTAGTAAGATAAAATACGCGCTTATGGATAAAACCGGTACATTAACAGACGGAAAATTTAGTGTACGTCAAGTTGTCGATTTGGCTAAGGATGATAAGGTAGATATACTACAAGTTATGGCTGCATTAGAAAGTGGCTCAACACACCCTATTGCCCTCTCCATTGTCAATGCTGTTGACGATTTGAAGTTACAAGCAGAAAATCTGGAAAACATTCCTGGTGTGGGCTTGAAAGGGACAGTCCAAGGGAAAAATTACAGTATCGTTTCTTACGCTTACCTCAAAGAAAATGACATCACGATTGATGAAGCAGAAGTTCAAAAGGTTTTTGATCAAGGATTAACGGTTTCCTTCCTCCTTTCGGATAAAACACTTTACGGCTTTGTTGCTTTAGGTGATTCACCAAAAGAAGATGCGAAATTCTTTATCGAAGAGTTAAAAAAACGTGATATCACACCTGTAATGCTGACCGGAGATAATGAAGCCACCGCAGCAAAAATTGCAAAAAATCTTGGTATTGCTGAATACCGTGCGGAATTAAAACCAGAAGATAAAGCAAATATTGTTCAAGATTATCAAGAAAAAGGCGGTGTTCTCTTTATTGGTGACGGTGTCAATGACTCTCCTGCGCTTGCTACAAGTGATCTCGGCATTGCGATCGGAGGTGGGACATCTGTCGCCATCAATACAGCAGATGTTGTCTTGGTCAATTCACATCCGAGTGATGTTTTAGCACTGATTGAGATTGCGAAACGCTCTAATCGCAAAATGAAACAAAATCTTTGGTTTGGGGCAGGATATAATATCATTGCCATTCCTGTTGCGGCAGGAATTCTTTACCCAACCTTTGGTATCTCTATTGATCCACTGGCAGCTGCAGTATTGATGAGTATTTCAACTGTGGTTGTCTCAATCAATGCGATGGGACTAAAATATGAAAGACCACAAGAAAAATAAAAAAACTCCTATTTAGGAGTTTTTTTAGGTTTGGTAAGAATACATCCGTAATCTCTCGTCCTCATCTTCAGCTTGAACATAGCCAATAAATTCCCAACCGTAGCGTTCATAAAGATGAGTATGGTTAGTGACAAGATAGAGCTTGTGAATTCCTTGCGTCTTCATATCATCACAAGCTTCTTGCAGTAACTTTTCCGCAATCCCTTGTCTTCGGAAGTCTTTTTCCACATACAAAGCACAAATATTAGGGGATAAATCCTTACGATTATGGAAATCATTTTCAATAATTCCAAGGCCGGCAATAATTTCTGACTCATGTATCATCACATACCATTGAGGAATGGTTTCTGAGCCATGAAGGCAAGCCTCCATGCTTTCTTGATAGGCAGAAAGAGGAATCTCCCATTTATGGTGAAACCAGTTTGCAGCTTGTTCAAGCTTTTCCTCATGTTCGCGGAGCTTTATAATTTGCATGTGCTCCTTTCCCTTCGCTTTATTTTTAACTTATTTTATCATAACTTTTGAAAATATTGGCTCACACTTGTCAGCAAATATTTTATATGTTATTATATGTCATGTAGTATTATGTTATACAACATATAATATGATATGTTGAAAAGAAAGGACGTTTATGGATATCCAAATTCCAACCTTACTTCTAGACGGGACAGTGCTTTCTTTGTTGAATAAGAAAGATATGTATGGTTATGCCTTGACAAAAACAGTGCAAATGCAACTTCCGATTAGTGAGTCAACCATGTACCCCGTCTTACGACGTTTAAAAAAGCATGAGCTTTTAGAAAATTATGATGAGCCTTATGAAGGACGCATGAGACGTTATTATCGCATAACGGAGAATGGACGCCAAGAGCTACAAAAAATAACTGCTGATTGGCAGCAATTCCGTAATGCCATGGATAAACTTTTAGGAGAAGGAGAACTCGAAAACGATGAATAGTTATTTAGAGGCTGTGCAGGCCCATCTGACAGAGCTACCTCAAGAAGAAAGTGGAGACTTAATTGCTTATTATCAAGAATACTTTATTGAGTCAGATCTAACACTTGAAGAAATAAAAGCACAGTATGGGACACCTAAACAATTTGCTACTAGGCTTAAACTCAGTTATTTCTTAGATCAAGATGATCACGCGCAAGAAGAAGAAAAAAGTATACCTGCCAAATCCCGTCTCCAGCTGGTCTGGCTTATTGTACTTGGTCTTTTTGCCTCACCGCTTTTGATACCTTTGGCTCTCGCTGTTCTTTTGCTTATTCTCGCCTTATTAATAGCGCTATTGGCTCTCCTCTTTAGCCTGTACATGCTTGATGTTTCACTCGTATTTGGTGGCTTATTCTCGCTCATATCTGGGCTAGGAGTAGTCTTCAGCAGTCCAAGCACAACACTTGTCTTTAGTGGCCTTGGTCTTTTACTTTTTGGTTTGGGAATTCTTATCAGTCCTTTTATTCTTTTCCTCACAAAATGGCTGTGCCTTCGTTTTCTAGGAATGATTAAATGGCTAGGTCGTAAGTTAACTCAAAGAACCAAACGCAATCAGAAAGGAGTCGTCTTGTGAAAAATAAAAGAACCATAGTAGCCGCACTCATTATGATTGTTTCTGGTGTCATTCTTTTAGGTGTTGGCTTAGCTGCTGGAGGTAAAACGAGTCTTGTATGGAAAGAAGGCCGTCCTCAAATCTCTCATCTTATTTCTACACAACAGACTTTTGCTTCAGATAAAGTAAAAAATCTGATTGTCAACAGTAAAGATGCGGATTTAGAAATTATCGCCGGTTCAAGTCTTAAGGTGGAGAGTCACTTGCTTGATCAAAAGCCTGAGCTTAGACTCCAAGACCAAACTTTAAATATCGAAGCTCGTAAAAGCGCCTTTGACTTCAATTTAGGCCTTAATTTTGGTAAAATGGGTCAGGAAAAAATAATTGTAACTGTACCAGAAGATATGGATTTCCAAAAAATTATTATTGACGGTACGTCGGGACAAAAAACTTTACATGACTTGAAAGTTGAAAGCCTCAAAATCAATCTTCGAGATGGAGGTCTTGCCTTAGAAAAAGTTAAAGGAAACCAGCTCACCATGAATATTAGTGATGCTGCTTGGCAGTTGCGAGATGTGACTTTGTCGGGGCATTTGAAAGTAACTTCTAATGACGGTGCGTCTGTTTTAAAACGTGTGACAGCACAAAGCATGGATTTTGCTTCAAATGATGGTGCAACTATTTTTGAAAATCTTCATCTGAAAGAGCGCAGCAAAATTGTTAAAAAAGATGGTCAATTGAAAATGATAAACAGTCAATGGCCAGGCTTAAATGCAGAGGCAGAAGAACTTTATGTAAATCATGTCAAAAAAGAGTTTCCTTATCAGACGGGAAATCAAGAGAAAGCTTTGACGGTTGAAGTTACAGATGGCAGTTTCTACCTCATTAATGAATAGGATATAAGGAAAAATGGATTTAAATTTTATTGAACTTTTGAAAATTATTTTTCTCGGCATCGTCGAGGGAATTACAGAGTGGTTACCTGTATCAAGTACAGGGCATATGCTTTTAGTGGATGCCTTCATCCATACCGACATGACACAATCTTTCAAAGATATGTTCTTTGTCGTCATTCAATTAGGCGCAATTATTGCGGTTATTGTGGAATTCTGGTCACAGATGAATCCTTTTGTTAATGTAGAAGGTAAAGGTGTGCGCATCAAACGCTCTGTCTTTAACATGTGGGTTAAGGTTGTCGTTGCCTTCCTTCCGTCTGCTGTATTTGGCTTATTCTTGAATGATTTCTTAGAAGAAAATTTCGGGACACCCTTGACAATTGCCATTATGCTGATTGTCTATGGTATCGCCTTTATCGTGATTGAACGTTGGAATAAAACACGTGTACCAAAAATCAATACAATGAAAGAAATCACCTATCAAACTGCACTTATCATCGGGATGTTCCAAGTTCTCTCAATGATTCCAGGTACATCTCGTTCAGGCGCAACAATTATTGGTGCCTTGCTCATCGGTGTCTCACGTGTCGTTGCTGCTGAGTTTACTTTTTTCCTTGCAGTACCAACTATGCTTGGTGCCTCAGCCTTCAAACTCTTGAAATTCGGCCTTCACTTTAGTCTCTCAGAAGTGATTGCCCTTATCGTTGGAATGGTTGTTGCTTATGTTGTATCTATCTTCGTTATTAAATTCTTGATGAATTACATCAAACGCCGCGACTTCCAAATATTTGGTTGGTACCGTATTGCACTTGGGATTATTGTTATCCTCTTCATCCTTGTTGGTGTAATTTAAAACACATATCAGAAAAAACCTACTCCGCTTAAGGTATATGGCCTTAAACAGAGTAGGTTTTTGTTTTGGAATTTTTTAAAGCTGAGATAGAAACAAAAATTTCCAGTTCAATTATTTGGTCAAGGCACCATAATTTGGTATATTAATATTGTACCAAGCGGTAGGTAAAATGATTGGAGCGTGTAAAGTGTCAGAAGCAAAAGAAAAAATCATTGAGAGCAGTAAAAAACTTTTTTGTCAAAGAGGATATGCCTCAACTTCTATCCGAGATATTCTCGAGGACTCGGGTACTGGAAAAGGACAACTTTATCATTATTTTTTATCAAAAAAAGAAATCTGTTTAGAAGTGATTCGTTCTCACAGTAATGACTGGGAAACACAATGTTTTGATCCTCTATTGCGCCAGATGGAGGACCCCAAACAAGCTTTGCTTGCAATGCTAAACTGGGAAATTCAGGTGCATGAGGATGAAACACAACATTATGGTTGTGCTGTAGGAAACCTCGTCGTTGAACTTGGCGCGAGTGAGGATAAAGATTTTCGTGAGTTGTTGGGACAGCTCATGGAGACGTGGACAGCATTAATTCAAGCGAGGATTATGGAAATCACAGGTTGGACTCAAGCGCGTTCTAAAACGCAAGCTCAGCATATCATCTCAACGATACAGGGGAGTCTCTTGCTACTGAAACTTACACAAGACTGGTCAGTTTTTGAAAACGGCTTGGATCAATTAGGAAAAGAAATTAAGGCACTTGCTTAAACCATAGGAGGAAACAAGCATGAAAATTATATTTGACAAAACAGTAAGCGAAAAATTAGCAAAATTTGAAAATGCAGATTTTGTATTGGATTTCGACCACGAGTTGAGTGAAAAGAATGAAGCTATTGACGCATGTGCGGGCGGCATCTCACGTTACCGTATCCTTGCTATAGACAAAGGCAAGTTGCCAGAGGCTTTTGATGCACATATGGATTCAGAATTTGGCCCTGTTTACTTCAAAAAATGGGGAGAAATGTTCTGGAGTGCCCAAGATTTACATGCTAAAGTAGAAGGCAGCTACAACCTTATTGCTTTGAAAACAGACGGAGAATATTTGAGCCACAATCTTCTCATCGTAGACTATAGAGGCAAGCTTTAATATGGAGAGAAGGACATTTAAGAATCTGATTATTGGCTTTGGAAAAGCGGGGAAAACCCTTGCTAAATCATTGGCCAATAAAGGGGAATCAGTAGCAATCGTCGAGCAATCTACGCGGATGTACGGGGGAACTTGTATTAATATCGGCTGTATTCCGTCTAAATCTCTAATTGTAAATGGCCAAAAAGGTGAAGCTTTCAATGAGGCAGTCCTTCAAAAATTCAGCCTTGTTGAAAAGCTGAACAAAAAGAATTACCATATGATTGCGGATGAGCCCAATGCAACTGTAATTGATGGTAAAGCACGATTTCTTTCAGATCATGAGGTGGAGATTTCAGAAGAAGGAAAGCCGGTAATGCTGGTTCAAGCTGAACGTATTTTTATTAATACGGGCGCGCGTGCTATACTGCCTTCGATTCTTGGTATGTCGGAGAGTAAAAATCTTGTGACATCGACAGGGCTGATGGACTTACAAGAAAAGCCTGAACGTCTTCTTATTGTGGGTTCTGGTTATATCGGACTTGAATTCGCATCCATGTTTTTGTCTTATGGGTCAAAAGTAACGATCATTGACTCCCACAGTATGTTTTTACCACGACAAGATAGAGATGTTGCGCAGCGTATAAAACAAGATTTAGAAGATGCAGGTGCAGTCTTCAAACTCGGCTATGAGATAAATGGTGTTTTTGATCGTAATGAAGAAAGCATCCTCAACATTACAAGAGAGGGTCAAGCAGAAGAAATACATGGAGATAAAATTCTACTTGCTACAGGTCGTAAGCCTAATACTTCTGGATTAGGGTTAGAAAATACTTCGATCAAGGTAGGCGAGGCTGGACATATCTTAGTGAATGAAAAACTTGAAACTTCAGTTCCAAATATTTGGGCTTTGGGTGATGTACATGGTGGACCACAATTTACCTATACTTCATTGGATGATTTTCGCATCATTGAAAGTCAACTTTTTGGCGATAAATCTCGAACATTAAGTAATCGAGGCGAACTGGCAAGCAGTGTTTTCATCACACCAACCTTGTCTAATATAGGATTAACCGAAACAATAGCCCAAGCTCAGGGTACCAGGTACCGTTTGTTTCGTTTGGAAGCTACAGCGATTCCAAAATCTGCTGTGCTGGGACAAAGTAAAGGACTACTTAAAGCACTCGTAGACCCAGAAACACAAGAAATATTAGGTGCAACTCTTTATGCGGAAGAATCACATGAAGTAATAAATATTTTGTCTCTTGCGATAAAAGCAAAATTACCTTACACCATGTTAAGAGATCATATTTACACTCATCCCACTATGAGTGAAGCTTTAAATGATCTTTTTGCTCCAGCAAATGAAGTGAAACTATAAGTTAAAAGCCCTTATTTAAAGGGTTTTTCTCTTATAAATTCTACATCTTCGCTTGATATAAAAAAATTAAAAGTCCGATATAAAATTACATAAAGTCAGTGAAAGATAATCTGCATTATAATAAATAAACAATTAAAAAGAGGTGAAATATGCGTGAGATGAAATTAAAAACAAAGATGATTCACGGTGGCATCAGTGAAGATGCTACAACCGGAGCGGTTTCTGTTCCTATCTATCAAGTGTCGACATATAAGCAAGATGGCCTAGGTCAGCCCAAAGCCTATGAATATTCAAGATCTGGGAACCCTACGCGTCATGCTTTAGAGAAACTTATTGCCGACTTAGAAGGTGGTGTGCAGGGCTTTGCTTTCGGCTCAGGTTTAGCTGGTATTCATGCCGTTCTTTCTATTTTTAAATCGGGGGACCACTTGATTTTAGGTAATGATGTTTATGGGGGAACTTTCCGCTTAATGGATAAAGTCATGTCTAATTTTGGTTTAGAATATGATTTGGTGGATTTGACAGACATTTCTGCTTTAAAAGATAAGGTTAAAGCCTCAACCAAGGCCATATATTTTGAAACGCCTTCCAATCCTCTGATGACTGTTTTAGATATCCAAAAACTTGCAGATATTGCTAAGGAAAATAATCTACTGACAATCGTTGACAATACTTTTGCCACACCTTACTTCCAACGTCCTTTAAGTTTAGGTGCGGATATTGTCTTGCATTCCGGCACGAAGTACCTTGGTGGACATTCCGATGTTGTTTCAGGGCTTGTCACAACAGATAAAGAAGATTTGGCTGAACGTATCGCCTTCATGCAAAATTCAATTGGTGGTGTTTTAGGTCCTCAAGATAGCTGGTTGGTTCAAAGAGGAATCAAAACTTTGGCACTTCGTATGGAGGCTCATGCTAAAAATGCTCAAAAAATTGCAGAATATCTTGAAGCATCAGAGGAAGTGAGCAAAGTCTATTATCCAGGTCTCCCGCAAGATCCAGGATATGAGATTGCTTCCCAACAAATGTCTGGTTTTGGAGGAATGCTTTCTTTCGAGCTTAAGGATGAACGTAAAGTCAAAGACTTTGTCGAAGCTTTAGAATACTTTACTTTAGCTGAATCCCTCGGTGGTGTAGAAAGTCTGATTGAAGTACCTGCAGTGATGACGCATGCTTCAATACCGAAAGACATTCGTGAAGCAGCGGGCATTAAGGATGGACTGATTCGTCTATCTGCAGGTATCGAAGATATCCATGACTTATTGGAAGACTTGAATAAGGCTTTTGAGAAAATGAACTCTTAAAACACCATGAGGTGTTTTTTTATTATGTAAAAGAGAGGAAAAACTCTTTTTTTATAAGACACGGTATGCTATAATCAAGAAGAGAGATTTCAAAAGAAAGTATATAATTTATGAATTACAATAAGTTGTTTATACGTTTGAATGAAAAATTAGCAGAAAATGATATCCATTTAAGCTTACAGTGTGTAGGTGGTTTTGTCTTGGAGTATCATGGATTAAAAGCTACAGAAGATATTGATGCCTTTTATGACTCCACTGCGAAAGTTGAGGAAATTATTGCTGAGATTGGGCAAGAATTTCATGTTGGAACTGCTAATGAACCTTGGCTAAGTCATTCTATCGGACGTATCATGTCACTTTCTGATGAGGATAAAGTTTTAATCTTTGAGGCAAGTCATCTCGATGTCTATTTGTCTTCCTTGCAGTCCGTATTGATTGACAAAATTCAAGTCGGCAGAGCCAAAGATATTCCTGATATTGCTCAGATTATGAAGAAGCTAAACATTGAGCGTCCTGATACACTCCTTGACTTGCTCAACAGCTATTCCGAAGGGACTTCTGATCCTGCAGTTGTTTTAGAAGCTTACGGTCTCGCTTATGGCGAAGAAGCATTAAAAAATTATTTAAAAGAAAATCCCGAACTTTTGAGGCTATTATAAATGAATTGGAAAGAATATTTTGAAGCTGCGGCTCAAAAATCAAGAGGAAATGCGAGGCTCTGGCTCCGCTATTTGAATAAAGCTATCCAGCGTGATCAAATCTATTTGACACAAGATGATATTGAGTATCTGCAACAGTCAGATCGCTTATCCTATTTTCAGCGTTTTTTCCTGACTTTAGCGGTTGAGGAGGGAAGCAAGGCCTGGGAAATGACCGTTTCTTTATCTGAACCTTCTCAGTTTTCACGCTTAAAAGCCGTTGTCCAAGAGTTAAAAAATTAATTGAATATAAAGTAAGAAATAAGAATTGCTAAAGCGGCAATTCTTATTTTGACAAAAGGAGCCAAAGATGATTCAACTCACAAAAATTAAGCCCCCAACGCTTGAAGAAAACTTAATACCAGTTGTACTGACAGACGAAACAATGAGACAAAGAAAGCAAAATCTACTTGATAAAATGAATCAGGAGAATTTTGAGCGCTTAATTATCTATGCGGACCTGGAACATGGCAGTAACTTTGAGTACCTTACAGGGTTTCTCCCGCGTTTTGAAGAAGCCTTGCTTGTACTTCATAAAGATGGGAAAGCCTATCTTGTTTTAGGTAATGAAAATCTAAATAAAGCAGATAAGGCAAGAATAAAGGCAGAAGCTGTACATATGCCACATTTTTCTCTACCTAATCAGCCTATGCATCGACAAGAAACTGTTGAAGAAATCTTAAGTCAATGTGACCTAGAGCGCGCACAAAAGATTGGTCTGGTGGGTTGGAAAAATTTTACCAGCACAAAAGAGAACAATAATCAGCTTTTCGATTTACCCCATTTCTTAGTTCATGCTATCCAAAGCTTATGTCCTAAAGCCAAGCTAGAAAATGCGACACGGCTCTTTATTGGGGAAAAAGGCGTTCGCACAACAAATAATGCAAACGAATTTGCCCATTATGAATTTGGTGCCGCCTTAGCAGGCCGCTGCATGTTACAAGCCATGAATCAGATAGCACTGGGAAAAACCGAAATGGAAGTCGCAAGAGCATTATCTGATCTCGGACAAGCACATAATGTCGTTACAATAATGGCGACAGGGGAACGTTTTATAAAGGCCAATATCTACCCAAGCAATAAAGTTATTAAAAGGGGAGACAAACTTTCCCTAACGACAGGTTATAAAGGAGGACTTCAAAGTCGAGGAGGCTATGCTGTGAGCCAAGCTTCGGAGTTACCAGAGGAAGAGAAAGATTATCTCTCGGCTGTCGCACAACCTTACTTTAATGCTGTAAGAACGTGGCTGGAAACAATAAAAATAGGGATGCAAGGCCAAGAGCTGTATAACAAAATAGAAGAAGTTTTACCACAAGAAAAATATGGATGGACGCTAAATCCTGGTCATCTTTCTGCTGATGAGGAATGGATGAGCTCACCCGTTTACCCACAGTCAGCAGAACGTATCGAGAGCGGCATGCTATTCCAGATTGATATCATTCCATCTGTTCCTGGTTATGGTGGTGTAAGCTGTGAGAGTGGCATTTTCATGGCAGATGAATCGTTAAGAAAAGAAATACAGGAAGCATATCCTGACATTTGGGCGCGCGTGCAAAACAGACGCGCTTATATTCAAAAGGAATTAGGGATTACACTCTGTGATGAAATTCTTCCAACAAGTAGTGCAACAGCTTATCTACGTCCCTTTATGCTGGATAAAACGTTAGCTTTGACTGCAAAATAAAAAGCCCAATCAGGCTTTTTTTATTTTTAAATAGAAAGAGTTGAGAATTTTTTCAATTAAAAATTAATTATATATTATTGGATATATTATTGGAGGAATATTTTGAACCTGTGAAAGAATCTTCTATGAGGCTGAACAGGAGTACTGAGCGTCCTAAACCAAAAGTGTAATGATTTAGAAGTGTTAAGCGCTTTATTTTCTCTGAAAATTTGAACATATCTTTTGACTAACATTATTCATTTTGTGATAATTATTAAAGAAGCAATAAAAATTAATAGAAAAATTGGAGATGAAAATCATGTCATTAATCGGAAAAGAAGTTGAACATTTCGTCACTGAAGCTTATCAAAACGGCAAGTTCTTGACAGTAAATTCAGATGATCTTAAAGGAAAATGGAACGTCATTGTCTTTTATCCTGCGGATTTCTCTTTTGTTTGTCCAACAGAATTGGAAGATTTACAAGAGCAATACGGTATTCTTAAAGACTTAGGTGTAGAGGTTTATTCATGTTCTACTGATACACATTTCGTCCATGCTGCTTGGCATGAGCACAGTGAAGCTATTGGGAAAGTAGAATATCCAATGCTAGCTGACCCCTCACAAAAGATTTCTCGTATTTTTGATGTATTGGATGAAGAATCTGGTTTATCACAACGTGGTTCATTTATCATTGACCCAGATGGCGTTGTCCAAGCTGTAGAAATTACTGCAGATGGTATCGGTCGTGATGCAAGTCAATTAGTAGATAAAGTGCGTGCTGCACAATATATTCGCAAAAACCCAGGTGAGGTTTGCCCGGCTAAATGGAAAGAAGATGCGGAAACTCTAACACCTGGTTTAGACTTAGTTGGTAAAATTTAATTTAATAAGGCGAAGTATATTACTCGCCTTTTTAAGCTAAAAAGAATGGAAAGATAAAATGTTAGAAGAAAATCTTAAAGCACAACTCAAGCAATATTTAGAGCTTTTAGAAAATGATATTGCATTACGCGTCAAAGCAGATCCTGAAGATGCCAATGGCAAAAAAGTACGGGATTTTGTTAATGAAATTGCTGAAATGTCCCCACGCATAAGTGTTGAAGAAGCTAAATTAGTCAAAGCACCTGGCTTTTCTGTCGTCCGCAAGGGAGAAATGAGAGGCATTGCTTTTGCTGGTATTCCTTTAGGTCATGAATTTAACTCGCTTGTCTTGGCACTTTTACAAGTAAGTGGTCGTGCACCAAAGATTGAAGAAGACCTCAAAAAACGTATTCAAGCTATTGATAAGCCTTATCATTTTGAAACTTACGTCAGTTTGACGTGTCACAACTGTCCAGATGTTGTCCAAGCCTTGAATATCATGAGTGTTCTTAACGAAAATATTACCCACACGATGATTGAAGGTGGCATGTTCCAAGACGAAGTCAAATCCCGTGGTGTAATGGCTGTACCAACAGTTTTTGTTAATGGTGAGGAATTTTCAAGTGGACGCATGAGTCTTGAAGAAATATTAAATAAACTCGTGGGTCAAGCTGGAAGTGAAGAATTTGACGACAAGGATCCTTATGATGTTCTTGTTGTTGGTGGGGGTCCTGCAGGTGCAAGTGCGGCGATTTATGCAGCCCGTAAGGGGATACATACAGGGGTTTTAGCAGAAAAATTCGGTGGTCAGCCATTAGAAACTCTAGGTATTGAAAACTTTATCGGTACAACATATACTGAAGGTCCTAAGTTGGCGGCTCAACTGGAAGAGCATGTGAAAGCCTATCCGGCCGACATTATGAAAACGCAAAAGGCAGTCAAATTAGAGAAAAAAGATCTGCTTGAAGTGACACTGGAAAACGGTGCAGTCCTTCAATCAAAGACAGTTGTATTATCAACGGGAGCCCGTTGGCGTTCACTCGGTATCCCGGGCGAGGAGGAATTCAAAAACAAAGGAATTGCTTATTGTCCGCATTGTGATGGCCCGATCTTTGCAGGTCAAAAAGTTGCCGTAGTTGGGGGAGGAAACTCTGGGATTGAAGCAGCCATTGATTTAGCTGGTGTAGTTGAACATGTGACTGTTTTAGAATTTTTACCAGAGCTTAAAGCGGATAAAGTTTTACAAGAAAAACTCTATTCATTGGATAATGTTACCGTTCTAACTAATGTAGAAACAAAAGCTATTCATGGGACAGATAAAGTTGAAAGTCTAGATTATGTCGAGCGTGATACTCAAAAAGAAGTAAACCTCGAATTATCAGGTGTCTTTATTCTTATCGGTCTTGTCCCTAATACAGAGTGGCTTGAGGGAGTAGTAGAGCGTAACTCACGGGGCGAAATCATTGTCGATAAGCAAGGGGCTACTAATGTACCTGGTGTATTTGCTGCAGGGGATTGTACGGATTCAGCTTATAAACAAATTGTAATTGCTATGGGAAGTGGTGCAACAGCTTCGCTAGGTGCCTTTGACTATATCATTCGTCACTAAAACTAAAACCATCTTGTAATGTCTCAAGATGGTTTTATTATCTTTTAAGTTTGTGCTAAGTTTCACGTACTAAAATTGTAGCATTCACAAAATGTTTTTGCTATAATATTAAAGTAAAAATTGTTTACAAATGTAAATTAAATAAAATCTTGGAGGATTTATTAATGACTAAATTACTTGTTGTAAAAGGACATCCCTTGACAGCTGAGGACAGCTTCTCAATCAAAGGCTTGGATACTTTCGTATCAGCCTATAAGACTGCAAATGCAGATGATGAAGTAGAAGTGCTCGATGTTTTCTCTGCCAACATTCCTGAAATTGATCAAGACATGGCCTCTGCCTTTATTGCGATGCAAAATGGTGTAGACTTTACTGCCTTGTCTGAATCACAACAAGATAAAGTTGCACGTTTTGGTGCCTTTACAGAACAATTTCTCTCAGCAGACAAGGTAGTCATTGCAAGTCCATTGTGGAACCTTATGATTCCTGCTAGCCTTAAAAAATGGATTGATACAGTCAATGTTGCTGGTAAAACTTTCCGTTACACAGCAGAAGGACCAAAAGGTTTGGCAACCGATAAGAAAGTTATGCATTTGCAAGCAAGCGGTGGGATGTACAATGGTCAAGATACAGGTAGCCAGTACATGAAGACAATCTTTGAATTCATTGGTACAGACTTCTCTTCACTTAGTGTTGAAGGGCATGCTTACCAACCTGAAAAAGCGGAAGAATTCTTGGCTGAATTCCTTGGTAAAGTAGAAACAGCAGCGCAAGAGTTTTAATTCTAGAAAATCTCGGATATTAGTTGACCCATATTTATTTTTATATTAAAATTAAATAAGAAATAAATAAAAGAAAGAGCATTTCTTTGAAATACCATGGGAACAACCTTATGATTAAATTTAGTATTCGTGCTGAAAATGTGGAAATTACAGATGCAATTCGTTCATATATCGAAGACAAAATTGGTAAATTAAATAAATACTTTAATGATGGACATGAGGTTACGGCCTACGTGAATATTAAATCTTATTCCGATAAGCGTAATAAGGTTGAAGTAACTGTGCCAGCTAAAAATGTAACTTTAAGAGCTGAAAACACTACTTTAGATGTACTTGCAGCTATTGATTTAGTAGAAGAAAAGTTAGAACGACAAATTCGTAAGTATAAAACGCGTGTAAACCGCAAATCAAAAATGAATGTCCCTACTGGATTAGCCTTTGGTGACGAATTTGCTCCATTAGACGCCACAGATGAGATTGATGAAGATACTGTAAAAATCGTCCGGACGAAACATGTTGATCTTAAGCCGATGGATGCGGAAGAGGCAGTACTTCAGATGGATATGCTTGGCCATGATTTTTATGTATTCTTGGACGCCTATACGAATCGTACAAGTGTCGTTTATCGACGTGCCGATAAGAATATTGGCTTAATTGAAACAGACTAAGACAAAAAGACTGGTTGATAACCAGTCTTTTTTATTTTGAAATTAATCTTTATTTATATTTTTCTTCCAACTTACTCATCCATAGACCTAAGACAAGACCAATTACAAAGAGTAGGGCACTCATAAAGAAGGTTGAAACTGTTGCTCCAGCATAATTGATAGCTTCAGCACTTTGTGTAGGTACTACAATCAGTAATGTGCTCGAGAGCACTAAACCGATGATAAAGTTGTAAACTTTGGAATGGAAATTAATCAGAAGTTTCTCCATTAATTTTGAAAAACTTACCAGAGCAAATAATCCACCAATGGCAATAGGAAGAAACACACCGAAAATGTCACGGTTTTTAAAACCTTCGAGCATTGGAGAGAAAAGTCCAAGAATCAAAAGAAGGTTTGATGGACTAAGTCCAGGTACTAAAACACCCAAGGCAATTAAAACACCTGCAAGGAAGAAGCCAAAGAAGTTTGCCGGAACCGTTCCTGCGATGGCAGGTAACATATATAAAATAAGTGTTGACAAAATAAATGTGAGGATTAAAGTAAAAGTATCACTTTTATCACGAGCCTTTTGACGTGTGCTTTCTTTAAAGAGAGAAGGAAGGGTCCCTAAAATTGCACCAGCAAAGCCCCACAATACAATTATCTGATAATGAGCTAAAACCCACTCAAGAGGTCGACTAAGGAGAACTAAGCCTAAAATCCCACCAATACCAACAGGAAGGAAGAAAAGAAAATTCTTCTTGAAATCCTGACGAATATGAGCCAAGAAATGAAGCATACGTTCATAAATCCCTAAAATGGCTGCAAGAACCCCGCCAGAAACACCAGGAAGAATGAAGCCAAGAGCAATAATCATTCCTTTAATCAATCGAAAAATCCAGTTCATATTATCACTTTCTATTTTTAAACTTTTCCGACTATTATATCATAGATTACTTACACGAAACATATTTATCATACAAGTCGACAAAACACAAACTAGGATATATTCGAAATTTTACACTTTAAAAATAATTTTACTATCTTTTTTTGTATTTTTACATTAAAATAGAAGGCATAATGCATTTTTATATGATGATAGTATACGGATAAATAAAAAAGGAGGAAGAAGTGAAAGAGGTTAGACAACCGAAATATCAGCAAATTGCCATATTAATTGCGGAAAATATTGTACGCAACGAATTAAAAATTGGTCAAAAAATTTATGCAAGATCCACCTTAGCAACAACTTTTGGTGTTTCTCCCGAAACCGCACGAAAAGCAGTGAGTATTCTTAGTGATTTAGGGATTGTGGATTCAATCCATGGAAGTGGGGTTGTTATTGCTTCGCGTCAAAAAGCGCAAGAGTTTTTGACGCAACATCAAGAAGTTAAGTCAATTCAGGACTTACAAGCTGATATTTTGAAAAGTGTTGCACGTCAGCAAAAGGAACTTGCCAACTTCTCATCTACTTTAGACAAACTCGTTGGACAAACAGCGCACTTTCAAAAATCCAACCCCATGACTCCGATTGAACTTGAGCTCAATGAACCTTCCGAAAACTTAGGTAAAACTATCGGAGAAATGAATTTGTGGCAAAATACAGGCGCAACTGTTATTGCCATCTTACAGAATGACGAGTTAATTATTTCGCCAGGACCTTATGCAACATTGAATCAATACGATACCTTGTATTTTGTTGGTGGAGCAGATTCTTTACAAATTATTCAAAATTTCTTTTATAAAAGTTAGTTTTGACATTGAAATATATCTTTCTATAGAGGCCTACAATAAGGTCGGGTGCTATAGAGGGATTTTTTCATATTTGGACGATTTAAGATATTTGTAAGTTTACTTATTTGACAAAGTGACAATACCTTGTTATTATGGAATGGTCACTTTGATGAATATTAAATAATGAAACGTATTTAATTATTAAGAGTAAAGGAGAATATTTTGCCAGTAAAAATTAAAATTGAGCACTTAACCAAAATATTTGGTAAACGTGTAAAAACTGCTTTGGCAATGGTCGAGCAGGGTGATTCGAAAAACGAAATTTTAAGAAAAACAGGTGCGAGTGTCGGTGTTTACGATGCCAACTTTGAAGTAAATGAAGGCGAAATTTTCGTTATTATGGGACTTTCTGGTTCAGGGAAGTCCACACTATTACGTTTGCTTAATCGTTTGATTGAGCCAACAAGCGGCAAGATTTTCATTGATGGTGAAGATGTTGCGACGTTAAATAAAGAAGATTTGCTGAAAGTGCGTCGTAAAACGATGAGTATGGTCTTCCAAAATTTTGGTCTCTTCCCTCATAGAACGATTCTTGAAAATACAGAATATGGTTTAGAAGTACAAAATGTACCAAAAGAAGAACGTCGCAAGCGTGCTGAAAAAGCTTTAGACAATGCCAACCTGCTTGATTTTAAAAATCAATATCCGAACCAACTTTCAGGAGGGATGCAACAACGTGTCGGCTTAGCGCGCGCTTTAGCTAATGATCCAGAAATCCTTCTGATGGACGAAGCTTTCTCAGCTTTGGACCCGTTGATTCGTCGTGAAATGCAAGATGAACTTTTGGAACTTCAAGCGAAATTCCAAAAAACAATTATTTTCATTTCGCATGACCTTAATGAAGCGTTACGTATCGGTGATCGTATTGCCATCATGAAAGATGGTAAAATCATGCAGATTGGTACAGGTGAAGAAATCCTGACTAATCCTGCTAATGATTATGTTAAGACCTTCGTAGAAGACGTTGATCGTGCAAAAGTTATTACAGCAGAGAATATTATGATTCCTGCCTTAACAACGAATATTGACATCGACGGTCCAAGTGTTGCGCTTAAAAAGATGAAAACAGAAGAAGTAAGTTCTCTAATGGCTGTCGATAAAAAGCGTCAATTTTATGGGGTTATTACCAGTGAAGCAGCAGTTCAAGCAAAACAAGCAAATAAATCTCTTCGCGAAGTTCTCATGACAGATGTTGGACAAGTTGGTAAAGAAACATTAGTAAGTGATATCTTACCTATCATATACGACTCTCCAACACCTGTTGCCGTGGTAGATGATGAAGGATTCCTCAAAGGTATTCTCATCCGCGGACGAGTACTTGAAGCTTTAGCAGACGTAGACGATGAGGAGGTAAATAATGATTGAGTTAGCAATAGGTAAGATACCCTTAGCAGATTGGGTTTCTACTGCAACAGATTGGATTACAAGTAATTTAAGTGCTGGTTTTGATATTATTCAAAAATCCGGTACAGCAATTATGGATACAGTAACTGCAGGACTTACAGCTGTACCCTTTTGGTTAATGATTATTGTGGTTACATTCTTGGCAGTTTTAGTTTCAGGACGTAAAATTGCCTTCCCTATCTTTACATTCTTAGGTTTAGTTCTTATTGCCAATCAAGGTTTATGGACAGACTTGATGAATACAGTAACATTGGTCTTGCTCTCTAGTTTAGTTTCTATTATAATCGGTATTCCTTTAGGTATATGGATGGCTAAGTCCGAACTTGTTGCTAAGATTGTGCAACCAATATTGGACTTCATGCAAACCATGCCCGGTTTCGTTTACTTGATTCCGGCCGTTGCTTTCTTTGGTATCGGTGTGGTTCCTGGTGTATTTGCTTCTGTTATCTTTGCTTTGCCTCCAACAGTTCGTATGACAAACTTGGGTATTCGTCAAGTTTCAACTGAATTGGTCGAAGCAGCAGATTCTTTTGGTTCAACACCAAGACAAAAGCTCTTTAAGTTAGAGTTTCCTTTAGCAAAAGGAACAATTTTAGCAGGTGTTAACCAAACAATTATGTTGGCACTCTCAATGGTTGTTATTGCTTCAATGATCGGTGCACCTGGACTTGGACGCGGAGTCTTAGCGGCTGTTCAATCTGCGGATATCGGTAAAGGTTTTGTAAACGGTATTGCTTTGGTTATTTTAGCTATTATCATTGACCGTTTCACTCAAAAACTTAACGTTGCCCCAACTGAAAAGCAAGGCAATCCACAGCTTAAAAAATGGAAGAAAAGAGGAGCGCTGGTAGCTCTTATCGTTCTGATCATTGGTGGAATTTCTGGTGTTACACTTAAGAAAACAGCAGCAGATAAAAATGTTGAGCTTGTCTATATGAACTGGGATTCAGAAGTTGCATCTATTAACGTGTTGAGCCAAGCTATGGAGCAACATGGGTTTGATGTTAAGAAGACAGCTTTAGATAATACAGTTGCTTGGCAAACTGTAGCGAACGGTCAAGCTGACGGTATGGTTTCTGCTTGGCTGCCAAATACCCATGAAACACAATGGAAAAAATTCAACAAATCTGTTGAATTGCTTGGCCCTAACCTTAAAGGAGCTAAAGTTGGTCTTGTTGTTCCAAGCTACATGAAAGCAAACTCTATTGAAGACCTTAAAGATCAAGCGGATAAATCTATTATCGGTATTGAACCTGGTGCTGGTGTTATGGCCGCAACAGAAAAAGCCCTGAAAGATTATGATAACTTGAAAGATTGGAACTTGGTACCATCGTCTTCAGGTGCGATGACTGTTGCTCTTGGTGAAGCTATCAAACAACATAAAGATATCGTAATCACAGGTTGGTCACCACACTGGATGTTTAATAAATATGATTTGAAATATTTAGAAGATCCTAAAAACTCAATGGGTAAAGCTGAAGACATCAACACTATTGTACGTAAAGGACTTAAAGAAGATAATCCTGAAGCTTATAAAGTATTAGACAAGTTTAACTGGTCTCAAAAAGATATGGAATCCGTAATGCTTGATGTTCAAAATGGTAAAACACCAGAACAAGCAGCAGCAACATGGATTAAATCTCATAAAGAACAAGTTGATAAATGGTTTGAAGACTAATACATAGTTCATTAAAGACTAAGCAATATGCTTAGTCTTTTTTAGAAGATATCCTAAAAAATAATCCGTATTTTTATCGTGACAGTGATAATATGGTAAAATTAGAGTATTGAAAATTCCAAAATTTGAAAGGAAAGAAAAATGAAATTATTTCAACACAACACCCTTGCAGCTTTGATGTCAGGACTTTATGAAGGAACTTTAACGATTGGAGACCTCTTGAAAAAAGGTGACTTTGGTATCGGGACCTTGTCAGATATCAATGGCGAGTTGATTGTCTTGGATGGCAAAGCTTATATTGCAACAGGCGACAAAAAAGTACGACAAGTAGAAGATAGTGAAACTGTCCCTTATGCTGCCGTAGCTCATCATGATGCCAGACTTTCTTTCCAACAAGAAGAAAAAATTGCCAGCGAAGAACTCTTTGAAAAAATTGAAAATGAGTTTAATAGTGAAAATACCTTTTATACGATTAAAATGACTGGTGATTTTGATATGATGCATGTGCGCATGGCTCCAGGCGCAGCGGAAGGAGAGCCCTTTGCTAAGGTAGCAGAAAATCAACCTGAATATAAGGAACACCAAGTCGTGGGAACTATTGTAGGCTTTTGGACACCCGAAATGTTTCATGGTGTAAGTGTTGCTGGTTACCATTTGCATTTTCTTGCTGATTCCTGCAATTTTGGTGGCCATATTTTAGGATTTACGGGCTTTTCCGGTAAAGTAGAAATAGGCCAGGTGGACGCCTTAGAGCAAAACTTCCCAACAAAATCACAAAATTTCCTCCAAGCCAAATTTAATCTTGAACAACTCAAAAAAGATATTGAGCAAGCGGAATAAAAAAACTGCAGAAATGCAGTTTTTTATGTGAAAAGTTTCCATTTTTTGCGTATTAATTAATGAATAACACCAAAAATGGAGGCTTCATGATTAGAAATTTTGAAATATTGCGTTTGAAAAAAGCAGGAATGTCGAATCTAGGGATTTTGAAACTGATTGACTATCAAGAGAGGCATGAAGCAAAACTTACTTTACGACAGTTAGCGAGGATCGCAGAAGTCAAAGCTGTCCCTAATTTTATTGAGAGTTACAAGAGTCAGGATGTGAAACGACTTCGAGAGCAATATAAGACCTTCCCTTCCTTTTCCATCTTAGACGACATTTATCCTGAATGGCTGAAAGAAATGTATAATCCCCCAACCCTCCTTTTTTATCAAGGAAATCTTAAGTTGCTTAACTTCCCTAAACTCGGATTTGTCGGGAGCCGTGAAATGTCTAAGGAGGCGCCTAAAATTACATACAAGCTTATTGAGGAATTAAAACAAAGCTTTGTTATAGTGAGCGGGTTAGCACGCGGTGTTGACACTTCTAGCCATGTAGCTGCTATAAAGCAACAAACACCAACCATTGCTGTTATTGGTAACGGTTTAGATATTAGTTATCCAAAAGAAAATCGTAAATTACAAGAATATTTAGCAACTCATGAATTGGTTTTATCAGAATACCTTGTAGGAGAGCCGCCCCTTAAGTTTCATTTTCCAGAGAGAAATAGAATCATTGCGGGTCTTTCTCGTGGAATTGTCGTTGTTGAAGCAAAGCAACGTAGCGGTAGCCTCATCACAAGTCGTTATGCCTTAGAGGGAAATAGAGAAGTATTTGCTGTACCTGGAGATATTTTGAACAGAAATGCCTCTGGCTGTAATCAATTAATCCAGCAAGGTGCAGCCAAGCTTATCACTCATGGTCAAGATATTTTGGATGAATTTTATTTATATGAAGGTAATTTTCTTCCTTAATTTTTTATAAAAATTGAAAATTTGTAAATCCATATAAAATGTGTAATAACAACGGTTAAAAGTACTTTTTGTCTTTTAATAAATGTTTAATTCTCCTATAAGAAAAACACTTTTAATTTTATTACTTGACATCTGACCTAAAAGCCTATATTATTAGACTATTGAAAATTGAAAAAATAGGTAAATATATGGCGAAAGCAAGTGAAAAACAAACAACTACAAAAAAGAAAACGAGCAGTAAAAAAACTGCGAGTAAAAAGAAAACAAAAATTGTTAAAGGCAAAAATCTCGTAATTGTTGAGTCACCTGCTAAAGCAAAAACAATTGAAAAATATTTAGGACGAAACTATAAAGTTGTGGCATCTGTTGGGCATATACGTGATTTGAAAAAATCAACAATGTCCGTAGACATCGACAATGATTATGAGCCACAATATATTAATATCCGTGGAAAGGCGCCACTGATCAATTCTCTTAAAAAAGAGGCCAAAGCCGCAAAAGCTGTTTATCTGGCAAGTGACCCGGACCGAGAAGGAGAAGCCATTGCTTGGCACTTGGCACATATTTTAGGTCTTCCTTTGGAAGATAAAAATCGGGTTGTTTTTAACGAAATCACTAAAGATGCCGTTAAAAATGCATTTAAAGAACCCCGCAGTATTGATGTTGATTTGGTCGATGCACAACAAGCACGTCGTATTTTAGATCGTTTAGTGGGGTATTCAATCAGTCCAATCCTTTGGAAAAAAGTTAAAAAAGGATTATCGGCTGGCCGTGTTCAGTCTATCGCCCTTAAATTGATTGTGGATCGTGAAAACGAAATCAATACTTTCATCCCCCAAGAATATTGGTCAATTGATGGCGAATTTAAAAAAGGAGCTAAAAAGTTTAAAGCTGCTTTCTGGGGTGTTGACGGCAAGAAACGAGCACTAAATAACAACGATGATGTTATGGAAGTGATGTCACGGTTGTCTGGTCCAGATTTCGATGTTGATAAAGTAGAGAAAAAGGAACGTCGGAGAAATTCGCCGCTGCCATACACAACAAGCTCCATGCAACAAGATGCAGCGAATAAAATTAATTTCCGTACACGGAAAACCATGATGGTTGCCCAACAGCTTTATGAGGGGCTCACATTGGGGGCACAAGGTCATCAAGGGCTGATTACCTATATGCGTACCGATTCAACGCGTATCTCTCCAGTGGCGCAAGGCATGGCTGCAGATTTCATTACAGATCGTTTTGGCGCTAAGTATAGCAAACATTCTTCAAAAGTTTCTAATAAAGCTGGTGCTCAAGATGCCCATGAGGCAATTCGTCCCACCAATGTCCTTAATACACCCGAAGCAATTGCGAAATATCTAGACAAAGATCAGTTAAAGCTTTACACTTTAATTTGGAATCGCTTTGTTGCAAGTCAAATGACTGCTGCTATTTTTGATACAATGAAAGTTAACCTTTCGCAAAATGGTGTGATTTTCATTGCCAATGGCTCACAAGTTAAATTTGATGGGTATTTAGCAATCTATAATGACTCTGAGAAAAACAACATGCTTCCTGATATGGCCGCTGGAGATGTTGTTAAGAAAGCAAATCTAAAACCTGAACAACACTTTACTCAACCGCCTGCACGTTACAGTGAAGCAACCTTGATTAAAGTGTTGGAAGAAAATGGAGTTGGCCGCCCATCAACATATGCACCAACGCTTGAAACAATCCAAAAACGTTATTATGCCCGTTTAGTGGCCAAACGTTTTGAACCGACTGAACTAGGTGAAATTGTAAATAAACTTGTGGTTGAATTTTTCCCAAACATTGTAAATACGGAATTTACAGCTGAAATGGAAAAAGATCTGGATAAAGTAGAAGAAGGACAGCGCCGTTGGGTTGATGTTGTTGATCAATTTTATAAACCTTTCGCCGTTGAACTCGAAAAAGCCGAAGTTGAAATGGAAAAAATCGTCATTAAAGATGAACCAGCTGGTTTTGATTGTGATGTTTGTGGGCATCCAATGGTGATTAAGTTGGGACGATATGGTAAATTCTATGCATGTAGTAATTTCCCAGAATGTCACAATACTAAAGCCATTGTGAAAGAAATTGGCGTAACTTGTCCAAGTTGCCACAAAGGGCAAATCATTGAGCGTAAGACAAAGAAAAACCGTCTTTTCTATGGTTGTGACAGATATCCAGAATGCGAGTTTACAAGCTGGGATAAACCTGTTGGGCGTTCTTGTCCAAAATGTGAGCATTATTTGGTAGAAAAGAAAGTACGTGGCGGTGGCAAACAAGTTGTATGTAGCAATGAAACTTGTGACTACAAAGAAGAAAAACAAAAATAAAAGCACTTTACATAATTAATTTTATGTTTAATATAGAAAGTTATAATGAATAAAACACATATAAACGTTATCGGCGCAGGTCTTGCGGGTTCTGAAGCTGCTTATCAAATCGCAAAACGCGGTATTCCTGTCAAACTTTACGAAATGCGTGGTGTTAAAGCAACTCCTCAGCATAAAACCGACAAATTCGCAGAGCTGGTTTGTTCAAATTCTTTCCGTGGAGCAGCAATTACAAATGCTGTGGGACTACTGAAAGAGGAAATGCGTCGTTTAGATTCTGTTATGATGCAAGCTGCAGAAAAAACACAAGTTCCAGCTGGTGGGGCTTTAGCCGTTGACCGTGAAGAGTTTTCAGCTTTTATTACCCAAGCTGTTTCGGAAAACCCTTTGATTGAGGTGATCCGTGGTGAGATTACAGATTTACCTAACTTAGATGAAGAAATTACGATTATTGCAACTGGACCTTTAACAAGTGACGCCTTAGCTGCAAAAATTCATGCGTTTAATGGCGGAGATGGTTTTTATTTCTATGATGCTGCAGCTCCAATTATCGATGCAAATACAATAGATTACGACAAGGTTTATAAAAAATCTCGTTACGATAAAGGAGAAGCGGACTATATCAATTGTCCAATGACAAAAGAAGAGTTCAATAACTTCCAACAAGCCTTAATTACTGCTGAAGAAGCACCACTCAACTCATTTGAGGATTTAAAGGTTTTCGAAGGCTGTATGCCAATCGAGGAAATGGCTAAACGTGGTTATAAAACAATGTTGTTTGGACCAATGAAACCTGTTGGTTTAGAATATCCTGATTCATATACAGGCCCACGGGATGGTGATTTTAAAACGCCTTATGCTGTTGTACAGCTGCGTCAAGATAATGCTTCAGCATCTTTGTATAATATTGTGGGCTTCCAAACTCATCTTAAATGGGGTGAGCAAAAGCGTGTGTTCCAAATGATTCCTGGACTAGAAAATGCTGAGTTTGTACGTTATGGGGTAATGCATCGCAATTCATACATGGATTCTCCTAATCTGCTCAAGCAAACTTTTCAATCAAGAAAACAAGAAAATCTTTTCTTTGCAGGTCAAATGACTGGCGTAGAAGGTTATGTTGAATCAGCAGCAAGTGGTTTGGTTGCTGGAATAAACGCTGCTCGCCTTTTCAATGGTGAAGAAGAGATTATATTCCCACAAACAACAGCTATTGGTGCCCTCCCCTATTACATTACACATACGGACAGTAAACATTTCCAACCAATGAATGTGACCTTTGGTATTGTCAAAGAACTTGACGGTCCACGTATTCGTGATAAAAAAGAACGTTATACTAAGGTTGCTGAGCGAGCATTAGAAGACTTAAGCCAAATCATTGAAAAAATGAATAATAAAAACCTCTAAATTAATAGAGGTTTTTATTATTATGTAGTTTTTACATAAATATAATTATGTAAAAACTACATGCTTATGCTTAAAATGTCATCTAAAGCGATTCTCCGTACCACATTTCCTTCTTTAATATAAAGCAAATCATAGTCAATACCAAAAATTTTACCCTGAGAAGTCATTTCTTGTGAATTTTCCAAAAAGCGTATACTAATGGGTTTTTGTCTGCTCCAAGCATATTTCATTTCGTACATAATTTCTTGCTGTGACATTTTTAGAGTAGTATTATTCATTCTATTCTTTCTACTTATAATTTTTTGTCTTAAGTTAAATTAATAGCCCACTTAAATTCTACCAATCTTACTTATAGTTCGTCAAGTGCATTTTTCTGTTCTTGACTAATAATATGTGTATAGAGGTCTGTAACTTGCGTTGAAGAGTGTCCAAGCTGATGACTTACAAGAACTTGAGAATTGGTTTGTGCATACAGACGAGTTGCTAAAGTGTGGCGAAGTTTGTGCGGTGTAATCCTTACTTTAAAGGCTTGCGAGTATTTAGAGACCAACTTTTCAATGCTTGATCCATCAATCCGAGAAGCTTGCCCTCGGTAAATAGACAAGAAGAAGGCTTTGTTATTTTTTTCTGGTTTATAGCGCTGTTCACGAATTTCTAAGTAGTTGAGTAGATAAAGCTCAGCAAACTTTGCGATATTTACGGCATCACGTTTGCCCCCTTTACGTGTAACTTCAACAACCAATGTCTTCATATTCAAATCAGATATGTTGATGTTAACAGCTTCAGAAAGACGCACTCCAGAAGCCAACATCAGCGCAATAATTGCTAAATCACGTTCCTTATTTTTATTAAAAGAAGAGAGCGCTCGATTAGACAAGCTTTTTTCGTATTCATTATCAATAAAATCTAGAAATCCTTGTGTTTCATCACCTAAAAACAGTTTTCCTTTAATATTCTCAGCCCTCGAAGCCAAGGTTTCTCTATTTTTTTGAATTTGAACTTTTTTCATAACATTACGATAAAAGTAAGGCTCACCATTTATGCCTTCAGCTTGCTCCGTAAGGTATTTAAAAAGGCTAGAGAGCGCAGCTAAAGTACGTTTTACAGAGTTTTGTGTTAGCCCAGACTTATTATTTTGACGTGGTTTTTCACGTAAGTAGAGGATATAACCTTCAATGTCAGAACGTGCAAGATTTTCTAATGTATCTAAATCGATACCAGCAATATTTTTTGCTTTGCTGACATCGCTATCAATAAGCCAATTAAAAAATCTCTCGTATTCTAAAAGATATTGATAAAGCGTAGTCAAGCTATAAGGAATACTAAGCTTTGATTGATAATATTCTAAAACGAAGTCGGGCATACGTTTTTTTATGCGATCAATATTTGCGAGTAGAAGTTCACGTTTCATAGTTTTTTAAGTATACCATAAATTTATAAAACTTTCAAGAATATTATAGTTTTTCGGAAAGATGTCATAGGATATCCCAAGATCTCTCTAAACTATATACTCAGCAAGTTTAATAAATTCTTCCTATAATTTATTTTTTTCGAATATAATTATACCATAACTTCTAAAAATAAATAGGTTTGAACTTGACTGTTGAGCCATTTAAAGTAATTTTCTATTGAAGTTTACTAGGCTACATTAAAAGATAAAATATATAAACAAATATCAATAACAGGTTAAAATACATCCAACTCTGTAGGCAGACGCTTAGCACCTTAACGTGTATTATCTTCACTTTCTCTGTTCTGCCTGGAAGTTATTTCATTTTATTAGATATCTTTCCGAAAAACTTGCGTTATAAGTCTGATTTATTTGGTGTGTCGAACTATAAATTGTTCAAACCATCTTTTAAATCAGTGTTAATAATGTGAATGTAGAGATCCGTTACTTTACTCGTTGAGGGCCAAGTTGTTGGCTCACAAGTACCTACCTGGACTTTATCTTTCAATATAACCTTATGGTCAGTGTATGTGTAAGAGTATATGGCTATACTTTACTTTAATAGCTTCAGAACACTTAGTTACTAAGCAATAGACAGCTGCTTCTGTTATCCGAAAGAAGTGACATTAACATAAGCACATAAAAAGAGATAATTATCTTCAGATGAATATCCTGCGGTAATTGATGAAGGTGACATAACTATGGAGAATAACTAACTTAGAACGGGTATAACCTCTCACATAAATTGGCATACTACCAATAATTCATCAATTTTTTTCTCTTATAATCATGCTACTTGGCACTATAACAAAATCCCAAGAGCAAAAGCTCTTAGGATTTTGTTATCAATACATAAGGTTTCTAGTTCGCTTTTAACGCCATTCCCGAGGCGAGATGTATATTGATGCTAATGTTTCCTCTTCATATTTTTATATATAAAAACAAACAAAAGCGTACTAACTAGAAGTGCACCAAGTCCTGAAGTAATCAGTGAAATAATCTTGCTGTCTCCTGTTGTAGGCAACAGGGCCGATTTCCTAAATATAGACTTCTTTGCTACTATTGCACTTTTAGTTTTGCTTGGCACTATTGTAATACTTGCACCTAAGTATGTACCCTGCGTTTGATGTGAGGCTTCCAGCACCTGATTAATATCTTTATATATCAGTTTCTTGATGGTTACAGGAGATTCTTTCGGTGTCCGCATACTTCCCCCCCCTGCATTGATTTCTTCAGTTGGGTCTATAGCGTCAAACGGCTGTGACACTTGTTTAGATACAATGTGTTGCCCACTGAGGTGTTCTCCTGGGGATTGTAGCGTTGGTGTCTTTTGCTCAATCGGCTGTGGTACAAGCTCAGGTGCAATGTGTTGCCCATCGAGGTGTTCTCCTAGGGATTGTAGCGTTGGTGTCTTTTGCTCAATCGGCTGTGGTACAGGTTCAAGTGCAATGTGTTGTCCATCGAGGTGTTCTCCTGGGGGCTGTAGTATTGGTATTTTTTGCTCAATCGGCTGTGGTACAAGCTGCGGCTGTGATATAGGTACTTCTATTTGTGGGGCATCGGGTGTTACTATCGCTGTCTCACCTGTCTGTGATTCGTACCATATACCACCATCAATGTTCCAGTGTGTGCCGTTGTCGGTTACAATAGTATGCCCGTTGTCACTTGATACGTGTTGTCCCTTGATTTGTTCAGCTTGCACGGCACCGTCTGCTGCTAAGAATGTGACGATTGCTACCGTTGCCGTGATTGCTTTGATTGTCATTATGTGATGTCCTTTTATTTGTGTAAAATGAGCGGCAATAAGAAAAGCGGTACGAGGTCGAAAACTACGTGAACAGCCCATGGTGTCCAAATACTTCCCGTTTTAAGATAAGCATAGTTCAAGATTAAACGTGCAGCACCTTGAACAAGTAAGATTTGTGTTACTGTGCGAAGTGCATCGCCCCCGAAGTAGGTCGAGAAGTGAATTAGACCGAAGACAGCGGCAGTTATGAGCGAAGCCACTAGCGGAGATAGTTTCCACTTTGTGCGAAGCGTTTCAAGTATTGAGATACTGAAAAGTTCCTCTCCCATAAGCATAAACGGAACGAACACTAAAAGGCTATAATTGCCAAATGCCGAGTTGGCGTGGTGCCCCGCCATTCCGAAAATAAGCTGAATAACTATACCACCGACAAATCCCCAAACAGTATTGAGCACAAGGCACGCAAGTCCTATTTTGATGTATTTTCCTTGTGGCTTTTTAAACCATCCGAGTGCAGACTTACCGAAGATAAGAGCCGCTGCTGCGATACTGAAAACTAAAAGTGTTAGGTTTTGAAGCATTCCAATGTGTAGGTTAACTTCTCCCATGAGGTAGAATCCGAGAGCGAGCAGCGTGAGTCCGCCGAGTTGTTTTGCTAAGTCTGTTGTTTTTGTTGTCATTGTGTTTTATTCTCCTAATTTTGAGTACTCGTCGAGTAGTTGCTTATTGTATATTTCATCAGTCACTTATATCCGTATTTAATAATTTTTATCTTGTCCAATTCCAAATTTTATAACCACATAAAACCACTAATATTTATTCCTTCCCTTGCTTTATTTATGTATTATATCTCATTAGCAAATGGATGTCAACATTTATTTATTGAAAAACGATATACATATTATGTTTTTCGTTCTATATTTATTGTTTGGCATAGTTACCCATTGATATTTTAGCCAATAAGAGGTTATCCCCCGTACCTACAGTAATATAAAGTCCCATATGTTTTAAAACTTCTCGCTGCGGTTGTTGAGCTAACTTATCCATGTGCTTATATGTATTTGAGATCCTTGTATAAATCAGTTATATTAATAGCAGTATCATTTGTATAAAAGCCAAAAGACCAACAAATTGTTGGTCTTTTGGCTTTTAATTCTTATTGATATTTTTGATTCTACAGTCAAAGTATGAGTATTTTAAAGAACTACAAAATTATTTCTTTTCTGTTTATTTGTAATTTAAAAACTTTTGGACATAACAATCATAGATTTGATTGTTTTACGATCTTGCATGTCTTGATAAGCTTGATTAATATTCTCTAAATCATAAGTTTGAGTAAATACGCGTCCAGGATTAATATTTCCGTCTAGGACTTCTTTTAGCAAGAATTGTTTATCATATGTCGTTACAGATGCTGAGCCCCCAGCAATTGAAATATTTTGTGCAAATGTCGAACCAAGCGGATGGTTATTATAGTGAGGAACACCAACAAAACCAACGCGCCCCCCATTATGAAGCACTCCGAGCGCTTGATCTATGGCTGATTCAGTGCCAACACACTCGAGAGCAGCATCTGCACCGCCACCTAAAATTTCACGTACTTTTGCAATGCCTTCTTCTCCACGTTCAGCAATAACATCTGTTGCCCCTAACTCTAAGGCCAATTTTTGACGATCTGCATGACGACTCATCAAAATAATTTGAGAAGCGCCTCGCATTTTAGCGGCTATTACCGCACACTGACCGACAGCACCATCCCCAATAACTACGACTTTGTCTCCTCTTTGTACATTGGCGCATCTCGCAGCATGGTAACCTGTAGGCATAACATCTGCCAGAGTAAGTAAGGACTTTAACATACCTTCAGTATAATCGGAGGGTTGTCCTGGGATTTTTATTAATGCCCAATTTGCATAGTGGAAACGAATATATTCTGATTGAAAACCATTTGACCAGTTTGAACCTCCAAGGTGTCGATCACATGTCCCATCGAATCCTGAACGACATGCATCACATTCACCACATCCATGTGTAAAGGGAGCAATTACAAAGTCACCAGGTTTCACTGTTGTAATAGCAGATCCGATTTCTTGTACAATACCAATGGCCTCGTGCCCTGTATTGTCAGAGTGGGCTTCCTTGTTGTCTCCATGGCCATACGACCATAAATCTGATCCACAAACACAGGCACGGACAACTTTGATGATAACATCATCTTCTGCTTGTAATTTTGGTTTTTCCACTTCTTGAACTGTTACCAAACCTGCTTTTTCAAAAATTGTTGTTTTCATTATCTATTCTCCTTACAAATTTTCATACTCATCTGTTACTTTTTCTAACCAAGTAGTAGTTCCCTTACCAATTGCAATATGACTAAACCAAGAGGTTTTTGTTGCACCATGCCAGTGTTTGACTCCGTCTGAAATGCTTACGACATCTCCTTTAGCAAGCTTTCGAGCAGGCTTTCCAGCTTCTTGGTACCACCCCTCTCCATCTGTGACAAGAAGGATTTGGAAACCATTGTCATGCGTGTGCCAATCATTTCTAGTTTCTGGCTCAAACGTAACATTATTAACTGAAATATCTCCTTGACTTGCTAAAAATTTTAAATGAGAATCTCCAATAAAAAATTTTGCATAGTCAATGTTTAAATCACCTTTACCAAATAATGGATTAAAATCTGTCATTATTCTTTCTCCTCTCTTATTGTAAATTCATTATATACCCTAGAGTGCACTTTAGGTCAAATAATAAGTAAAATTATTTTATTTCAAGCTTCTTTTATAAAAATAATTAAAAATTGTTATGATATAATTTAGTATGCAACGAAACACTCGAAGAAAGAAAGAAACTCTTTCATAATCAAAAAAAAAAACAGATTGAGGAAGAAATTAATCATCTGAATAAGACGCTTGACATGTTAAAGTTCAAATGTTGGTATTACGATGAAGCTTTGAGTACTGGCGATGAACAAGCTGTAAAAAGAAAAATTCCTGAGGATTTACCTCAAGAAATAAAGGACAGCTATATAAATTCACATTCTTAAGTTAAGATAAAACCCATAGAGAAGAGTAGTCTCTATGGGTTTTATGAATTTTATTTTATCATTTATGCCTTGGAGAATGGTAATCTAACCAAACAGTGTTTTTTATTTATTATCTTTTTATTAAGCAATAACTTCAAACACTTTTCTATTTTTTTACTCTAATCACTTCCCTTAGTCCCTCGTTTTCATAGTAAAAAGACCTTATCTTTACAAGCATTGAGTGTTTCTTCATCCCATAAAGAGACTTGCACTTCACCGATATGTACTTTACTCAGCAATAACATGCACATACGGCTTTGTCCAATACCGCCACCAATGGTGGGTGGTAATTCATTATTGAGTATTTGCTGATGAAAAGGATAGGCTAAACGATCGTTGGCATTGGCCTTTTCTAATTGTGTAAGTAAAGCTTTATCATCCACACGAATGCCCATACTAGATAATTCCATGGCGCATCCTAAAGGTTCATGCCAGAAAAGTAAGTCCCCGTTTAAAGACCAATCGTCATAGTCTGGTGCACGTTGATCATGGGGTTCACCATGACTTAAGACATCACCAATTTGTAAGATAAACGTAGTGGGATGTTCTTTAACATAAGCATTTTCTCTTTCTTTTGCTGTTAAGTTGGGATAAAGATCTACTAATTCTTGACTTGTAATAAAAGCAATATTTGTATCTATCACCGTTTTTACTTTTGGATATTTTGTATGCAAACGACTTGATGTTTCTGCGATAGCATTCACTAAATTTTGTACGGTTTCTTTTAGGTAATCCAGGCTTCGTTGTTCTTTTGAAATCACTCGTTCCCAGTCCCATTGGTCTACATAAATTGAATGAAGATTGTCTAATTCTTCGTCACGTCTAATGGCATTCATATCTGCGTAAAGGCCGTTACCCACATGAAAATCATATTGCTTTAAAGCGGCTCTTTTCCATTTCGCTAAGGAATGTACAATTTCTCCATTATAATTTAAAACTGGCACATCAAATTTTACAGGTCGTTCACTTCCGCTTAGATTATCATTTAAGCCCGAACGATCGTCAACAAAAAGTGGAGCAGATACTCTTTTGAGCTTTAAACTTCCTGTGAGTGCTTCTTCAAAACAACGCTTGATAAATCCAATAGCTGTTTGAGTATCATAAACATCCAGTATTGATTTATAGTCTTCGGGGATAAGGGTTTTTTCCATAATTTTAAGAACTCCTAAATACTTTTAATTTTATTGAATATTATACCATAATATATAAATTAGTATAAATATGTTATTGACATTACGGGACAAGTGGAGCAAGCTATACAAAAAGCTATCTTCTTAAGAATGGATTTAATTACCTCCAGAAATTGAAATACGGAGCTTCATGTGCTAGGATTAGTTAGGATAGTATTAAGGAGCATAATTAATTGCATATTATAGATGTTGATTTGAAAGATAGATCTGAAGATTTAGTAGAAAAATTATTGGTAGTTTGGGAAAGTTCTGTAAAAGCAACGCACCTCTTCCTTTCAGATAATGAAATAAGGGATATTAAAAAGTATGTGCCCCAAGCACTGATGGAAATTCCTCGTTTGATTCTCTTAAAAAATGATAGCAATATTCCTGTTGGTTTTATGGGTATTGTTGATCATCATCTAGAGATGCTTTTTATTGCACCCGAGGAAAGCGGTAAGGGCTTTGGCCGAAAACTTCTCAACTATGGAATCACTAAATACTCCATTAATACTCTTGCTGTCAATGAACAAAATCCACGCGCAAAGGGTTTTTATGAATATATGGGCTTTGAAGTTTATAAGAGAACGGAATACGATGAGCAAGGAAAACCCTATCCACTGTTATACATGAAGCGAGGCTAATCTAAAAAAGCTACTGAATGAAGACACTCAGTAGCTTTTTTTATTTTGACATTCCTCAAAAGAGATCAATGTGTTTCTATGCTAAATCTCTAAAGAGACGATGTGAAATAATTTTTTCTAATTCTACTACGACGAAAACTGTCAGCCCAGCCAAGGAAGCGTAAAGAAGATTATGGATCCCGATACTTGTCGTACCTAAAGCGTTACTAATTGTTGGGATATAAACAATAGCCAGTTGCAGCACCAATAAAATGAACAATGATAACCACAACACACGATTTTTAAACATGTTTTGGTCGATAGAGAACTTGGATATACTTCGACAATTTATCATGTAAAACACTTGTCCGAAAACGAGGGTCATTAAAAGTGTAGTT
>Ga0153918_1000054_pt1 | contig 101130 bp, 91 predicted proteins | sample TSFL002MetaG_FD_104687 | JGI IMG/M metagenome (GOLD analysis project Ga0153918, IMG submission 104687) | Attine ant fungus gardens microbial communities from Florida, USA - TSFL002 MetaG | ecosystem: Host-associated > Fungi > Mycelium > Unclassified | place: USA: Florida, Paynes Creek Historic... | reverse complement strand
GCTCAACGATCCCGGAGGGGCGGGGTGGGCTTGGCCGTTCTCGCTCAACGATCCCGGAGGGGCGGGGTGGGCTTGGCCGTTCTCGCTCAACGATCCCGGAGGGGCGGGGTGGGCTTTGCCGTTCTCGCTCAACGATCCCGGAGGGGCGGGGTGGGCTTGGCCGTCCTCGCTCAGCGATCCCGGAGAGGCAAGGCCCGCTCCCTCGCGCGAGCCCCACGCCTCGGCGCGCTGCAGGTCGTCCACGGCGGGGAGGGATCCGAGGGCCCCGTCGAAGGGGACAGTGCCCTGGGTGACGGTGGTGCGCAATTCGCCGGAGGTGAGCGTCTGGGAGGAGTGCGGGGCGTCGACCTCGACGACGACCACGTCGCCGGGGACGATCACGCTGGATCCGGCCGGCGTGCCTGTGAGGATCACATCGCCGGGCTCGAGGGTGAAGTGCTGCGAGAGGTCGGCGATCAGCTGCGGGAGCGAGAACAGCAGGCCGCTGGTCTCGTCGTCCTGCCGCAGATCCCCGTTCACCCAGGCGCGTACGCGCAGCTGGGCGGGGTCGACGTCGGCCGCGGGGATGAGGTCGGGGCCGATCGGGGTGTAGCCGTCGCCGCCCTTGGAGCGGACGTTCGAGCCCTTGTCGTTCGCCCGCAGGTCGTACAGGCCGAGGTCGTTCGAGGCGGTCACCCAGGCGACGTGCGACCACGCGTCCTCGACGCTCACGCGGTGGGCGGCCGTGCCGATGATGAGCGCGATCTCGCCCTCGAAGGCGAGCAGCTCGGTGCCGGCGGGGCGCTCCACGACGCCGTCGGTGCCGGCCACCGAGGAGGACGGCTTGAAGAAGTACGACGGCGCCGCAGGCGTGCGGCCGCGCTGGTCCGCACGGGAGCGGTAGTTGAGGTGGATCGCGATGATCTTGCCGGGCCGGTCGATCGGTGCGGGCATGGGCGCCTCCTCGCGCGGTGGGTTCACAGGGAGGGGGCTCCCCGTGGCTTCGTATTCGAAATCGTATATCATCGGATCGACCCCGGCAAGCATCGGATCCGGATCCGCGTTTCCCTCTCCGCAGCGTCTTTCCCTCCCCGCAGTCGCGTCATTCAGGGGAGGGAAAGAAGCTCAGGGGAGGGAAACCGGCCCAAACCGCGCCGGGGCGAATCGGTCGGGTCCTCAGGCCCCGAGCGCGTCGCGGATCGTCGCGGCCGAGCGCTGCAGGCGCGCGGCGATCTCGGCGTCGGTGCGGTCGGTCGCCACATGCACCACGGCGATCGCGGCCGGGCGCTGGCCGCGCAGGGCAAGAGGCACCGCGACCGACTGCACGGTGGGGATCACCTCGTCGTGGCTCGTGGCGAACCCCGCCAGGCGCGAGCGGGCGACCGAATCGTGCAGTGCCGCGCCGGTGCCCGAGGGCCAGTCCGCCTCGGGCAGCTGCGCCAGGATCGCCTTGCCGGGGGCTCCGACCGTCACGGGGTGCCGCGCGCCGGGGCGCTGCGCGACGCTCGCCACAGTGTGCCGCGGCTCGACGCTCACGAGAGTGATGCATTCCTCGCCGTCGAGCACGGCGAGGAAGCAGGTCATGCCGAGATCGTTCGCCGCCGCGGTGAGCTCGGGGAGAGCCTCCGCCTGCAGGTCGTTCGCCACGCCGGCGGCGAGGGCAGCCATACGCGGCCCGAGGGCGACGAGACCGGTGGCGTCCCGTCCGACCAGGCGGTGGTCCTCGAGAGTGCGCAGCAGCCGGTAGGCGATCGAGCGGTGCAGGCCGAGTGCGGCGGCGATCTCGTCGATCGAGAGCGGTCCGCGCGCATCCGCGAGGACCTCGAGGATCCGGATGCCGCGACTGAGCGTCTGCGATGCGGGGGCGTCGGCCACGAATACTCCTCGCGTCTTCTTGATCGCTCGCACGACCTCGGATAATCTGTGTTCAATAGTCGAACGTTATGTTCGAATATAGAACACAACGTGGCGAGAATCAAGGATTTCTCGCGAAGTGCACGATCCGCGCACCATCCCGAACCGAGCCCGACGACGCCGTCAGGAAGGAATCGACGACGATGCAGTTCCATCACCACGGGTACGTCTCCCACGACCCCCGCGTGCTGCCGGCGGCCGGCACCGGCATCGACCGCCCGGACGAGCTCCCCGACACCATGGACGTGCTCATCGTCGGATCCGGCCCCGCCGGCATGCTTCTGGCGGCGCAGATGTCGCAGTACCCCGGCCTCACGACGCGCATCATCGAGAAGCGCGACGGCCGGCTCGTGCTCGGGCAGGCGGACGGGATCCAGCCGCGCAGCGTCGAGACGTTCCAGGCGTTCGGATTCGCCGAGCGCATCATCGCCGAGGCCTACAACATCGGCTGGATGAACTTCTGGGGCCCGGATCCGGAGAACCCGGACAACATCATCCGCACCGCGCGCACGGCCGACTACGCCTACGACATCTGCGAGTTCCCGCACCTCATCGTCAACCAGGCGCGTGTGCTCGACTACTTCGCCGAGGCCGCCGCCGGCGGACCCGGCCGGATCCGCCCCGACTATGGCGTCGAGTTCCTCGGGCTCACGATCCACGAGGGCGGCGAGCACCCGGTCGAGGCGCAGGTGCGGTACTCGGCGGGCGAGCGGCTCGGCGACGAGCGCACGATCCGTGCGAAGTACGTCGTGGGCTGCGACGGCGCGCGCAGCGGGGTGCGCGAGGCCATCGGACGCACGCACGTGGGGGCGATGGCCGCCCACGCCTGGGGCGTCATGGACGTGCTCGTGAACACCGACTTCCCGGACTGGCGCACCAAATGCGCGATCAACGCCGAGGCCGGCAACATCCTGCACATTCCGCGCGAGGGCGGCTACCTCAGCCGCATGTACATCGATCTGGGGGCCGTGGCCGCAGACGACGAGCACGCCGTGCGCGCGACCCCGATCGAGGCGATCATCGGCAAGGCGAACGAGATCCTGCACCCGTACTCGATTGACGTGAAACAGGTCGCCTGGCACAGCGTCTACGAGGTCGGTCACCGGATCACCGACGGCTTCGACGACGTGGATCCCGGATCCGCTGCGGCGCCGCGGGTCTTCCTCACGGGCGACGCGTGCCACACCCACAGCGCCAAGGCCGGCCAGGGCATGAACGTGTCGATGCAGGACGGCTTCAACCTCGGCTGGAAACTCGGATCCGTGCTGACCGGCCGTGCGCCCGCCGCGCTGCTGTCGACCTACGGCGCCGAGCGGCATCCGGTCGCCCAGCAGCTCATCGACTTCGACCGCGAATGGTCCTCGCTCATGGCGCGCAAGCCCGAGGAGATCTCCGACCCGCAGGAGCTCGCGACGTTCTACCTCGGCACCGCGGAGTTCCCGTCCGGCTTCATGACGCAGTACGGCGCGTCGATGATCATCGGATCCGACGCGCATCAGGCGCTCGCCGCCGGCTTCCCGCTCGGCAAGCGCTTCAAGAGCGCCGAGGTCGTGCGCGTCTCGGACGGCAACGTCATCCACCTGGGGCACCACGCCAAGGCCGACGGCCGCTGGCGCGTGTACGCGTTCGGCGACGTGTCGGGTGCAGGACTGGACGCCTGGACCGCCGCCGCGGCGCCCGTGCTCGCCCGGTTCACGCCGTCCGATGGCGACGTGGACGCGGTGTTCGATGTGAAGGCGATCTACCAGCAGTCGTACGAAGACCTCGACGTCACGACCGCGCCCGAGCTGTTCCAGCCGAAGACCGGACCGCTCGGGCTCACCGACTGGGAGAAGCTCTACGCCGCCGCGCCCTCGCACTGGTCGACGACCGACATCTTCGCCGAGCGCGAGCTGTCCCGTGACGGTGTCGTGGTCCTGGTCCGCCCCGACCAGTACGTCGCCGCGATCCTGCCGCTGGACGCCGTCGGCGAGCTGGAGTCGTTCCTGGAGGGCGCCTTCCTGGAGGCGTGAGCACGGGTGCCTGGAAGCCTGAGGCTCAGTTGTGGGCGCCCCGACGCTCCGCTTCGTCGATGACGGCCAATATCCGGCGCACCGCCTGAGAGAGGATCGGAGCCTCGTGGCGTGCCGCCTCGAAGACGATGGCGTGCACCGTATCGAAATATCGGTGAGCCAGACGATCACGATTGCGGACGATCATCGACCAGGGGATCTCGGGCTCAGTGTCGGTGAGTGAGGTCGGCAGATCCTTCGCAGCCTCGCCGATCTCGAGCAGGCGCATGCGCAACGCGTCGAACAGGAGCCCCTCGTCGCCGCCATCATCCCGGGCGATGTATGCGGCGATGACCTCACAGGAGGTGAGGATGTCGAGCAGGCGTTCGCAGGGAGCGCGGGTCACAGCGGCACCTCCTCGCGTGTGGCGTTCACGGCGACATCCGGCTTCAAGCCCGCGCGCGGCACCAGATCGACGTCACGTCCGAGCAGGGACTCCAGGTGTCCCTGCGCGCGGAGCAGAGGAAAGAGCCCGGTACCCGGCGCGATGTCGACGAGCAGATCGATGTCGCTCGTGCTCGTCTCCTCGCCGCGTGCCACGCTCCCGAAGACGCCGACGTTCGTCAGCCCGTGCGCGGCGAGCACCTCGATGATCTCGTCGCGTCGACGCCGCACGCGCTCCAGCTCGGAGAGCGGCGCGTACTCGATGGTCAGGCCGGCCGCATTCATCAGGACGTCGACCGTGCCGAAGGAGGGCTCGCGCTTGCCGCGCTCGTAGTCGCTGATCACGTTCTGCGCGATCCCGCTCCGGCGGGCGAGCTCGACCTGGGTCAGGCCGGCGCGCGCTCTCGCGTCGCGGATCACCTCGGCTGCTCGTCCCATGGCATCAGGGTATCACTGAAACGCGATATCGCGAATAAGGGATATCGATGCGGATCAGCCCGGGATCCTGGTCGCCCCGCCGGTCACGACGATGCCGCCGGACTCGGGGATCGTGACGGTCAGCAGGCTCGGGCGGCCGACGTGCGCGCCCTGGTGGATCCGCACGACGCGGCCCTCGGGGACGCGGTCGATCGCGCGCAGGTAGGCGCCGGTCGCGGCGGCGGCGGATCCCGTCGCCGGATCCTCGGTGATCCGCGCGACGGGGAAGATGTTGCGGGCGAGGAACTCGCGGTCCGACAGCGCGTGCAGCACGGTGATCGTGCCGGTCCAGCCCTGAGCGAGCATGAGCTCCGCCACGGGCGACGGCGCGAACCGGAACTGGTGGAAGATCTCCGGATCCTGCAGCACCAGCACCGGGTGCCAGTTGCCGGCGAACGACTCCCGCGGCGGGGAGGCCGCATCGAGGTCTTCGGTGCGCAGCGAGAGCAGCTCGAGGGCCTTGTCGAGGACCTGCGGATCCAGCGCGCGCACGGTCGGCTCGACGCTCGTGAACGAGACCTCGGCCCCGCCCGTCGCGGACGTCGCCGTGATCGCGACCTCGCCGACGGGCGTGTCGAAGACCATCGCCCCGGGCCCCTCGCGCTCGGCGAGCACCACGGCGGTGGCGACCGTCGCGTGCCCGCAGAACGGGACCTCCGCGGCGGGCGACCAGTACCGGATCCGGTGCCGGCGGACGCCGTCGACGGTCGCGGAGGAGAGCAGGAACGCGGTCTCCGGATATCCCACATCGGTGGCGATCCGCAGCATCTCGGCGTCGGTCAGCGCGGCGGCACCGAGGACGATGCCCGCCGGATTGCCGCCCTCGGGGGCATCGGCGAAGGCGGCGTAGCGGAGGATCTCGGGGCCGGAGCTCATGACGTCGAGCCTAAGAGGTCGCGCGGATAGGTCGCCGGTCCGCCGGTCGCTGAGCTCGTCGAAGCGTCCGGCCTGCAGATCCGGGCCCTTCGACAAGCTCAGGGACCGGATGCGACAAGCTCAGGGACCGGATGCGACAATCTCAGGGACCGGATGCCGCTGGATGTCGGCGCGACCGCTGCGCGTCAGCTGTTCACGCGGATGATCTCCTGCTGGTACGGGGCGATGACGTCGCCGGAGATGCGCAGATCGAGCACGAGGAACCGGCGCTCCGAGGGATCCTCCGCGGTCCAGGAGGCGAGGCGGTCGAGGTCGGCGAGGGTGCGCACCGCGACCCCCTCCGCGCCCACGGCGGCGGCGAAGGCGGAGAAGTCGACCTGGGGGATAAGCATGGGCTCGCGCGCCAGACCCTTGAGCCCGTACAGGTTCACCTCGGCGCCGTAGGCCGCGTCGTTCCAGATCACGGCCATGCCCCGGCCTCCGGCCGCGCGGACGGCCGACTCCAGGTCGGCGATCGCCATGAGACCGCCGCCGTCGCCGGAGGTGAGCACGACCGTGGCATCCGGCCGGGCGCGGGTGGCGCCGACCACGCTGGGCCACCCCAGACCGATCGCCTGGAACGCGGTGCCGATCATCATCATCCGGTCCGGCGACGCCACCGGCCAGTACATGTTCGCCCAGCCGATGAAGTGCCCGCCGTCGGAGACGACGACGCGGTCCTCGGGCAGCAGCTCCGCGATGCGGCGCGCGGCGGAGCGCGGGTCCAGCCGGCCGTCGGGTGCCGTCTCGTCGCCGGGCTCGTACGCGCGGGCCGCCGCGACGTCGACGCTCTCGCGCCAGCCGGATCCCTGGGCGTCCTGGAGCCGCGACACCAGCGCCTCGGCCGCGAGCCGGGCGTCGGCCCGGACGAAGCCGCCCACATGCGCGTGCGTCGCGGCCGGGGCGACGTCGATCTGGAACACCTGCGTGCCGGGCGCGAACAGGGTGCCGAAGCGCATCGTGAACTGGTTGAGCGACGCTCCGAACACGACGGCGACGTCGGCGGTGCGCACGAGCTCCATCGCGCCCTCGGCGCCGAAGCCGCCGGTCACGCCGAGGTCGTGGCGCTGGTCGCCGAACACGCCGCGGCCGAGTGCGGACGACGCGGTGAGCGCGCCGGTCGCGTCGGCGAGCGCGGTCAGGGCTTCGCCGGCGTCGGCGAGCCAGGCGCCGCGGCCGGCGAGCAGGAACGGGCGCTCGGCGGAGCGCAGCGCCTCGGCGATGCGGTCGAGCAGGCCTTCCGCGTACTCGCCCTGGGGGGCGAGCGGCGCCGGCACGCGGGGCGCGGGGGCGGCGGGCGCCTCGCCGGCCTCGAGCGCGGCGACGTCGTAGGGGATCGCCAGCACGACGGGAACCCGATAGGTGAGGGCGTGCTCGATCGCGATGACCGTGGTCGCCGCCGCGTCGGCCCGGCCGACGGTGTAGGTGCGGGCGCCGACGCCCGAGGCCAGCGCGATCTGGTCGACGTCCCAGGGCCGCGGTCCGCTCGTGGGCTCGTCGCCGACGACGAGCACGAGCGGGATGTGCGCCTGCACCGATTCGGCCAGGGCCGTGAGGGTGTTCGTGAAGCCCGCGCCGTAGGTGCTGGTGGCGGCGGCGATGCGTCCGGAGGCGCGGAAATGCGCGTCGGCCGCGACCACGGCGCCCTGCTCGTGACGGACCGCCGTGAACGAGGCGTCGGTCTGCTTCTCGATCGCGTCGAGGAAGTAGGCGTTGCCGTTGCCCATCACGCCGAAGACGGCGTCGATGTGCTGGGCGAGGGTGAGCGCGACGTGGGCGGAGACGGTGGGCATGCGGAATGTCCTTTCGAGACGACAACGGAAGCGGATCCGTATGTGTCTCGCCGGAGAGCCTGCTCGCCGTCGTCGGCGGGCCGCGCTGCGGGCTTCGTGCCCCTTTTTCGAGCACCGGCGCGCGGAGGCGGGTGACGCGCGGCGCCGGACCAGGAGATTCTATCGCGGCACCGCCTTCGCCAGATCGGCCGGGTCCGGCGCGGACGGGCGGTGTCTTCCTCATTCCCGAAGCAGCGCGCGGAGCGTCTGGATCGTGTCCGCGTCGGCGGCGGTCTTGTCGGGGCGGTAGTGCTTGACCCGGGCGAAGCGCAGCGCGATCCCGCCGGGGTAGCGGGGCGAGTGCTGCACCCCGTCGATCGCGATCTCGACGACGATCTCGGGGCGCAGGTGCACCGCCCACGCGGTGCGGTGCGTCTCGTAGGCGGGGAAGGTCGCGGTCTGCCAACGCAGCAGCTCGTCGGTGAGACCCTTGAAGGTCTTGCCGACCATGACGAAACCGCCGGGCTCGCCGAACTCGCCGTCCGGATCCCGGGCGCCGAGGTGCAGGTTCGAGAGCCAGCCGCGACGGCGTCCGGATCCCCATTCCGCAGCGAGCACGACGAGGTCGTAGGTGAGCACGGGCTTGACCTTCACCCAGGACTTGCCGCGCCGGCCGGCGGCGTAGACGGATCCGATCGCCTTGACGACCACGCCCTCATGCCCGGCGGCCAGCGCCTCCCTCGACAGGCTCTCGGCCGCGTCGGCGTCGGCGGTGACGATGCCCGGCATGCGCCAGTCGCCGGCCACACGCTCGAGCTCATCGAGGCGCACCGCGAGCGGCTCGTCGAGGAGGTCGCGGCCGTCGACGTGCAGCAGATCGAAGAACCAGGGCCGGAGCACGAGTTCGCGCGCGACGTCGGCGCCGAAACGGGACATGGTCCGTTGGAACGGGCGAGGGCCGCCGTCCTCGTCGAGCGACAGCGTCTCGCCGTCGAGGATGAGGTCGCGGGCGGGCAGCCCCCGTACGATCTCGACGATCTCGGGGAGCCGGTGCGTCACGTCGGCGAGGCTGCGCGTGAAGATGCGGACGTCGTCGCCGTGGCGGTGCACCTGTATGCGCGCGCCGTCGAGCTTGTACTCGACCGAGGCCTCGCCGGTGACCTCCAGCGCCGCGCTCGGGGTCGCGGCGCTCGCGGCGAGCATCGGCAGCACCGGGCGGCCCACGGCGAGGCCCACAGCATCCAGGTCCTCCGCCGCGCCGGTGAGGGCGAGGATCGCGGTCTCGCCGAGGTCGCCGGAGAGCATCGCCGCCCGCCGCACCGCCGCGGCGGAGCGGTCCGAGGCGCGGGCGATCGCGTCGAGCAGCACGCCCGAGAGCGCGCCGGTGCGCAGCTCGCCGAGCATCGCCCGGGAGAGGAAGTCCCACTCCGCGGCGGTGGCGCGGGCGGCGAGCCCTCGAGCGCGGCGGAGCGAACGGCTGCAGACCCGGATCCGGAGACGGCGGCGAGCTCGTCGAGGGCCCGATCGACGTCGCCGATCGTCAGGGACGCCGACTCGGCATGCGGCACGTCGACGGCCGCGATACCGCGCCGTCCGACGCCGAGCCTGCTCTGCCTGGGCGAGGCCAGCAGCAGGCCGACGACCGGCGCGAGCTCCTCGGTCTCGGCGCTCTGCAGCAGCCTCGCCAGCACGTCGATCTTGGCCAGGCGCGACGAGGTGGCGGCGGCCTGGCCGACGGCGGTGACGAGCTCGTTGAGCTTCATGACGGCATTGTCGCACCGGGGTCGGACATCGGGGCGATCGTCCTGGTCCGACCCGCGCGGCGTCAGCGCGAGCGCTCGATGAGTGCGAGCAGCGCCCTCCCGTACGCCTCGGACGGGTCCGGATGCTCGAAGAGCAGCTGCTGCCCGGCGATCTCGATCTCGACCCGGAACGCGTCGCCGAGCCGCACGAGGCCGCGGAACGTGCCGCGCAGGAGATCGCGGAGCTGATCCTCGCGGGGCAGCCAGACCGCGTCGGTGAGCGTCACCGCGTCGAGCGCCCATTCGGTGGTGCCGTTGAACGCGAGGATGGTGCCGGTCGGGGTGCGCCGTGCCTCGATGGTCATCGTGCTGACGGTGAAGACATCGGCCTCGATCTCCAGCTCCACCTCGTCGGGCAGAACGAGCTGGAAGCGGTCGCCCTCCGCGGGGTGCCACACCAGGCCGGCGTCGCGCAGTGCGAGCGCGAGTTCCCGCGTGATCACGATCCGGGTCCCGGCGCGATCGCAGCGCGGAGACCGGCCGGTCGTCGTGTCGGTGTGCTCATCGTCCGAGCGTAGCCGCGCGCGGGGGAGCGCGGGCGAGCGCATGTCGGAGGGGTGCGGGCGAGCGCATGTCGGAGGGGTGCGGCAGGCTGGAGGCATGATGCAGCACGCCGCTTCCTCCGAGACGCACGCCGCCGCCGTCACGGCTCTGCGCGCCCTGGTCGGCCGGCCCGACGCCGAGTTCCACGAGGGACAGTACGAGGCGATCGAGGCGCTGGTCGCCGAACGGCGGCGGGCGCTGGTGGTGCAGCGGACCGGCTGGGGCAAGTCGGCCGTCTACTTCGTCGCGACGCTGCTTCTCCGGCAGCAGGGCGCCGGTCCCACCGTGCTGGTCTCGCCGCTGCTGGCGCTCATGCGCGACCAGATCGCCGCGGCGGAACGCGCCGGCGTGCGTGCGGTCGCGATCAATTCCACGAACCCGCACGAGTGGGCCGATGTGCTCGCGCAGCTGGACCGCGACGAGGTGGACGTGCTCCTGGTCTCGCCCGAGCGGCTCAACAACCCCGCGTTCCGCGAGCAGCAGCTGCCCGCCCTCGTGCGCCGGATCGGCATGCTCGTGGTCGACGAGGCGCACTGCATCAGCGACTGGGGGCACGACTTCCGCCCGGACTACCGGCGGCTGCGCGAGCTCATCGCGCAGATGCCCGCCGACGTCCCCGTGCTCGCCACGACCGCGACCGCGAACAGCCGGGTCGTGGCCGATGTCGCCGAGCAGCTCGGCGCGAGCGGAACGCGGAGCGATGGCGAGGGATCCGGATCCGCGGTGCTCACGATCCGGGGTCCTCTCGCGCGGTCGTCGCTGCGGCTCGGGGTGCTGCGTCTGCCGGACGCGCCGAGCAGGCTCGCCTGGCTGCTCAGCCACCTCGATGACCTCCCCGGATCCGGCATCATCTACACGCTGACGGTGGCCGCGGCGGTCGACACCGCGCGGCTGCTGCGCGAACGCGGGCACGAGGTGCGCGCCTACACGGGGCAGACCGACACGGAGGAGCGCGCCGAGTCCGAGGGCATGCTGAAGCGTAACGAGGTGAAGGCGCTGGTCGCCACGAGCGCACTCGGGATGGGCTTCGACAAGCCGGATCTGGGCTTCGTGCTGCACCTGGGCGCCCCGTCCTCGCCGGTCGCGTACTACCAGCAGGTGGGCCGCGCCGGGCGTGCGAGCGAGAGCGCCGACGTGCTGCTGTTGCCGGGAGCCGAGGACCGCGACATCTGGCACTACTTCGCGACCGCGTCGATGCCGGATCGGGAGCGCGCCGAGCGCGTTATCGCGGCGCTCGGCGATCAGCCGGTCTCGACGCCGGCGCTCGAGGCGATCGTCGACATCCGGCGCACGCCTCTTGAGCTGCTGCTGAAGGTGCTCGACGTCGACGGCGCGGTGCGCCGTGTGCAGGGCGGATGGATCGCCACGGGCGAGCCGTGGGTCTACGACGCCGAGCGCTACGCCCGGATCGCCGCGGAGCGACTCGCCGAACAGCAGCACATGGTCGAGTACGAGCAGACCCGGGGATGCCGGATGGAGTTCCTGCAGCGCACGCTCGACGACGGGACCGCGGTGCCTTGCGGACGGTGCGACAACTGCGCGGGCGTGTGGTTCCCGACGGAGATCGGATCCGCGGCGACGGCCGCCGCCACGACATCGCTCGACCGGGTCGGGGTGCCGATCGAGCCGAGGCGCGCCTGGCCGACCGGGGCGGACCGCCTCGGAGTGCCGGTGAAGGGGCGCATCGATGCGGCCGAGCAGGCGGGCGAGGGGCGCGCGCTCGCGCGGCTCACGGACCTGGGCTGGGGCGGCACGATGCGGGAGCTGTTCGCGGCCGGAGCCGTCGATGGGCCGGTGTCCCCGTCGGTGCTCGCCGCCTGCGTGCGCGTGCTGGCCGAATGGGGCTGGGCGGAGCGCCCCGCCGCGGTCGTCGCGATGCCGTCACGTTCCAGACCCCTGCTCGTCGATTCGCTGGCTCAAGGGCTGGCGAGCATCGGCCGGCTGCCGTATCTCGGCGCGCTCGGCCTCGCCGACGGCGGGCCGACCGGCGGCCCCGGCGGCAACAGCGTCTTCCGTCTCGCGGGGGTCTGGGGCCGCCTCGGCGCGGACGGCATCGATGTTCCCGCCGGTCCCGTGCTCCTCGTGGACGACCTGGCCGACAGCCGGTGGACGCTCACGGTCGCGGCCCGCCTCCTCCGCCGCGCGGGCGCGACCGACGTCCTGCCGTTCACGCTCGCGCTGCGGGGCTGAAGGCCTCGTCGACGATCCTCGCCGGACGCTGCGCAGACGGCGGATCCGGGGCCGCCGCGCAGACGGACGATCCTCGCCGGACGCTGCGTGGACGGCGGATCCGACACCGCCGCGGGCGCGTCGCGGCTCAGCGCACCCGGCCGAAGGCGCGTGCCGGATGCTCCAGCAGCTCCCTCACACGGCGCAGGAACGACGCGGCATGGCCGCCGTCGCACACCCGGTGGTCGAACACGAGTGAGAGCTGCGCGATGCGTCGCGCCACGATCGCGCCGTCGACGACCCACGGCCGCTCGATCATCCGGCCGATGCCGAGGATCGCGACATCGGGATGGTTGATGATGGCGGCGGATCCGTCCACGCCCAGGCCGCCGTAGTTGTTCAGCGTGAAGGTCGACCCGCGCAGGCGCTCGGGCGGCATGGATCCGGCGCGGGCGGTGGCCGCGAGCTCGCGTAGCGCGGCGTCGAGCCCGTCGACGGTGAGCTCGTGCGCCCGCGGGATCACCGGCACCAGGAGGCCGCGGGCGGTGTCGGCGGCGACGCCGAGGTTCACGCCGTCGAACAAGAGGATCTCGCTCGCGTCGTCGCTGAGCCGCGAGGCCAGCAGCGGGTGCTCGGCGAGGGCGATCAGCACGAACCGTGCCACGAGGGCGGTGAGCGACGGCGCCCTGCCGCCTTCCGGCGCCATCGCGGCACGCAGCGTCCAGAGCTCGGTGACGTCGACGTCCACCCAGACGGTGGCCTCGGGGATCTCCGACCGGCTGCGGGTGAGCCTGGCGCTCGCGGCCTTGCGCAGCGGCGACATGCGCTCGCGGGCGAAGACGGCGAGACCGTCGACGGACTCGCTGCTCACTGGTCGCGACACGCCGATCCCGGCCGGCGCGGACGGCGTGTCGCGACCAGCGAGCGACAGTGCGGGGGAGTGGGCCCCGCTGGCGTTCGCCGGGGAGCGGATCGTGCGCAGTGACATCCTGTCCACCGCCTGGTCCACGGCCGCGCGCAGCACATCGGCCCGGGTGACCGCCCCGTCGGATCCGGTGGGGGTGATGCACCGCACGTCGACGCCGAGGTCGCGCGCGAGCCGGCGGACGAGGGGCGAGCGCACGGCGATCGGGCCGCGAACCGGGGCGGGCGTCGGGGACTCGGCGGGGTGCTGCGTTTCGTCTCGCTTCGCTCGCTCGACGACCGGGGCAGGAGCGGGCTCGGACGGACTCGGCCGACCCGCGGGTCCGCCCTGGCCGCGCGCGGGAATCTCCTCGGGTGCGGCGTTTCGTCTCGGTCGCGGCTGCGCCGCGTCCTCGCTCAACGACCCCAAGGGGTGACCCGCCGTGCGGCGTGCGCGGCGGCGACCCGAGCCCGCGCTCTCGGCCGTGCCGTAGCCGATCAGCACGTTGCCGGATCCGGATCCCGCACGCTCCTCGGCGCGGTAGGCCTCCTTCTCCACGCCGTCGGCGGTCGGTGCGGCCGCAGGGGCGCCGGCGGCATCCTCGACGTCCCCGCCGGAGGCCGGAACCACGGCGTCCTTTGTCGGATCCTGAGCGAGCGCATCTCCCTTCGTCTCGCTGCGCTCGCTCAGGATCCGACGAACGGCGCTGCGCTCGCTCAGGAACCGTGCCGCGGGCGCATCGGGATCGGCGACCTCGAGCACCGGCGCTCCGACGTCGATCGTCTCGCCGGGCTCGCCGTGCAGCGCCACGACGACGCCGGCGTACGGCGACGGCAGTTCGACCACGCTCTTCGCGGTCTCGACCTCGGCGATGGGCTGGTCGGTGCGGATGGTGTCGCCGACCTGCACCAGCCATTGCACGAGGCCGGCTTCGGTGAGCCCCTCGCCGAGGTCGGGCAGGCGGAAGACCTTCGTCGCCGCGGCGGCGCCGGCTGAGGCGTCGCGAACGGCGGTCTCCGAGGCGTCTCGAAGGGTCATGATTCCTCTCCGTGCTCGTCGAGCCAGTGCAGCGTGTCGATGGCGTCCAGCACGCGGTCGGCGTCGGGCAGGTACCAGTGCTCGAACTTCGGCGGGGCGAACGGAGTGTCGAAACCGGTGACCTTGCGCACCGGGGCCTCGAGGAACTCGAAGCAGCGCTCGAACACCCGGGACTGGATCTCGCTCGCCACGCTCGCGTACCCCGGTGCTTCGGCGACGACCACAGCGCGGCCGGTCGCGCGCACCGCGGCGGTGATCGTGGCATCGTCGATCGGCGTGAGGGTGCGCACGTCGATGACCTGCACGCTGCGTCCCTCGGCGGCCGCGATCTCGGCGGCCTCGAGGCAGCTCGCCACCGAGGAGCCGTACGAGAGGAGCGTCACGTCCGTGCCCTCGCGGGCGATGCGGGCGGATCCGATCTCCGCGACGATCGAGGTGTCGACCTCGCCCTTCGTCCAGTACAGCTTCTTCGGCTCGAGGAAGATCACCGGATCCGCCGACGCGATCGCGGCGCGCAGCAGAGAGTACGCGTCCTGCGGGGTCGACGGGCACACCACGGTGAGTCCGGGGGTGTGCGCGTAGTACGCCTCGGAGGAGTCGCAGTGGTGCTCGACGCCGCCGATACCGCCGCCGGTAGGGATGCGGATGACCATCGGCATCCGCAGCGCGCCGCGGGTGCGGTTGCCGAGCTTGGCGACGTGGCTGACGACCTGGTCGAACGCGGGCAGTGCGAAGGCGTCGAACTGCAGCTCGACCACGGGGCGCATCCCGTTCATGGCCATGCCCACCGCGGTGCCGACGATGCCGGACTCGGCGAGCGGAGTGTCGAAGCAGCGGTCTTCGCCGTAGCGCTCGGTGAGGCCGTCGGTGATGCGGAAGACCCCGCCGAGGGCGCCGACGTCCTCGCCGAAGACGACGACATCCGGATCCGCCTCGATGGCGTCGGCGAGGGCGCGATTGAGCGCGGTGGCCATGGTCATGGTCTGCACGGTCGGAGTCATCCGGACCTCGGCGGACCCGGCGTCCTCCCGGACGCCGTCGTGCGCGATGGTCATCGGGTGCCTCCTTCGGCGACGGTGTCGGCTCTCTCCAGCTCGTCGCGCAGCTGGTGCCACTGCTCCTGGAGCTGCGGCGACCGCGTGCTGCGCACGAAGCGGAACAGGTCTTCGGGATCAAGGTCGGTATCGATGTTGAGCGCGGCGCGGAGCGCGGCGGCGATGGTCTCGGCGCCGTCGGCGAGCTCCTGCTCGTGGGCCTCGTCGAGCAGGCCGCGCGCGGTGAGGTGTGCGCGCAGGCGCGTCAACGGATCCTTCGCGACCCAGGCCTGCACCTCGGCGCGCTCGCGGTAGCGGGTGTCGTCGTCGGCGTTCGTGTGCGCCTGCATCCGGTAGGTGTGCGCCTCGACGAGGGTCGGGCCGCCGCCGGCACGGGCGCGGTCCACGGCCTCGCCGAGCACCGCGAGGAGGGCTGCGACGTCGTTGCCGTCAACGCGCTGGCCCGGCATGCCGTAGCCGATCGCCTTGTGCGCGAGCGAGGGCGCGGCGGTCTGCCGCGACAGCGGCACCGAGATCGCGAACTGGTTGTTCTGCACGAAGAAGACGACGGGCACCTGGAACACCGCGGCGAAGTTCAGCGCCTCGTGGAAGTCGCCCTCGCTCGTGGAGCCGTCGCCGCACATCGCGAGCACGACGGTGTCCTCGCCGCGGTGCTTCGCGGCCTGGGCGAAGCCGACCGCGTGCAGCAGCTGCGTCGCCAGCGGCGTCGTCTGCGGGGCCACCCCGTGCTCGTGCGGGTCGTACCCGGAGTGCCAGTCGCCCTTCAGCAGCACCATGGCGTCGGCGGGCGAGACGCCCCGGGCGATCACGGCCACGGAGTCCCGGTACGTCGGGAACAGCCAGTCCTGCGCGCCGAGCACGAGCGACGCCGCGATCTGGCAGGCCTCCTGGCCGTGCGAGGAGGGGTAGACCGCGAGGCGTCCCTGCCGCACCAGGGCGTTCGCCTGGTCGTTGATGCGGCGGCCCTCGACGAGACCCCGATAGGCGCGGCCGAGCAGGTCGTCCGCAGGCATCGGGTAGCGATCGTCGGCGTGCGCGACGCCGGTCTCGTCGATGAGCCGCACCGGCTCGTCGCGGGGGAGCAGGTCGCGGGGATCCCCGTCGTGCGGGGTCGCCGACATCGTCTGCCGCATCGGGTCCGCCTTCCTCGCCGAACGTGATGTCTCCAGTGTGCGACGCGGGCAGCAGTCGTCCAACAGGATCCGTTCAATTCTGGACGTTTGCGCACCCGAGGCCTCATGATGATGCAGAGTGTCAAATGCGGCATGGTGTCGACGCGGGTGCGCGGGAAGGTGTTCACATGGCGGAGCCGGACGACGTCGACCGGGCGATCCTCGACGAGCTGCGCCGCGACGCGCGCGTGTCCATGACGGCGATCGCGGAGGCCGTGCACATCTCGCGCGCGGGCGCGCACGCGCGCATCAAGCGCCTCACCGACTCCGGCGTCATCACCGGATACACCGTGCGCACGGATCCGGTGCTGCTCGGCCACCACGCCTCCGCCTACGTCATGCTCTCGCTCGAGCAGCCCGCGTGGCAGGAGGTGCAGGAGCGGCTGCAGCGCATCCCCGAGATCGAGCACATGGCCCTCGTGGGCGGGGACTTCGACGTGATCCTGCTCGTGCGCGCGAGCGATGCGCGCGATCTCCGCCGGATCGTGCTGGAGGACATCCAGGCCATCCCCGCGGTGCGCTCCACGCGCACCACGCTCATCTTCGAGGACTTCGACCAGCGCTGACCGGATCCGGTGCGGTCGCCCAGGATCCGCGGTTCTCCGGGGGATGATCGCACGGCAGAATGGATCCATGACGGACACGGCGATCGAGCGCGAAGTGCTCACCTGGGACGGTTTCGGCGAGGCGATGCGGGATCTGGCCCGCACGATCCTCGACTCGGGGTTCGAGACCGAGGTGGTCGTCGCGATCGCCCGTGGAGGGCTGCTGCCGGCGGGCGCCATCGCCTACGGCCTCGGCGCGAAGAACTGCGGCGCGATCAACGTCGAGTTCTACACCGGCATCGGCACGGTGCTGGACGCCCCCGAGGTGCTGCCGCCGGCGCTCGACATGGAGTACCTGAACGGCCGCCGGGTGCTCCTCGTCGACGACGTCGCCGACTCCGGCCGCACCCTCGCCCTGGCCGTCGAGCTGCTCGAGGGCAAGGGCGCCGATGTGCGCTCGGTCACGATCTACACCAAGCCCACCACCATCATCCAGCCCGACTACGCCTGGAAGGACACCGATCGCTGGATCGACTTCCCGTGGTCGGCCAAGGGGACCGTCCGCGAGGAGGATCTGGGCCTGCCGCCCACGGCGTGACCCGGGGGTCGGTGACGGTGTGGCCGGTGAGGCTCGCGAAGGGGGCGGCGACACGGCGCGCGGGAAGCCCTGGTCGTGCGCGAGCAGCACCTCGCCCGTCGTGGAGGCGTACGCGGAAGGGCGGCTCCACCGGCCGGCCGCGGGCGACCGCCGGCCGAGTCCGGAGTCGCGAGAAACCAGATTCTGCATGAGACATCACCCCTCATGCGGTGTCTCATGCAGGAAGTGGTTTCTCGCGGCGGCGGTGGTGCCGCCGATCGAGCGTCAGCGCAGCGTCAGCACGAACCCGTTGCCGTCGGCGGAGACCGTGACCTGCGTGAGGTCGGCGACGACCGCATCCGGGGCGTGCGCGGCGGATCCCGTCCCGACGCCGATGACGCGCATGCCGGCCGCCTGGGCGGCCTGGATCCCTGCCTCGGAGTCCTCGAAGACGATGCAGTCGGCCGGATCCACGCCGAGGCGGGACGCACCGAGCAGGAAGCCCTCCGGGTCGGGCTTGGAGGCCGAGACCTGCTCGGCGGTGACGGGTCCCGTGGGCACGTCGAGCTCGGCGGCGCCCATGCGGGCGCGCATCAGCCGGTCGTCGGCCGACGTGACGATGGCGTGCGGGAAGGGCGCCAGAGCTTTCAGGAACGCCGCGGCGCCCGGCACCTCGACGACGCCGTCCACGTCGCCGCTCTCGCGCTCGAGCATGACCCGGTTCTCGGCGAGGTTCTCCTCGTGCGCACGCCCGGGCAGCATGATCGCCATGCTCTGGTGACCCTGGCGGCCGTGCACGACGCTCAGCACGAACTCCGGATCCAGCCCGTGCGGTTCGGCCCAGGCCAGCCACAGCCGCTCCACGACGGCGGTCGAGTCGACGAGCGTGCCGTCCATGTCGAGCAGGGCGGCGCGGGCGTGGAAGGTCTGGGGCATGCTCCCAGGGTATCGGTGCGCCGGGCGGAGGCTCGGAGAGCGCTGCGGCGCGCGCCCTCGTAGGGTTCGGCGCGACAGGGGAGGGCGGCGCGATGCGAACCGAGCGGGACCGGATGATCGGGCGGCTGCGGGACGCCGGCGCGAAGCTGAGCAACGTTGCTCATACGGGCGTCCGCGGCGCGGCCCTACGATGGCGACGGGCGCGACCACGGCGCGGACGGAAGCAGGGCTTCGACATGCCGCGCAACCTGGACGTGGGCGCCACGATGGCGCAGGCCTCCCAGGCGATGACCCAGGCGCAGCAGTACCTGGCGGCCAGCACGCCCGCGGTGCGGAGCTCGGCCGATGAGGCCCGTCGCACGTTCACCACGGCGACGGTCACGGCCGCGCAGGAGGCGCCGATGACGATCGGCATGAACCTGTTGGTCCACCTCGAACTCATCGTGCAGCTGCCCGGCGGCGTCCCGCTTCCGGTGCAGCGCACGGAACAGCTCTCCCCGCTGCATCTCGCACGCGTGGCTCCGGGCGCACGGCTGGAGGTCAGCCTGGTCCCCGGCATGCCGGAATCGCTGCGGATCGAGTGGGGGGCGTAGGCCGCGCTGGGGATCACGCGGAGAGAAGGGCCGGCTCGGGGGACGAGCCGGCCCTTCGATGTGCGCGGTGGCGGCGCGGTGCGTTCCCGGCGCCCCCGGTCAGCCGGTCTCGGGACGCTGCGGATCCTCCAGCGCGGCGACGAGTGCGGCCAGCTGCGCCTTCCCCGTCTCGTCGACCGTCAGCGACATGATCGACGACATCGCCAGCAGCACCTCGAACTCACGGGGGTCGCGGGGCTTGCCGAACAGCGAGGTCCGCTCCTTGACGCGCACTTCGCGGTAGGTTGACACCGGATTGCGGGCGGTCTCGAGCTTGCCGTGGTGCTTGAACTTCGCGACGGTCGCCCCGTCGTAGACGATGGATTCGCCGTCGGCGCCCGAGACCTCGATGCTGCTCACCATGCGCAGATTCTACGGGCGGGGATCCGGCCCGGGAATGCGCGGATCGGATCCGGTTCGCGCTGGGCGCGTGCCCGGCCTGGCTGCGCACCGACGCGACCGCCGTGCTCGAACAGCGCGGGATCGCCGTCGATCTGCACCGCGCCGGTCGCGAGCGCGTCCTGTGGACTCGGTGCGCCGGCGAGAAGGTCGCGGATTCCCGGACCCGCGTGATCTCCAGATCCGAATCCTCGACCGGTCCGGGGTCGGCCGTAACGGCGCCGTCCCGCATCACGACGTGCACCTCGACCTCGCCGACCCGCACGTTGTCGACCGGGTCCCAGCCCGCAGGCACGACGCCATCGCCCGCTGCGACCCGGAGCGCGGCGGTGATCGAGGACGTCGTGACGATCTCGCCGTCGCGAGGTTCCCGCAGGCCGCCTGCCCCATCGAGACAGGGCGTCCGGCGCCGGACCCAGCTCCTTTCCACGGGCCGTGAGCCGATACACGACGGAGCGCTCGGCGCCGTTCGGGGCGGTGCGCGCGACGATCCCGTGCGGTCAGTCGTCCAGCAGCGCCGCGGCGAACATCGGGCGGGCGGCGTCGGCGCTCGGCGGATGGAACAGGCCGGCGGTCGCATCGCGGTGCAGCCGGCTCAGCTCGTGGCCGTTGTCGAAGCCGGATCCGCTGGTGCACATGAGCGCGGCCTCGGCGGCGCGGCGGGCGGCCGTCGAGGCGTTCAGACGCGCGCTGACCAGCAGCAGCGGCCAGCGGGCGCCGTGGTCGAGCAGCTCGTCGAAGTCGCGGCAGTACGCCTCGAGCTGCGCCGGCACGGCGAGGTAGTCGAGGTGCGCGTCGGCGAGCCGGGTGCGCGACTCCGGCACCTCGGCGTAGGTCGCGCCGGCCTTGGCGGAGCGGCGCTTCTTCAGGCCGGCCGCGCCCAGGTCGAGCGCGCGCCGGGCGACGCCGGCGTAGACGGATCCGATCAGCAGCTGGAAGTTGCTCGTGATCGCGAACGTGAGCAGATCCGGAACCCGGCCCACGGCGATGCGGCGGTTCACCCGCTCCGGCGCCATGCGCACGTCCCTGAGGATCGTCGCGCGGCTCTGCGAGGCGCGCATGCCCATCACGTCCCATTGGTCGGAGACGCTGATGCCCTCCGCGGCGCGCTCGAGGAAGCCGTAGACGAGCATCGGGTCCTCCGGATCCGAGTCGTCGCGGCCGTGCGTGATGAGGCGGGTCCAGACGGGGGAGAGCGACGTGAAGATCTTGACCCCGTTGAGCAGGTAGCCGCCGTCGGCCTGCGGGACGGCGGCCGTGGTCGAGTCCTGCATGACCCAGTCGTTGGACGGCTCGCTGATCCCGAACGCGAAGACCTCGCCCGCCATCGCCTCGGCGAACACCTCGTCGAGCGAGTGGTCGCCGCGGTCGGCCAGGGCCTTCGCGACACCGGTGCACATGAGGTGCATGTTGACCGCGAGGGCCGTCGCCGGTGCCGCCGTCGCGAGGCGCTGCTGCAGATGCGAGACCTCGTCGAGGCTCAGCCCGGCGCCGCCGTGCTCCTCCGGCACGAACAGCAGCAGGTACCCGCGCTCGATGAGCTCGGCGAGATCCTCGTCGAAGAACCGGTTCTCGCGGTCGTACCCGGCGGCGCGCCCGCGGAACCGCTCCAGGAGGTCCTCCGGCAGATAGCGTTCGGCGAGCTCGGCGTGGCGGGTGAGACGGTCGGTCATCGTGCCTCCAGGGGTGAGTGTGCGGATCCGGTTCCGGAGCCAGGTCGTTTCACGGCCGCTCCAGCACGAGGGCGCCGTTGTGGCCGCCGAAGCCGAAGGACGGGGAGAGCACGCGGCGGATCCGGCCGGCCTCGCGCGCGGTGCCGCGCACGATGTCCCAGTCCGCGAACTCGGGGTCGTTCAGGTTGATCGTCGGGGGGATCCGGCCCGTCTGCAGGGTGTGGATCCCGATGATCGCCTCGACCGCCCCCGAGGCGCCGAGGAGGTGCCCGGTGCTCGACTTCGTCGCCGTGAGCGGGATCCCTCGGGCACGATCGCCGAAGACCGCCTCGAGGGCGGCGAGCTCGGCCGCATCTCCGGCGGGCGTGCTGGTGCCGTGCGCGTTGACGTGGTCTATGCCGTCAGCGGCATAGGGATCCAGGCCGGCGTCGGCCAGCGCCGACGCGACCGCCTGGGCGGCGCCGCGACCGTGCGGATGCGGAGCCGTGGGGTGGTGCGCATCGCTCGACTCGCCGAATCCGGCGAGCACGGCGAGCGGCGCAGCGCCGCGATCTCGCGCGACGTCCTCGGCCTCCAGCAGCAGCGCCGCGGCGCCCTGCGCCATCACGAAGCCGCGGCGCCCGCGGTCGAACGGGCGACTGGCCGCGGCCGGATCCGCCTCGTATCCGCTCGCGAGCGCCCGCAGGTTGGCGTTCGCCGCGAGGTTGACCGGGTTCAGACAGTCCTCCATGCCGACCACGAGCACGGCGTCGGCGTAGCCGTGGCGGATGCGGCGCAGCGCGTCGCCGAGCCCGATCGCGCTGGACGCGCATGTCGCGGTCACGCCGTGCGCGGTGCCGCGGGCGCCGTACCGCTCGCTGAGCAGCGCCGCCGCAGCATCCGGAGCGCCGTGCACGACGACGCTCAGCGGCACGCTGCGGGGGCCGCGGGCGTCGAGGGCGCGGGTGGCCGCCTGCATCGCATCGACCGGACCGGATCCGGTTGCGGCGAGGATCGCGGTGCGGGCCGGATCCCAGGGCAGCTCTGCCCCCGCGCGCAGCGCGGCGGGGTCGATGCCGGCGTCGGCGAGGGCCTGGTCCGCAGCGGCGATCGCCCAGAGCTGCAGGGGGCTGAGGCGGCGGCTCAGCGGCGGATCCACGATCCCGGTGGCCTCGAACCCGCGGATCCTGCCGCCGATCCGCACGGCGAGGCCCTGGAACTCCGGCTCGTCGAGGGCGGTGATCGCGCTGCGGCCCGATACGACCGCGTCCCACAGCGAGGGGACGTCGAGCCCGCTCGGCGTGATCGCGCCGAGCCCGGTGACGACGACGCGGCGGCCCGAGCCGGGGGTGACGACGGTGTGCGCCGGCTGTGTCGCCGTGGATCCGCCGGTCACAGCCGCACCGCCTCGCCGGCCTCGACCATGGCGGCCGCGGCAGGGCGGCGGATCTTCCCGCCGGCAGTCCGCGGCAGCCGCTCCACGCGGTACCAGCGCCGCGGCACGAACTGGGGCGCGAGCCGGTCCCGTGCCCAGGCCTGCAGGGCGTGCTTGGCGGGCGCGGGTGCGCCGACGGTGCCGGGTCCGCCGGCGGTGCCGTGTCCGCCGGCCGCGTCGGGATCCCCGGTGGCGTCGGGCCTGCCCGTCGCGTCGGGAGGAGAACTCGCGTTCGGGAGGACGATCGCGCCGGATCCTTCCGCCCGAGACGGAGTTCTCCTCCCGAACGTGCGCGGGTCGAGTGCGGTGGGCGGGTCGAGTGCGGCGGTCGGACCGGATCCGGACTCCTCGATCACGAGCGCCACCACGGCGCCGAGCCGCGGATCGGGCAGCGCGACCGCGCACACCGCGCCGAGCCCGGGCATCGCGTCGAACGCGCGCTCCACCTCGGGCAGCGAGACCTTGTGCCCGCCGGTCGCGACGATGTCCCCGGCGCGCCCGGCGAGCTGCAACCGGCCGTCGATGATCCGCGCCACGTCGTGCACGGTCGCCCATCCGTCCGCACCGCGCAGTTCCGCGTCGGTCGTCGCCGCGAGATATCCGTCCGAGCAGGCGGCGGCGTGGATCCAGAGGGTGCCGAGGTCGCCGTCGGGCACGGCGTTCCCCTCCTCGTCGCGGATCTCGGCGCCGATGCCGTCGTAGACGTCGAGCAGCGTGCCGTCTCCGCCCCGGCTGTCGCCGATGAACCCGATCTCCGCCGCGCCGTAGTAGCTGATCAGCCGCACATGCGCGAGCGCCGCCGCCAGCCCGTCCCGCAGTGCGGCGGGCAGGTTCGCGCCGCCGGTGACGACGAGCTCGAGGTGCGTGAACGGAGCCGGCCCTTCAAGCGATCCCTGCCTTTCGAGAGCCTCAGGGACCGCTCTCAGGGCAGGGGCCGCTCTGCGGGCGGCGTCGATGAGCACCTGCACCACGGCGGGCACGGCGACGATCCGGGTGATGCCCTCGGCGGCGACCCGTTGCGCGAGCCGGCCCGGGGCGAACGCGTCGGCGAGGTGGGCCCCACCACCGGTCGCCAGGCACTCGATGAGGGCGTAGAGCGTGAGGCTGTACGACAACGGGCCCGGGGCGAGCGTGTGCACGCCCGGCAGCGGCTCGAGGTGCGCGCTCGAGACGGCGACGTTCTCGCGGTATTGCCGCCGCGTCTTCAGGAACGCCTTCGGGTCGCTCGTGGTGCCCGACGAGAAGAGCAGCAGGAACGCCTCGTCGCCGTCGCGGACGGAGGGCGGATCCGCGGGCGTGGCCGCTCGCTCCCGGATCAGGAACTCGGCGAGCGTGAGCACGGTTCCGCTCCACCCGGCCTCGCGGAGGGCCGCGGCCAGCTGCGCGTCGTCGCCGATCACGATGCCGACCCCGGCGGCAGTGATGACGTGCACCCGGTGCAGAAGGGGCCACTGCGGGTCGACCACGGCCGACACGGCGCGGTAGCCGGCGAGTCCCGCGACGATGCGCGCCGCGTGGAAGGCGCTGGCGACGCTGACGGCCGTGATCGGGATGCCGCCGGTCTCGGGCGCGGGCGCCGGGGGAGTCGCCTGCGCCCGGTGTGCCGCATCGATGACGGCGAACACGCGGCGCGCGTCGTCGACGAGCCCGGCATAGCTCAGCGCCCCGTCTTCGCCGACGATCGCGGGCCGATCCGGATGCCGCGCCGCGGTCTGCAGCACCGTCCCCGTGATCGGCATCCCGCACCCTTCCCGTGGCGCCGGCGCGCCCGATCCAGTCTATGACCGGTGCTCGCGTCGGGCGCGGCCGACCCATCTTCTCGTGCTCGCGCGGGGCGCGGTCGACAGGTCTCGACGGAGCGGGGACGCCGATGCGCAACGGCGCGCTCAGTTCTGCTGCGAGGCGTGCGGATCCGGTCCGCCTGGGCGTGCGTCCGAGGGCATCGTCGTGTCGCCTTTGCGCAGGGACGGATCCATCCGGGCGAGCACGGTGCGCAGTTCGGCGATCTCCGCGCGCAGCGCGTCGACGTGCGCGACCGTCGCCGCCTGTCGGCTGGTGTTCTCTGCCGACACCTGCTCGACGATCCATGAGGCGAACGTCGCGGTGATGACACCGAGCAGGGCGATGCCGCTGAGCATGAGCCCGACCGCGATCACCCGGCCCTGGAAGGTGATCGGAGCCAGATCGCCGTAGCCGACAGTCGTGATGGTTGTGAACGCCCACCAGATCGCGTCGCCGAAGGTCGAGATGCTGCCCCCGCCGGCGCGTTCGGCGTCCAATACCGCGAGGGAAGCGACATAGACGAGCAGCAAGGTCGCACTGGTCACGTAGATGACGATCTGCCCGCGCACGGCGCGCCCGGCGGTCCGCTGCAAGACCGAGAGCAAGGTGACGACGCGGAGCACCCGCAGCGGCCGCAGCATGGGAAGCACGACGGTCGCCAGGTTGAACAGGTGCGTGAGGAACCACTGCCATCGTCGCGGTGCCAGCACGAGGCTCACGATGTAGTCGATGAGGAACGTGCCCCACGAGACCCAGAGCAGGTCTTCGAGCAGGGCGCCCACGTCTCCGCGGGGATCCACGATCACCTGGATCGAGTAGGTGACGAGGAACAGCAGGGACGCGACGATGAGCGGCCACTCGGTGATCCGCCGCCAGTGCTCCAACGTCATGCGCGCATCGTACGCCCGGCCAGGCGTGCCGGGTCGGGCTGCGCGTTCTTACGGGGTGCGGCCGGGGCGGAGCCGTCGCGTCGACTCCGCGGTCTAGGCTGGCGCCGTGACGCAGAGGGCTCGGTGGACGACGATCGTCGTCGTGGTCGCGCTCGCGGGGCTTGCGGCGATCGGCGTGGGCAGGGGCTTGATCCCCGCCGGATCAGAGGCCGGGGCGGTCACCTCACCGCCCGCGATCGCCGGATCCCCGGCGACAGCGCCCGCGGCCGGACCGTCCGACGATCCCCTCCCCGGGCTGTTCGCGGGGCATCGCAGCGGAGTGGAGGTGGAAGGCACGGGCGTCGTCTCCCGCATCCTGCCGGATGACCTCGACGGATCGCGGCACCAGAAGTTCCTCCTCACCACGCCCGGAGGGGTCTCGATCCTCATCGCGCACAACATCGACATCGCGCCGCGGCTGGACGGACTGGCGAAGGGCGACCGGGTGGATTTCCGCGGCGACTACGAGTGGAGCGACAAGGGCGGAACGGTGCACTGGACGCATCACGACCCGTCCGGACAGCACCAGGCCGGATGGCTTCGCTGGAGCGGACGCACCTTCTCCTGAGCGTCTCTCCGCGGCGCTCCCCGGTCGCCCGGCTCGGAGTCGTGGCCCGAGAAACCACTTTCAGCATGAGACCCACCCGCAGACGTGCTGTCTCATGCTGAAAGTGGTTTCTCGTGGGCTGGGCGACGCACGCCCGCCCGCCCGCACCCATCGGCAGCACTGTTCGGACCGGCGGGTGCGCACCGCCGCGCTACTCCACGAGCTTGCCCGCGGTGTCCACCTCGCGGATCAGCGCGTCGATCTCCGCCGGGACCGGGGGGATCTCCTCGCGCACGACGCCCGCGGACGGCGACCAGACCAGGTTCACCTGCAGGGCGGGGTCCATGGCCGGGTAGTCGCTGCGGTTGTGGCAGCCGCGGGTCTCGCGGCGCTCGAGCGCGGCCTCGAGGGTCGCCCGGGCGGCGAGGGCCGAGGAGCGCAGGTCGAAGGCGTGCGCGAGATCCTGGAACCCGGCGATGTCGGGGTGGATCCCGATCCGCGTCATCCGCTCCTCGATCGCATCGAGCTCGGCGAGGCCCGCGAGCAGTCCCTCCTCGTCGCGGACGACGCCGGCGTGCGCGGTCATGGTGTCGCGGATGGCGCGCTGCAGAGCGCGCACGTTCTCGGGGCCGTCGGCGGCGAGCAGGTCGTCGATCTCGGCCCTGGCCCGGCGCACGGCGTCGGTCGACCGGCGCTGCGCGTCGAGTCCGTAGGCGTGCGCCACGGCCGCGCGCCCGGTGATCCGGCCGAACACGAGCAGCTCGATGAGGGAGTTGCCGCCCAGCCGGTTCGCTCCGTGCAGTCCGGAGGACGCCTCGCCGATCGCGTACAGGCCGTCCACGTCGGTGCGGTGGTCCTCGGGACGCACCCAGACGCCGCCCATCGAGTAGTGCGCGGTCGGGGCGATCTCGATCGGATCCTTCGTGATGTCGAGCATCTGCAGCTCGAGCAGCGTCTGGTAGACGCGCGGCAGCCGGGTCATGATCGTCTCGCGGGGCAGGTGCGAGACGTCCAGCCAGACGCCGCCGTTCGGGGTGCCGCGGCCCTCGGCGATCTCGGTGTACGCGGCCAGCGCCACGCGGTCGCGCGTGGACAGCTCCATCCGCTCCGGGTCGTAGGTGCTCATGAACCGCTCGCCGAGGCTGTTGCGCAGGATCCCGCCCTCGCCGCGCGCCGCCTCGGAGACGAGCGTGCCCGCCTCGCTCTCCGGCTCGATGATGCCGGAGGGATGGAACTGCACGAGCTCGGGGTCGCGGATCCGCCCGCCGGCCTCGACGGCGAGCCGGAACGAGTCGCCGGTGTTCTCGTCGCGGCGGGACGAGGTGCGCCGCCAGATGCGGTTGTGCCCGCCCGCGGCCAGGATCACGGCGTCGGCGTGGATGAGATAGCGCGTCCCGTCGACCAGGTCGAAGCCGTACGCGCCGAAGATCCGGGGCATCGTGCTGCCGTCCGGGCCCGGGACGTCGTCGACCAGGAGGCGGGTGATGTAGACCGCGTCGAGGATCGGGATCTCGAGCTGCTCCGCGCGGCCTGTGAGCGCGCGCTGGATCTCCAGGCCCGTGTAGTCGCCGGCGAACGCGGTGCGGCGGAAGGTATGCGCGCCGAAGAAGCGCTGCGAGATGCGGCCGTCGTCCTCGCGGGCGAAGCCCATGCCGTAGCGCTCCAGGTCGCGGATGCCCTCCTCCGCTCCCCGCGTGACGATCTCGACCGTGCGCGGGTCGGCGAGGAAGTAGCTCTCCTTGATGGTGTCGGCGGCGTGCTGCTGCCAGCTGTCCTGTGGATCCATGGTTCCCAGGGCCGCGTTGATGCCGCCGGCCGCGAGGGAGGTGTGCGCGTCGTGGCGCGGGCGCTTGCCGACGGCCAGGACGTCAACGCCCTGTTCTGCGACCTCGATGGCCGCGCGCAGGCCGGATCCGCCGGTGCCGATCACGAGCACGGTCGTTGCGACGAGGCGCTCGCGGGTGGTGTTCTCAGTCATGCGATCCACGTTAGGAATCCGCCGACGATTACTCCAATGCATAATGCAGCTTGAGTGAATGCCTCTAGGCTATGGACATGAACCTCGAGCAGCTCCGCGGATTCGTCGAGATCGCCCGGCTGGGCAACTTCACCCGGGTCGCCGAGGAGCTGCATCTGGCGCAGCCCTCGCTGAGCCGGCAGATCTCGACGCTCGAGCGGGAGCTCGGATCCGAGCTGTTCCATCGCGCGCGCGGACACATCTCGCTCACCGCCGCCGGCGAGGTGCTGCTGCCGTACGCGCGCCGCATGCTCGCCGACGCCGCCTCGGTGCGTCGCGAGATGGCCGAGATCGCGGGCCTGCGCCGCGGACGGGTGCGCCTGGGCGCCCCGCCGTCGCTGTGCGCGAGCATCGTGCCGGAGGTCGTGGGCGCGTTCCGCTCCGCGCATCCCGGAATCGAGCTGGAGCTCACCGAGCGCGGCTCGCGCGGACTCGTCGCGGCGCTCGCGGAGGGCGTGCTGGATCTGGCGCTGCTGGCGTCTTCGGACGCCGCCGCGGGCTCTCCGGTGAGCCTCAGCCGCATCCCGCTGCTGGAGGAGGACCTCGTCGTGATCTCGTCGGCGGCCCAGTCGCCGGTGAGCCACGGGCAGGAGATCGCGCTCGCCGCCGTGGCGGACCTCCCGCTGATCGCGTTCCCGCGCACCTACGAGCTGCGCGCCGCGACCGATGCCGCCTTCGCCGCGGCAGGGCTCGTCCCGGAGGTCGTCGTGGAAGGGCCCGAGATGGACACGGTGCTGCGCTTCGTGGAGCGCGGCGTGGGCGTCGCCGTCGTCCCCGCCATGGTCGCGCTCGACCGCCCGGGGCTGCGTGCGGTACCCCTGGCGTCGCCGAGGCTCACGCGCACCGTGAGCCTCGCGCACCGAGCCGACATGGCGCCGACGCGGGCGGCCGCGGCACTCCGCGACACGATCATCACGACCGCCGACGCGCTCGTCGTATCCGGAGGCTTCGTCGCCAGGGCGGTGTGACGTCCTTCGTCTCGCTGCGCTCGCTCAGGAACCGGGGTGTCGGTCCCTGAGTGAGGAGCGCAGCGACGAGACGAAGGGCGTTGCGCTTGCTCAGGATCCGGGGACACCGGTCCCTGAGTGAGGGGCGCAGCGACGAGACGAAGGGCGTCTTGCTCCGGTTGCGCCGGTGCTCGCCCGACGGCCGAGGGTGCGTCCGTGCCGGCAGACGCAGGCGTCGTCTCCGCCGCAGCAGGCGGATCCGGGATCCGGCCTGCGTCGAAGTAGCTGATCCGGAAACGTCCGGGCGCCGTGTCGCCGTACGGGGACGACCATCTCGGGCACGCTCGCGCGATTCAGCACGGGGCGGCCGTCGAAGCGCACGTCGTGGTGCACGAGCCCCTCGCGGGCGTTGACGCTCACCGGCATCGACCAGTTCTCGCACTCGACGAGCGATCCGACGCCCTGACCGCGCGGGGCGTGCCGACCCGGCTTCCCCGGATGGTTCGGATCCCGTACATTCTGGTGCATGACCCTCTCCGGCACGGCCGCGATCGACCTCGGCAAGTCGCTGTGTCGCGCCCGGCTCGTGATCGACGCGACGCCCGTGCGCCGCGAGGGCGGCGGCGCCCCCGGACTCGCGGCCCGCGACGGCGTCGCCCTGGCCCTGGACTCGATCGTGCCGCTGCTCGCCGATGCCCGCCCGGAGCGGATCGGGGTCGGTGCGGCCGGCGCGATGTACGCCACCGTCGAGGCCGCAGCCCTCGCCCGTGCACTCGCGGACACGACCCACGCGCCCGCCGCGGTCACGTCCGACGTGGTCACCGCGCACGCCGGCGCCCTCGACGGCGAGGCCGGGGTGCTGCTCATCGCCGGCACGGGAGCCGTGGCGCTCGGGGTCACCGCCGACGGGCATCGCAGCGTGGACGGCTGGGGGCCGGATCTCGGCGACCTCGGCAGCGGATCCTGGATCGGGCGCGAGGGCGTGCGCGCGGTGCTCCGCGCCCGGGACGGGCTGGGGCCGGAGACCGTGCTTACCGATGTGCTCGCGCTGCTCATCGGCACCGGCGAATCCCCGATCACGTGGGTCGGCGGCGCGGCCGCGCCCGCCCGCGTGCTCGCGACCTTCGCGCCCGCCGTACTCGACGCCGCCGACCAGGGCGACACCGCCGCCGTCGCCATCCGGGACAGAGCGGCCGGCCTCCTCGGCGACACCGCGCTCGCCGCATCCGGAGGCGCCTGGGTCGTCGCTCTGCACGGCGGTCTGACTTCGCACGACGGATTCCGCGTCGCGGTCTCGTCGGCGCTCGCGTCCCGGGGGCTGGAAGCAGTGCCCGCCCGCGGCGACGCGCTGGACGGCGCCGTCATGATCGCCGAGGGTCGTGCCCCTCTTCACGAAAGGTTCGTGCACCGTGCCGGATGAGATCGTGCGGAATGAGACCGCGTCGGATGAGACCGCGTCGGATGAGACCGCGTCGGATGAGTCCCCGACGGACGACGCCCGTCTGGCGGCACTGATCGGGGAGCTGTCGCACCTCTCGACCGAGCAGGCCGACACCTCGCGCGGCGACCTCGACCTGCTGCCGACGCTCGACCTGGTGCGGGCGATGAACGCCGAGGACCGACGAGTGCCGGAGGCGGTCGCGGCGCAGGCCGAGCGGATCGCCGAGGCCGTGGACGGCATCACCGGACGGTTCCGCCGCGGCGGCCGCCTGATCTACATCGGCGCGGGAACGGCCGGCCGCGTCGGGGTGCTGGACGCCTCCGAATGCCCGCCCACGTTCGGCACGGATCCGGACATGGTCATCGGTCTCATCGCCGGTGGCGAGGTCGCGATCCGCGACGCCGTGGAGAACGCGGAGGACGACGACCGCGCGGCCGCCGAGTCCCTGCGCGGCCTCGGGCTGAAGGAGAACGACACCGTGGTCGGGATCTCGGCCTCGGGACGCACCCCCTACGTGCTCGGAGGACTTGCCTACGCGCGCCGGGTCGGCGCATTCACGGTCGCGATCGCCGCCAACGCCGGATCCGCGATCGGCGCCGCCGCCGAGGTGCCGATCGAGGTCGTCGTGGGTCCCGAGTTCGTGACAGGATCCACCCGGCTCAAGGCGGGCACGGCGCAGAAGCTCGTCGTGAACATGCTCTCGACGCTTTCGATGATCCGCCTCGGCAAGACGTACCGCGGGGTGATGGTCGACCTGCAGGCCACGAACGAGAAGCTGCGGGCCCGCTCGGTGCGCACGCTCATCCAGCTCACCGGCGCCGCGCAGGACGACGCGGTGCGCGCGCTCACCGAGGCGGGCGGATCCGTCAAGCTCGCCCTGCTCATGCTGTTCACCGGGGCATCCGCCGAGGCTGCGGCGCCCGCCCTCGCCGCGTCCGGCGGCGTGCTCCGCGACGCGATCCCCGCCCTGAGCTGAGGGCTGCCCATCGCGTCCGCACGCACCTGATCGGCGCAGGGGATCCGCTCCCGTCGCAAAGCATGTCGTTCTGGACGACGGATAGCGACGTCTTCTGCGACGGGAGCATCCTGTGGCGACCGTGTCTTCTGACAGAAGCGCGGCGAGTGACGGAACCTGGCGGGCGACGCGAGAGCGCGGACTCCGATCGCGGCGAGCCCACGCCTCTCGCGCGGTCGCGCCGGGTGTCCGGGCAGTCAAGGCCGGTCGCGCTTTCGGGGGATCCGGGTCAATTTGCATCCCTGGATGTCGACAGGTCGGTGCTCTCCTTGAGCTGCCGGGAAAGAACCCCGATTCTTGCGATCTGATTCGGTCAGCCGCGCGCCTCTCGGACGCCTACCGTGGATGAGGGCGGATCCGCCCCTATCCCATCCCGCGCCATCGATCCCTGGCGCATCTGCTTGCAAGGACGCTGATGAACGACTTCGCCGCGCGCCGCGACGACTGGAAGGCCCGAGAAGAACTCGCCGAGCGGATGATCCCGCTGATCGGCGGGCTGAACCGCGATCGTGACGTGGTGACGTCTCTGCACGGGCACCGCCTGCTCGGTCTGTCGACCACCGAGATCCTCGAGGTGCATGAGCGCGTCGCCGCCCTCGGTCACGACGAGCTCGCGCTCGAGGACACCCTCGCCGTGCTCGAGGCACTGCGGGAGCTGTCGCCCGCGGCCGCGTCGCTCGACATCGGCCGCCTCGCGGAGTCCGTGCGGGGCGACGTCGCCGGCCTCTCCGAGCGCCTCCGCGCCGAGCTCGCCCCGGCGCTCGGCGAGGCCTCCCCGGCCGAGCCCACGGACGTCGTGCTCTACGGCTTCGGCCGCATCGGGCGCCTGCTGGCGCGCATCCTCATCGCGCACACCGGCGGCGGCAGCGGGCTGCGGCTGCGCGCGATCGTGGTGCGCAAGGGCGCGGAGAACGACCTCGTCAAGCGCGCCTCGCTGCTGTTGCGCGACTCCGTGCACGGCCGCTTCGAGGGCTCCGTCGACGTCGACGAGGAGAACTCGCAGCTCATCGCGAACGGCACGCGGATCCAGGTCATCTACTCGAACGACCCCGCGACGATCGACTACACCGCCTACGGGATCCGCGACGCGATCGTCGTCGACAACACCGGCCGCTGGCGCGACGAGGCGGGGCTGGCCCGCCACCTCGAGTCCACGGGCGTCGCCCGCGTGCTGCTCACCGCGCCCGGCAAGGGTGAGCTGAAGAACATCGTGCACGGGATCAACCACGCCACCATCGAGGACGGCGACCGGATCCTCTCCGCTGCGTCCTGCACGACCAACGCGATCACGCCGGTGCTCAAGGCCGTCGACGAGGCCTACGGGATCGTCCGCGGCCACGTCGAGACTGTGCACTCGTTCACGAACGACCAGAACCTCATCGACAACTTCCACTCCGGCGACCGTCGCGGACGCTCCGCGGTGCTGAACATGGTCATCACCGAGACCGGCGCCGCGAAGGCCGTCGCCCGGGCTCTGCCCGAGTTCGCCGGGAAGCTCACCGGATCCGCGATCCGCGTGCCCACGCCCGATGTGTCGCTCGCGGTGCTTCACCTGACCCTGGAGCGCCCGGCCGAGAAGGCCGAGATCAACGACTACCTGCGCCGCGTCTCGCTGCACTCCAAGCTGCGCCAGCAGATCGACTACGTCGAGTCGCCCGAGGTCGTCTCCACCGACTTCGTCGGCTCGCACCGAGCCGGCATCGTCGACGGCCTCGCGACCATCGCGAACGGCACCGACGTGATCCTGTACGTCTGGTACGACAACGAGTTCGGCTACTCCAGCCAGGTCATCCGCGTGCTCGAGGTCATGGCGGGATCCCACCCGGTCGTCCTGCCGGTGCGCCGCGAGGTCACGCTGCAGGGCTGAGCGCTCCCACTCCGACCGGGCCCTCGGCCCCGATCAGGCCACCACTCCGACCGGGCGTCCGGCCCGACCGGGTCCCTCGGCCCCGATCACCCCTGCTCGCTGGTCGCGACACGCCCTCATTCCGCTGTTTTGAGGGCGTGTCGCGACCAGTGAGCGCCGTTTGGTGCGGGGATCGGGGATCGGGGATCGGGGATCCGGGATCCGGGATCCGGGATCCTGGGCGTCGTCTTGGAGCCCGTGTGGTGGAATCCTGGGGACAGGAGGCCCCATGATCGACGCCCGGCCGCGGTTGCTCTACGTGGAAGACGACGCCGATATCGCCGAGATGACCCTCGAGGTGCTCGGCGAGATCTACGCCGTCGACCACGTGACCGACGGTGCCATCGCGCTGCGGCGCGCGCTCGACGAGCGCTACGACGTGATGCTCGTCGACCGGCGGCTTCCGGGCATGGACGGCGCAAGCCTCGTCGAAGCGATCCGCACGGCGCGGATCACGACGCCCGTGCTGATGCTCACCGCGCTCGGCGCGGTCCCGGACCGGGTCGAGGGGCTGGACGCGGGAGCGAACGACTACCTCACGAAGCCCTTCGACTTCGACGAGCTGCTTGCGCGGCTGCGCGCGCTGCGCCGCGGCTTCCAGGCCGAGGGCCGGCGCAGGGCGATCGGGGAGTGGACCTTCATCCCGGACTCCTGGGTGCTGCATGCGCCGACCGGGGCGCGGGTGTCGCTGACCGCGACCGAGGCGGCGTTCCTCGAGTTCCTGTCCGCGAGCCCCGAGCGCGTGTTCAGCCGCGAGGAGATCCTGCGAGGGGTGTTCTCCTCGGCGGACGGGGTCGGCACCGTCGACACCTATGTGCACTACATCCGGCGCAAGACCACCCCCGAGATGATCGACACCGTGCGCGGGCGCGGCTACCGTGCGGGGGATCCGACGTGATCCGCCGCGGGCTCACGGGCGGGGACCGGGCGTGAGCGGATCCGCCGATCGCGAGCGGGTGCGGCGCTCGGCCCGGCAGATCGGGCTGTGGACGGGCGTCGCCTCGGCCGTCGTGATCGCCTCGGGGGTCGGCATACTGATCGCCGTGATCCTGGCGACCTCGCGTCCGCAGGGCGATGGCCGCGTCACGGCGGGGCCCGGGCCCGGCGGCTTCCCCGTGGGCAACCCGGACCACATCGTCGTCGACGTGGACCGTGTGCTGCCCTGGGTCATCATCCTCGGCGTGGTCGGCGTCGCGCTGCTCGGGGTCATCGCGTGGTTCACCGCCCGGCGTGCGGTCGCGCCGCTCGAGGTGGCGCTGCAGGCGCAGCGCGACTTCGTCGCCGACGCGAGCCATGAGCTGCGCACTCCGCTCACGGCGCTGTCCAGCCGCGTGCAGATCCTGCAGCGCCGTGTCGCCCGCGGGGAGGGGATCGACGACGCTCTCGAGCGGCTGCGCGGCGACACGGCGGCCATGGACGACATCCTCACCGAGCTCCTGCTCGCGGCGCAGGCGGACCAGGGCCCCGTCCCGGCGGCGGTGGCGGACGCTGCGATCGCGGTGCCGGCCGCGGTCGAACTGATCCGCCCGATCGCCGAGGCCTCCGGCGTGGTGCTGCAGTCGGAGCTCGGCTCGGGCGTCTCCGTGGCGGTGCCCGAGGTGACGCTGACCCGGCTGTGCACGGCGCTGCTCGACAACGCGGTGCAGCACGCGCCGCACGGTTCCTCGGTGCTGATCTCGGCCCGATTCGGCGGCGGCGCGCGGCGCGGCTTCGCGGAGTTCCGGGTCGCCGACCGGGGGCCCGGCGTCCGCGTCGAGGATCGGGAGCGGATCTTCACGCGCTTCGCCCGCGGGCCCGAGACCGGGCGACGGCGTGGCTTCGGCCTCGGTCTCGCGCTGGTGCGCGACATGGCGACGCGCTACGGCGGGTCGGTCGGCATCGAGAGCACGTCTGAGGAAGGCACGACATTCCTGCTGCGCCTGCCGCTGGCGCCGCCCCGGGGTCGTTGAGCGAGGACGGCGAAGCCGACCGAGACGAAACGCAGCGCTCCCCGCGTTTCGTCTCGCCTCCGGCTCGCTCAACGGCCCCGATGGCGGGCGCGACGACGCCCACGACCAGAAACCACACCCCGGGGTCGTTGAGCGAGGACGGCGAAGCCGACCGAGACGAAACGGCGCAACCTCGCAAGGGCACCGCGTTTCGTCTCGCCTCCGGCTCGCTCAACGACCCCAATGGGGGCGCCACGACGCCCACGACCAGAAACCACACCCGGGGTCGTTGAGCGAGGACGGCGCGGAGCGACGACCGAGACGAAACGCCGCATTCCTGAGGGAGACGGCGTTTCGTCTCGCGCTCCTTCGTCGCTGCTCGCTCAACGACCCCAGGGAACGTCCGCCTCGGCGATCTCGACGCCGTGCGTCCAGCGGCGCACGCGACCGTCGGCGGCGATCAGCATCCCCGCGCAGTCGGGCGCGGCGCGGAGCCAGCTGAGGTCGTCGAAACCCGCGACCACGGCGACCGTCGCCCAGGCGTCCGCGTCGCTCAGCCGCTCGGCGATCACGGTCGCGGTGGGGGCGTCGACCACCGCGCATCCCGTGCGCGGGTCGACGATGTGCGCGCCGCGCTCGGCTGGACCGGAGGTCGCGACGGCGCCGTCGCGCAGGGGCACCTGCGCCCGCATTGCTCCAGGGCGAAGCGGATCCGCGATCCCGACGTTCCAGGTCCAGTCCGCTCCCGGTGCGGTGAGCAGCTGCATGTCGCCGCCCGCGGAGAGCCCGACGGCGATCACGCCGCTCTCGACGAGCAGGGGCGCGAGATGGCGGGCGGTGGCGCCTTCGACGGCCCAGCCCTTGACGTACCCCGTCGGGTCGAACCAGCCCTGCCGATTCGCGTCGAAACGGCCGCCGCTGGCCGCGGCGAGCCGTACGCATGCCTCGGATGCCTCGAGGATCCGGGGATCCGCGTCCTCCGGGCGCAGGGCGCCGATGCGCAGCCGCGAGATCTGCGAGTCCGCGCGGAACGGGGAGAACAGCGCGTCCAGCTCGTGCAACTCGTCGAGCGCGGCGCGCTGCGCGGCGGCGATCCGCGCCGCGACCGCAGGATCGGGGGAGGGAGAGGCAGTCAGCACATGCGCGCTCGCCACCGTGCCCATGAGCTCGGCGGTGCGGACGTGGCGGCAGGGCGCGACCGGAGCGCCCGAGGCGCGGCCCGCCGATGGCACCGCGGACGGCGCGGCGACGCTCATGCCTTCGCCTGGTCGATCGCGCTCTGCAGCGACCGGGTGTACCCGTCCGAGGTGAACGTGGCGCCCGAGACCATGTCGATCTGCGCGGACTGCGCGCTCTTGGTCTCCGAGACCAGGATCGGGATCGCCTGCGCGTTGATCTGCGCGTCGCGGCGCTCGGTGTTCGGGTACTGCGGCACGGACACGTCGGTGATCCGCCCGCCCGAGACGGTGATCGCGACCTGCACGGCGCCGTAGCGCGTGTCGGCGGCCTGCCCGGTGAAGGTGCCGTCCTTGAGGCCGCTCGAGCTCGAGGAGGATCCGGATCCCGAGGTCGTGGAGGAGGACGTGCCGGTGCCGGTCGCCGATGTCGACGAGCTCGCCGACGTCTCCGAGGAGGTGCTGTCCGAGCTCGACCCCGAGGAGGATCCGGTCGTGCCCGTCGTGCCGGCAGTGCCCGTGGTGCCGCTCGCGCCCGGCGGGACCGCCTCCAGCGAGGTGCGGTAGCTGAACAGCAGGACCAGCCCGGTCACCGTGGCGAGGACGGCGTAGACGATCTTCTTCATGGTTCTCTCGCTCTCGGATCCGGCATCCGCCGCTCAGACGGCGAAGGCCTCACTGTGGATGCGCTCGACGGGGACGCCCGCGGTGCGCAGGTCCCGGCGGATGCTCTGCATCCACGGGACGGGTCCGCACAGGTACACGTCGTACAGGGACAGGTCTCCGGCGATGCGCTGCAGCAGCTGCGCGCCGTCCCACTCGGCGTGAGTCGCGGGCACCCAGCTCGTGCCCGCCTCGGAGCGGCGGCCATGCAGCGTGTAGTGCACGAGCCCGCGGGAGACCGCGAGCCGGTCGATCTCCGCGCGGCGCAGTCCGTGGGAGGCGGAGTGGTCGCGCGTCACGAGGATCGCCTCGCCCGGCGCGTACGGCTCGGACTCGAGCAGTGCGACGAGAGGCGCCACGCCCGCTCCGGCGCCGAGCATGAGCAGGCGGGATCCGCTGCGGCGCTCGCCGGTCATGGTGCCGTAGGGGCCCTCGACCATGACGCGGGTGCCCGGGCGCAGCTCGGCCAGCCGATCGGTGCCGTCGCCGACGCGGCGGGCCGAGATGACGAGCTCGCTCCCGGCCGGGTCCGCGGCGAGCGAGAACGGGTGTCCGCGGGTCCAGCCCGGTCCGTCGACGAAGCGCCAGACGAAGAACTGGCCGGCCCGGGCGCCGAGGCGGTGCACGTGCCGGCCCGCGACGCGGACCGACACCCCGTCCTGACCGTCGAGGGCGACCGCGACCACCCGCAGTTCGTGCCGGGCGCTGCGGATCAGCGGCACCGCGATGCGGAACCACAGCACGCAGGCGGCGGTGGCCGCCCACAGCGCCCACCAGTAGAACGTCGCACCGGCGGAGGCGGTGAAGTCCGCGCCGGTCCACAGCATGTGCGGGATCGCGAGGCCGACGCCGAGGTAGCCGTACAAGTGCAGCAGATGCCAGGACTCGTACCGCAGCCCGCGGCGCGCGCGGCGGATCGAGGTCACCACGACGAGGATCAGCAGCGCGGTTCCCGCGGTCGCCAGCAGCATGCCCGGGTAGTCCCAGACGAAGTCCCACGCCTGCACGAGCACGTTCGCGTGCGCCGTGATCGCGTAGCCGACGGTGATGAGCACGAGATGCGCGAGGAGCAGCCAGAACGACCAGAAGCCCACGAGGCGGTGCAGCCGTGTGATGCCGTCGCGCCCGAAACCGCGCTCGAACACGGGCACCCTGGCCATCAGCAGCACCTGGTACAGCAGCAGGTTCGCCGAGACCAGGCCGGTCAGGCGGCCGAGCGTCGTGAGCGCGTCGCCGTCGAAGGCGAGCAAGGACTGGACCCCGGCGCCGCTCACCCAGAGCGCGAGCACGAACAGGCTCGTCGCCCAGATCAGCGTCACGGCGGCCAGGCGCCAGAGCGCCGGTCGCAGCCCGCGTCCCGGCGCCGCGACGAGCGGGGAGGCCGGTGGGAGGGCGGTGAGCGTTGCCATGGCACCATCGTGGGCGCCGGTTTGACAGAGAAGCCCAAGAATCGGCCCCCTTGATCGGTGTCATAGGGAACTCATCGGATCCGGCCGGATCCGCACGGCTCCGCGAGAGCCGGGACGCGCACGAGGCGCTGTCCGCTGCGCCCGGCCGATGTCCGGCGCCCACGGCATGATGGGTCCATGACGGCTCTCCTGAGCGAACGGCTGCGCTCGCATCGGCTCACCGCCCCCGCCCGCACGCCCGTGGCCGCCGCGCGGCACATGCTCGCCGTGCAGGGCCAGGAGTTCCTCGCCGGCCGCTGGGCGCTCGGCATCCGATCGTCCGGGGAGCCGACTCTCGCCGCGGTCGATGCCGCGTTCGACCGCGGTGAGCTCGTGCGCACGCACACGATGCGGGGCACGCTGCACGTCATCCCCGCGGAAGACCTGCGCTGGGTGCTGTCGGTGACCGGCGGTCGGCAGCTCCGCCAGGACGCGAGCCGTCAGCGCCAGCTCGGCATCGACGACGCCCTCGTGGCGCGGGTCGAGTCGGCGTTCCGCGAGCGCCTCGCCGACGGAGGGCGCACCAGGGCGCAGCTGTTCGACGACCTCGCCGAGATCGGCATCGATCCGGCCGGCCAGCGCGGCGTGCACCTCATCTACGCGCTCAACGTGCGCGGCATCCTCGTGCAGGGCCCGGTCGTGCATCGCGACGACGCGGTGTCGCGCGAGCAGCTGTTCATGCTCGCCGAGGAGTGGCTCCCGGAGACCGCCTCGCCGGCGGATCCGCTCGCGGAGCTCTTCGTCCGCTACGTCGACGGTCACGGACCCGCGACGGTCGATGACTTCGCCTGGTGGTCGGGGCTGCCGATCACCGTGGCGCGCGAGGCCGCGGAGCGGGGCCGCCCCCGCGTGACGGAGCAGGCCGAGGGCGTGTTCCTCGGCGCGACCCGCCCTCGCCGCGGCTCGGGGGCCGACGACGCCCGAGTGCTGGCTCTACCGATGTTCGACGAGTACTACATCTCGTACGTCGACCGGTCGGCCGTCGCCTCGCCGGCGAGCATGGCCCTGATCGGTCCCGGCAAGAACGGGATGGTGCGCGCGAGCCTGCTCTCGGCCGGGCGTATCGCCGGCGCCTGGACGCACTCCGCGGCGGTCGGCCGGCACCGCGACGAGCCCGTCCCCGAGCTCGTCGCGGGGGAGCCGGCACCGGATCCCGCCGCCGTCACCGCGGCCCTGCACCGCTACGCCGACTTCGTGGCGGCGCACTGACACGGCGCACGCCGGACGGCGGCATCCGCTCGGGCGCGGGCCGGCCTGTCCCGATCCGCGGACGCTGTCACGGATCGCCGACGGATCCGGCCGGATCCTCGGCCGGACGGGACAGGATCCGCTGGGCGTGAGACATCACGCCGGTGCCCATCGCCACCCGACCAGCAGTCCTCGCCGGCGCGCCTACTGGGCCGCGTGCCGGTCCAGGAAGGAGTACACCTCGTTGTCGTCCACGCCAGGGAACGCACCGCGGGGGAGCGGCGAGAACATGTGGGTGTGCACGCGGGCGCTCGGCCATGCCTTGTCGTTCCAGCGCTCGGCGATGCCCGCCGGAGGGCGACGGCAGCAGGCTTCGTCGGGGCAGGTCGACTGCGCGCGGTCGGTGGTCTCCCGGCCGCGCCACCAGCGGGCGTCGTCGAACGGCACGCCGACGGTGATCGAGAAGCCGCCGCCGTCGGTGGATCCGGTCTGCGTCGAGCACCAGAACGTGCCCGACGGCGTGTCCGTGTACTGGTAGTGCTCCGTCGTGCGGTTGCGCTGGCTGAACGCGGCGCGGGCCGAGAACTTGCGGCACACCGTGAGGCCCTCGACGGATCCGGTGACGTCCATCGGCAGGGGGAGGTCGTCGTTCTCGTACACACGGGTGAGCGCTCCCGACTCGTCCACGCGCAGGAAGTGCAGTCGCATGTCGAGATGCGTGGTCATGAGATTGGTCATCCGCATGCCGGCGGCCTCATGGGTCACGCCGAACGCATCGCGGAAGTCCTCGACGGCCAGGTTGCGGTCCTTCTTCGCCTGCTGCAGGAACGCGACCCCTGCTGTCTCGGGGATGAGGCAGCACGCGGCGTAGTAGTTGATCTCCACCCGCTGCTGCAGGAAGTCGGCGTAGTCGGTGGGCGGGGTGTGCCCGAGCAGCCGGTGCGCCATCGCCTGCAGCGCCATCGAGCGCAGGCCGTGGCCGCCGGGGATCGACGCCGGCGGGAGATAGATCCGTCCGTGCTCCAGATCCGTGACCGAGCGCGTGGAGTGCGGCAGGTCGTCGACGTAGAGCAGCTCGAAGCCGAGCTGCTCGGCCATGATGCTCACGGTGCGGTGCGTCAGGGCGCCGGAGGAGTGCCCCGCCGCCTTCAGCTGCTTCTCGGCGAGCGCCTCGATCTCAGGCAGGTGGTTGTCCAGCGCCCGCATCTTCAGGCGCAGCTCGGTGTTGGCGCGACGGGCCTCCTCGGGGGTGGCGATCGCCTCGCGCTCGCGGCGGTGCAGCTCGCGGTGCAGTCCCAGGATCGACTCGATGGTCTCGTCCGGCATCCCCTTGCTCACCCGCACCGGGGCGATGCCGAGCTGCCGGAACACCGAGCTGGACTGCGCGCGGTCGAGCTCGATCTCCAGCGCCGCGCGCCGGTTCGGCGGCTCGCCCGAGATCAGGTCGCTCACCTCGGTGCCGGTCGCGTCGGCGATCGCCTGCAGCAGCGAGAGCTTCGGCTCCCGCTTGCCGTTCTCGATGAGGCTGAGCTGGGATCCGGCGACGCCGACGGCGGCGCCCAGTTCGTCCAGGGTCATCCCGGTGCGCGTGCGGTGATGACGGATGCGGTGTCCGAGAGTGGTGAGCTCGAGTCCTGAGGCCATGGAATTGATCCTAGCGAAAGAATTGATGTTCTTGAAGCCAACAGGGCCCCGAAGAGTGTCGAATACTGGCGCAGAATGGTCACATCGCCCCAGGCTTTAAGGAGCAGACCATGGCCATCGCCGAGACGTTCACCCCGCGGATCTCCCCCCTCGCCCCCGCGCGCGAGTACGGTGCGGCTCCCGAGTACGACACACCGGCCTTCGCCGAGCTGTCGGCGTGGGTCGAGGAGATCCGCGCCCTGACCCAGCCCGCCCGGGTGCACTGGGTGGACGGATCCGCCGCCGAGAACGACGCCCTGCTGCGTGAGCTCGTCGACGAGGGAAAGCTCATCAAGCTGAACCCGGAATGGCGCCCCGGCTCCTACCTGGCCCGTTCGCACCCCAGCGACGTCGCCCGCACGGAGGGGCGCACCTTCATCGCGTCCGGCAAGGAGATCGACGCCGGCCCGACCAACAACTGGGCGGACCCCGTCGAGATGCACGCGAAGATGAACGAGATCTTCGAGGGCTCCATGCGCGGTCGCACGATGTACGTCGTGCCGTTCTCGATGGGCCCCGTCGGCGGCCCGATCTCGCAGATCGGCGTGCAGGTCACCGACAGCGCCTACGCGGTGGCCTCGATCGGCATCATGACCCGTGTCGGCACCGCCGTCGTCCGTGAGATCGCGAAGGGCGCGCAGTGGGTGCGCACCGTCCACTCGGTCGGCGCCCCGCTCGCCGCCGGCGAGGAGGACGCCACCTGGCCGTGCAACGACGAGAAGTGGATCGTGCACTTCCCCGACACGCTCGAGGTCTACTCCTTCGGATCCGGCTACGGCGGCAACGCGATCCTCGCGAAGAAGTGCTTCGCGCTGCGCATCGCCTCGGTGCTCGCCCGCGACGAGGGCTGGCTGGCCGAGCACATGCTGCTCATCCGCGTCGTCTCGCCTCAGGGCAAGGCCTACCACGTGGCCGCCGCGTTCCCCTCGGCGTGCGGCAAGACCAACCTCGCCATGCTCCGTCCGACCATCCCCGGCTGGAAGGTCGAGACGCTCGGCGACGACATCACCTGGATCCGACCGGGGGCGGACGGACGCATGCGTGCGATCAACCCGGAGGCCGGCTTCTTCGGCGTCGCACCGGGCACCGGCGAGTCGACCAACGTGACCGCGGTCGAGACGCTCTGGGGCAACACGATCTTCACGAACGTGGCGCTGCGCCCCGACGGCGACGTCTGGTGGGAGGGCCTGACCGACGAGGCCCCCGCGAACCTCATCGACTGGGAGGGTAACGCGTGGACCCCGGAGAGCGGTCGCCCTGCGGCGCACCCGAACTCGCGCTTCACCGTCTCGGCGGCGCAGTGCCCGCAGATCGCGGAGGACTGGGAGGACCCCGAGGGTGTGCCTCTCGACGTGATCCTGTTCGGCGGCCGCCGCGCCACCAACGTCCCGCTCGTCGTCGAGGCCACGGACTGGAGCCACGGCGTGTTTCTGGGCGCGACCATCTCGTCCGAGCGCACCGCCGCGGCCGAGGGCACGGTCGGGGAGCTGCGCCGCGACCCGTTCGCGATGCTGCCGTTCTGCGGCTACAACATGGGCGACTACTTCGCGCACTGGCTGAAGATGGGCCGCGCTGTCCGCTTCGACAAGGCGCCGCGCATCTTCCAGGTGAACTGGTTCCGTCGCGGAGCCGACGGCCGGTTCCTGTGGCCGGGCTTCGGCGACAACGCCCGGGTGATCGACTGGATCATCCGCCGCATCGAGGGCGAGGTCGGCGCCGTGGACAGCCCGATCGGACGCCTCCCCTTGACCTCGGACCTCAACCTCGAGGGCGCGGATGTCACCGACGAGGATCTTGCCGAGCTGTTCCGCGTCGACACCGCGTCGTGGACCCGCGAGGCCGACTCGACCGAGGAGTTCTTCGCCACGTTCGGCGACCGTCTGCCCGCGGCGCTCAGCACCGAGCTCGCCTCGCTGCGCTACCGCCTCGCGAACGCCTGAGACGTGATCCGGTTCCTGGTCCCTAAGCTCGTCGAAGGGCCCGGGACCCGGATCCGCCAGGACTCGCTTCCGTTCCCTGAGCTCGTCGAAGGGCCCGGAACTGGATCCGCCCAGACCCGCTTCCGGTCCCTGAGCTCGTCGAAGGGCCCGGGACCCGGATCCGCCAGGACCCGCTCCCGGTCCCTGAGCTCGTCGAAGGGCCCGGGACCCGGATCCGCCAAGACCCGCTCCCGGTCCCTGAGCTCGTCGAAGGGCCCGGGAACCGGATCCACCAAGACCCGCGGCGGCGGGATCTCAGAGACAGACCCATGGCTGAGTGGTCTCCGGCATCCTGCCGCCGCGTTTCGCTGATTCCGGCGGGGGCTCGCGTCGCGTCCGGCCAGTGGAGGACAGGTGCGTGTGCGGTAGCGTCGCGCCATGGACGTCATCGAGTACCTGATGCAGGGGGATCCTTCGATCCGCTGGCAGGTGATGCGGGATCTGACCGACGCCTCGCCCGAGGTCGTCGCCGCCGAGCGGGCGCGGGTCGCGCACGAGGGCTGGGGAGCGCGACTGCTCGCGCTGCAGGCGCAGGACGGCCTCTGGGACGGCGGCGTGTACCGTCCTGGGTGGGTCGACGAGGAGCGTCCGATGTACGACGCGTGGACGGCGACGCACTTCAGCCTGCAGCAGCTCGTGGATCTCGGCGTGGATCCCGAGGATGCGCGGGTGCGGCGCGCGGTGGCGCGCGTCCGAGAACACGTGCGCTGGGATCAGGCTGGGGCGCCTGCGTACTTCGACGGTGAGACCGAGCCGTGCATCAACGGGGTCGTGCTCTCGATCGCGGCCTACGTCGGCGAACCCGGCGACGCGGCTGTGCGCACGCTGCTCGAGGGGCAGCTCGGCGATGGCGGTTGGAACTGCTGGGCCGACTACGGCGCCGAGGTGTCGTCGCTGCACTCGACGATCTGCGTGCTCGAGGGGCTGCGGGACTGGGAACAGGCGACCGGCGGCACGGTCGAATCGCGCACGGCTCGCCTCGCCGCGGAGGAGTATCTGCTGGAGCGCCGGCTGTTCCTGAGCCGCCGCACGGGGGAGGTCATCGACCCTCGGTTCACGATGGTCTCCTATCCGGTGCGCTGGTACTACGACGTCGTGCGCGGGCTGGAGTACCTGCGACGCACGTACGCGGAGCCCGATCCCCGCTGCGAGGAGGCGCTCGCCCTGCTGCGCTCGCGACGCCGCGCCGACGGGCGCTGGACGCTGGAGAATGAGCACCCCGGGCCGATCCCGTTCGAGCTGGACGGCGAGCGCGAAGGATTCCCGAGCCGCTGGGTCACCCTGCGCGCCCTGCGCATCCTGCGCTGGGCCGGTGACCCGATCGGATGAGGGCGTCAGCGCCGGCCGAACCGGCGATGCGCGGCCTGTCGGGTGCGGGCGTGCCCCACGCCTAGGCTGGGGCGATGCTCCTCCCGCCCAAGGCCCGACCCGGCGATCGTGTCGCCGTCCTCTCGCCCGCGTTCGCGGCGCCGGCGGTCTCGGTCCCCGTCCACGAACAGGCCCTGCGCCGGCTGGAGGAGCTCACCGGGCTGATCCCGGTCGAGTTCCCCACGACGAGGATGCTCGGGGCGTCGGCGGAGGCGCGCGCGGCCGACGTGAACGAGGCCTTCGCCGACCCCTCGATCCGGGCGATCGTCGCCACGATCGGCGGCGACGACCAGATCCTCGTGACCCCGCACCTCGATGCGGGCGCCGCGCAGGCGGATCCCAAGCCGTTCCTGGGTTACAGCGACAACACCAATATCCTCAACTGGCTGTGGCGCAACGGGATCGCGGGCTTCTACGGCGGGTCGACCCAGGTGCACCTCGGTCCCGGGCTCGGGGTGGACCCGATCCATGCCAGCTCGCTGCGCGCAGCACTGCTCGACGGCGGGCAGCTCGAGCTCGATGAGCCGGGGGAGTCCGAGGACTTCGGCGTGCGCTGGCAGGATCCGGCCGCGCTCGTCCGGTTCGGCGACCGTGAGCCCACCGACTCGTGGACCTGGGCGGGGCCTGCGGTCCACCGGGCAGGTTCGACGTCGGGAGGCTGCGTGGAGGTCCTCTGCCAGCTCGCCCTCGCCGATCGGTTCCCACGGGCGGAGCAGCTCGATGACACGATCCTGCTCCTGGAGACGAGCGAGCGGCTGACTCCGGCATCGGCGGTGGCGGAGCAGCTCCGCGCCTACGGGGAGCGGGGGCTTCTGGCGCGCGTGGCGGGCGTCGTGGTCGCCCGGCCGCCGGCGAGCACGCACGAGGTCATCCCGGAGGCGGGGGAGCGGCGCAGGATCCGAGCCGAGCAGCGCGATGCCGTGCTCGTCGCGATGGAGCGCTACAACCCCGACGCCGTGGTGTGCATCGGCGTGCCGTTCGGGCACACCCGGCCGCAGTGGATCGTTCCGTACGGCGGTGCGGTCGCGCTGGACGGTGCCGCGAACCGTGTCGTGGCCGACTACGCCTGAGCCCCGTCAGCGCCGGCCGAACCGGCGATGCGCAGCCTGCCGGGTGATGCCCAGGGCGCTCGCGATCGCCTGCCACGAGTAGCCGGCGGCGCGGGCGCGGCGCACCTGCACGTCCTCGGCGCGGGCGATCTCGCGGCGTGCGGCGACCAGGCGGTGCAGCTCTGCCAGTGGCTCGCCCTGTGGGTCCGTCGCCTGTGCCGTCTTCATCGTGAAGGCCTCCTCGTGTCAATGTTCGTTGACGCGAAGAGGCCTGTCAATCGATGTTGACGGATCCGATTCCGCTCCCGGCGGACACGCGGTGACGTGGATCAGGGGAGCGTGGGCACGCCCAGGTCGTCCTCGTAGGCGTGGTCCTTGGTCTCCGGGATCAGGATCAGCGCGATCAGCGTGAGCACCGCCATGACCGAGAGGTAGATGCCGACGAGCACGGGCGAGCCGTCGGCGGCCTGCCACAGCCACACCGCGATCAGCGGGGCCACCGCGGCGCCCAGGATCGACGACACGTTGTACGACACCGCGGAGCCTGTGTACCGCACGTTGGTGGGGAACAGCTCGGGCAGCAGGGCACCCATCGGTCCGAACGTGGTGCCCATGAGCAGGAAGCCCAGGATCAGGAACGACTGCGTCAGCACCACGGCGAACGGCTCGCCGGCGTGCTGGCCCAGGAAGAGCGGGAACGTGAAGCCGAACAGGATGATCGCGACGGTGGTCCAGATCAGGAGCTTCCGGCGGCCGATCCGGTCCGCCCAGGGCCCGGACAGCAGCGTGAAGATGCCGAAGAAGACCACGCCGATGATCTGCATCACGACGAAGTCGGTGTAGCCGAAGCCCTGGCCCGGATAGAACTGGGCCGCGAAGGCGGCGGGATCGAACGGGGCGCCCTTGGCCTCGGCTGCCTTCTGCGCGGCCGCGGAGGCGATCTCGACCGACCAGGGCTTGGTGCCGAAGGAGAGGGTGAAGTTCGTCATCAGGTAGAACAGCACGTAGGTGGCGAGCATGACGAAGGTGCCGAGGATCAGGTGCTTCCCGTGGTGGCGGAACACGGTCGCGAGCGGAAGTTTGCGGATCGTGCCCTGGTTCTCGGCCTTCTTGAAGGTCTCGGATTCGACGAGGCGGAGCCGCACCCACAGACCGATCACCACCATGACCGCGGAGAACAGGAAGGGCACGCGCCAGCCCCAGCTGAGGAACGCCTCCGACTTCAGCGACGGGTCGGACGCGTGCGGCAGGAGGGCGTTGATGATGAGGAACAGGCCGTTCGCGATGATGAACCCGAGCGGCGCGCCCAGCTGCGGGAACGAGCCGTACCAGGCGCGCTTGCCCTCCGGTGCGTTCTCGGTCGCGACCAGGGCCGCGCCGGACCACTCGCCGCCGAGGGCGAAACCCTGTGCGAGGCGCAGGATGAGCAGCAGCAGCGCCGCCCACCAGTTGATCTGCTGGAAGGTCGGCAGCACCCCGATCAGGAAGGTCGCGATGCCCATGGTCAGCAGCGACGCGACGAGCGTCACCTTGCGTCCGTAGCGGTCGCCGAAATGCCCGAAGACCATGGCGCCGATGGGGCGGGCGACCATCGCAGCGCCGAACACCCCGAACGAGGCGAGCAACGCCGTCGTGTCGTTGCCGGTGGGGAAGAACAGGATCGGGAAGACCAGCACCGCCGCGGTCGCGTAGACGTAGAAGTCGTAGAACTCGATCGTGGTGCCGATGAGGCTGGCGAGGATCACCCGCGATCGTGGGTTCGCGGGTGCGGTCGTGGCGGTGCTCATGCGGTCCTCCGGTCGGTGCGTCGGTCAGCGCCCGCCCGGTCCCCAGTCGCACGGCGAGCACGGGGGAGTCTACGCCCGGCGCTGCGCCGAGCCGCCGGCGGACACGCGAGTGCAGAGGACTGCGACGGCGCCGGGACCCGGATCCGGTCGTGTCCCCTCCGACCGGATCCGGGTCGCGTCCCTCAGCGCGACAGCCAGGCCTTGTACTCGATCACCGATCCCGGCGCGACGTTCAGCTTCATCGAGGATCCGCCCGCGTAGATGGTGTCGGCGGCGATGATCTCGTGCGTCGTGGCGCTCAGGACCAGCGTCGCGGTGAACTGCGGTCGCTTCGGCGAGGTGACCTCGAGCGCGACGCCGGCCCTGCCGAACCGGTCGGTCACCGATCCGAGCACACGCACGCCGCCGGCGTCACGGATCAGCTGCAGCGCCGCGGCCTGCTGCGCCGGGTTCAGCGCCCAGCTGTCGCGGATCGAGCTCACGACACCCCAGATCGCGAGCGCGTCGGCGTCCTCGGTCAGCCCGACCCGCTTCCTGATGTAGGCCCGCAGTCCTGCCGCGTCGGAAGGCGGCTCCGCGAAGAAGAGGTTGGAGCTGTGGTGCCCGGTGCCCGGCAGGGGCGAGCCCTCCTTCGGCGCCTCCCCGGCGGGCGGCACGATCGTGCCGTCCTTCGTGACCGAGTAGGGCGCGCCGGTCCGCGACTCGAGATGCCCGGTGCCGTCCGCGTCCCACACCCATTCCTGCCATTCCGGCACGATCACCGGATCCGCCTTGCCGTCGTCGCGCAGCGCCCAGCGCACGACAAGGGCGTCGCGGGTCGCGGGTCGCGCCGGGGCCGCCTGCAGCGCAGTGATCGATGTGGAGAGCACCTCGTCCGCGGTCTGCGCAATCGGCTGCGTCACCAGCGCCGGTGGTGTGACCGCGTAGGCGGGCGCTGCGGTGACGGGGCCGATCGCGAGTCCGATCGCGACGACGGCGGCGAGTGCCGGAGCGGCCCAGGCGGAGCGCAATGCGATCCGGAGCGGGCGGGATGCGCGGGTGCGACGGCGCAGCGACGCGATTCGATCACCGAACGACCGTCGACGCGCCGGCACCGTGAGAGAGGAATCGGCGGCCTCATCGAGCATGCGATGCAGGCGAGCCCAGTCGGCGGCGGTCGGCTCGATGCCGGTCGGCGTCTGCGCAGGATCCGCCTCGCGGATCAATGTCTCGAACAGGTCATCAGTCAATGGCATATGTCATCACCCCTTTCCCGGGTATCGATGTGTCAGGTCTCCTCGATCCGTCCGGCGCGTCGTGATTCCCGGGCGGGGATCCGGCGGGCTCCTGCAGCATCGAGCGCAGCTCGGTTCGTGCGCGGCTCAGCCGTTTCCAGGCCGCCGCGGTCCGGCAGCCCACGACCTCGGCGATCTCCTCGGCGTTCAGCCCGTCCCAGTAGTGCAGTTCGAGCACTTCGCGTTCGGCGGGGCGGAGTAGCGAGAGCGCGTGGCGCAGCTCGACGTGCGCGAGGTCGTCGGTCGGACGGTTGGCTGCGGCGAGGTCCCGCAGGCCTTGGCGTTCGCGGTCGCGCCTGCGGTAGGCATCGCCGACGAGGTTGCGAGCGGTCTGCAGCAGCCACGGCCGGCGATACGGCTCGCGCTCGTCGAACCGACGCCAGGCGATCTCGAAACAGTCCATGGTCAGCTCTCTCGCGTGCTCACGGTCATCGACGCGGCGCTCGATGTACCGGAGAACGGCGGTGTGGTGTTCGGCGAAGAGCGCCTCGAAGGCGGATCGACGCGAGTCGGCCGGGGATCCAGGAGGCGCGGCGCTCGGAGGATTCGCGTGCATGATCGAGATCCGGATCAGTGCAGCGGCGGGTTGTCGGTGACGATCTGCCGGGCCTGGGCGGTGAGCGCCTCGATATCGGCCTTCATCGTCTTCAGCTGGTCTGCGTGATTGCGGACGACTTCGACCTCGGCGTTCCACTGCGCCTCGTAATAGGCCTTCGTCCAGCCGCTGGAGTCGCGGCAGGTCGCGTCCGCGACGGCGAGTTCGATCTCCGCCCGTGTCTTCTTGCGTGGCGCCGCAGCGTCGGGATCGACCTCGGTGTCGCCGTACGTGCGTCCGTCGGTGGGGAGCTTTGTCGGCGGGGGCGCGAAGAATCCGAGCTCGATGCCGAGTTTCTGCGTCGGCATCTGCTCCTCTTTGTCGCCGACAGGGGCGGAGATCGAGACGTCGTATCCTGCGGCCGTGATGCATTTCTTCCATGAGTCCGCGGCCTTCTTCACGGCCGGCTCCTGCGGGACGCCCCGGGACTTCTCGTACATCCACATGTTCGATGCGTTGTAGATGTCGGAGATCTTCTGCATGTCGAAGGTCTTGCGGCTCTCATCCAGGCACGCGCGGAACACCGGCTCGAACCCCGGCGAGGAATCCGCGATCCGGTTCAGCCTGGTGGAGGTCTGAATTCCGTCCTCGAGCCAGATCCCCGGCATGTAGTTCGCGGTGTAGCCGAACTGCTGCGCGATCTCGACGGTCAGTGCCGGGAACGACGACGTGTTCTTCGGGAAGGCGAAGTAGCTCGCATCGTCGGTGGGCTCAATGGGGATGGGCCAGGTGATGCCCTCCTTGCTGAGACAGGTCTCCATGCGCCGGTTCTCGGCATAGCTCGAAAGCTGCAACAGCACGGCAGACGAGTACGGGTCCATCGGCATCACCCAGTGCGCGATGTCCTTCACCGGAAGGTCCGGCACAGCGCCTGTAGTGCGTGCGGGTCCGGTCGCGCCCGCGGGCATCGGCCCGGTCGCGTTCGCGGGCGGCGTCGCGCACCCCGCGATCGGTGCGATCAGAGCGGCGACGGCGAGGACGGTGATCGTGTGGCGGTGACGCGTCGTCGCGTGCGGGTCATGCGGAGCCCTCTCTTCCCGAGCCGTTCTCGACTCTCACCGTAGAGGTTGGTCCGCAGGCCGGATCCTGACATCGCGGATCCGGAAACACGAGAACGCGGGATCCGACGGTTCGGATCCCGCGTTCTCGAGACCTCTGGGAGGTCGGTGCGGCATCACCAGATCGCAGCGATACCCGCGTTCGCGGCCGTCAGCACGCCGACGCCCCAGAACAGCACGGGCGGCACGGCATCGCCGCGCTTCTGGCGGGCCGCGCCGATGCCGATCAGGGCGCCGATGATCAGCAGGATCACGAGCTTGGTGCCGATCTTGGCGTAGTTCAGGCTCACGCCCTCGGGCAGCCCCCACGGGGCGGCGAGAGCGAGTCCGGCGATGCCTGCGATCGCGAGGCCGATGTTCATCAGGCTGGTCATCTGCTTCTTGCCGCCGAAGGCCTGCACAGCCCAGGCGCCGAACAGCGTCGCGAAGCCGATCAGGTGGACGAACAGCACGATGTGGCGCAGGGTTTCCATGACCTCAGGTTAGGCCTGGGTGGGATCCGGGGCCAGGAAGGCGCGCCTCAGTGAGCGCGCCCAGGACCGACAGCTCAGCCGCGCAGGGACCGGATGACCTGGGCCGTGCGCAGGGCGGCGTCGGCCGCCTCGGCGCCCTTGTCCTCCTTCGAGCCTGCGAGCCCGGCCCGGTCGAGACCCTGCTGCTCGTCATCCAGGGTCAGCACGCCGAAGCCGACGGGCTTGCCTGCATCCAGCGAGACCCGGGTGAGACCGTCCGTGGTCGCCGCCGAGACGTACTCGAAGTGCGGGGTGCCGCCGCGGATGATCACCCCGAGCGCGACCACGGCGTCGGCGCCGCCCGCGAACGCCGCCTGCGCCGCCACGGCCAGCTCGAACGAGCCGGGCACACGCACCAGCCGATGGTTGGCCCCGGTCGACTCGAGCACGCGCTGCGCGCCCGCGATCAGGCCGTCGGTGATCACCTCGTGCCAGGTGCCCGCGAGGATCACGACGTTCAGGCCGCTCGCGTCGAATCCGCCGGTCTCCGGTGCTCCTGCGCCGCTCATGCGCGGTCCTCTCCGTCGTCGGTGCCGTTCGCGGCCAGGGCGGCGGCGAGTTCGGACTCGCCGATGATGTGGCCCATGCGGTCGCGCTTGGTCTCCAGGTACTGGTGGTTGTTGGGGCCGACGCCCACGATCAGCGGCACCTGCTCGATGACGTCCAGACCCAGCTGGCGCAGTTGTGCCACCTTGTCGGTGTTGTTCGTCAGCAGACGCACCTTCTTCACACCCAGGTCGGTGAGGATCCCGGCCGCCGCGGCGTAGTCGCGGGCGTCGGCCGGAAGTCCCAGGGCGAGGTTGGCGTCGACCGTGTCGAGGCCCTCCTCCTGCAGCGCGTAGGCGCGCAGCTTGTTGATGAGGCCGATGCCGCGCCCCTCGTGGCCGCGCATGTAGATGACGATGCCGCCCTCCTGCTCGATCGCGTCGAGCGCCGCGTCGAGCTGCGGCCCGCACTCGCATTTGAGGGATCCGAACGCCTCACCGGTCAGGCACTCCGAGTGCACGCGCACGAGGGCCGTCTCCGTGGGCTCGCCCGAGACGACCGCGATGTGGTCGGTGCCGGTGACGCGATCCTTGTAAGCGAGGAATCGGAACACGCCGTGCGTGGTGGGCACGGTCGCGTCGGCGCGCAGGCTCACCCGGCGGCGGGTGTTGCTCGCGACGCAGTCCGCCTCGTCGCGCGGATCGGTCTCGTTGAGGTGCGCGACGAGCTGCTCGATCGTGATCACGGGGATCCCGTCGCGCTCGCCGAGCTCCAGCAGGCCGGGCAGGCGCATCATGCTGCCGTCCTCCGCCACGACCTCGGCGATCGCGCCCACCGGGCGCAGGCCCGCCAGGCGCATGAGCTCGACGGCGGCCTCGGTATGCCCGCCGCGCTGGCGCACGCCGCCGTCCACGGCGCGCAGCGGCAGCACGTGGCCCGGGCGGATGAGATCGGTCGGCGTCGATGATGCGTCCGCGAGCACGTTCAGCGTGCGGGCGCGATCGGCGGCGCTGATGCCGGTGGTGACTCCGGAGGCCGCGTCGACGCTGATCGTGTACGCGGTGCTGCGGGCGTCCTCGTTGGCCTCGACCATCGGAGGCAGGTTCAGCGCGTCGGCGATGTCGGCGGGCATGGGCGCGCACAGATACCCGGAGGTCCAGCGCACCGTCCACGCGATCCACTCGGGGGTCGCGAGCTCGGCCGAGAGGATGACGTCGCCCTCGTTCTCGCGGTTCTCGTCGTCCGCCACCAGCACGGGGCGACCGGCGCGGAGCGACTCCAGCGCCTCTTCGATGGTGGATAGGCTCATCGTGAGCCTCCTTCCGTGGTGGTGGCGCGGTCGGCGCCAGGGCCTGCGGCCGTGCCTTCGGAAACGCCGGCGGCGCGGAACGCGAGCAGGCGCTCGACGTGCCGGGCGAGGATGTCGGTCTCGAGGTTCACGCGGTCGCCGACGGCGCGGGCGCCGAGCGTGGTCGCGGCGAGGGTCTCCGGGATCAGCGAGACCTCGAACCAGGCGTCCGGTGCGGTCGGCCCGCTCACCGCGCTCACCGTGAGCGAGGTCCCGTCGACCGAGATGGATCCCTTGTCCACGACGAGGGGAGCCAGGTCGTGTGGCAGGGAGATCCGCAGCACGCTCCACTGCGCTCCCGGGCGCACCTCGAGCACCTCGCCGACACCGTCGACGTGGCCCTGCACGATGTGGCCGCCCAGGCGTGCGCCGACCGGCATCGCCTTCTCGATGTTCACGCGCGTGCCCACCGTCGCGCCGCCGATCGCGGCGACATCGAGCGTCTGCTTCATCACGTCGGTGTCGAAGGTGTCGGCGGTGGATCCGACCACGGTCAGGCACACCCCGCTCACGGCGATCGACTCGCCGTGCACGGCGTCGGACGCCGCTTTCGGGGCACGCACGGTCAGGCGCCAGCCGTCGCCGGCGGGCGTGATCGCGGTGATCTCGCCGATCTCCTCGATGATTCCGGTGAACATCAGGCTTCTCCTTCGTTCCGGGAGGTGTTGTTCTCGTCTGCGGGAACCGGGGCGGTACCGGTCGATGTCCTCTCGTCGGCGCCGGCCGGGCGGGCGATCGCCAGCAGATCCGGGCCGAGCGGAAGCCACTGATCGACGACGAGGCGCCGGGCCTCACCGATCGTGGCCACGCCGATGTCGCCGAGGGCGAGCTTCGGCCCGCCGATCAGCACGGGCGCCAGGTACGTCAGGACCTCGTCGGCGAGGCCCGCCGCAAGGAACGCGCTGGCGAGCGTGGGGCCGCCTTCGAGGAACACGCGCTGGATCCCGCGGTCTCGGAGGTCGTCGAGGACGGCGTCGAGGTCGTGCTCCGCGTAGAAGAGCGGCTCGTTCGGATGCCGGCGCACCGCGGCGTCCGCCGGGATCTCCCGGGTGCCGATCACCACCGGAACCGGCTGGTGGGGGAGCAGGGCGTCGCCGTCGCGCGCGGTCAGGGCCGGGTCGTCGGCCAGCACGGTTCCGGTGCCGACGACGATCGCGTCCGCAGCGGCGCGGCGGCGGTGCACGTCCGCGCGCGCCTCGGGGCCGGTGATCCATTGGCTGGATCCGTCCGCCGCCGCGGCGCGCCCGTCCAGGCTCTGCGCCCACTTCACGGTCACGTGCGGCCGGCCGAGGCGCTGCACGGCGAGCCAGTCGTCGATCAGTGCGTGTGCAGCCTCGGCCTGCTCGCCGGCCACGACGTCGACACCTGCGGCGCGCATCCGCTCGGCGCCTCCGCCGGAGACGACTCCGGGATCGTCCAGCGCATAGACCACGCGCACCACTCCGGCATCGATGAGCGCCTGCGCGCACGGACCGGTGCGCCCGGTGTGGTTGCACGGTTCGAGCGTGACCACGGCGGTCGCGCCGCGCAGCTGCGCGGGTGCGAGCTGGGAGAGCGCGTCGACCTCGGCATGCGGGGTTCCCGCACCGCGATGCCAGCCCTCGGCGAGCACGTCGCCGGTGGGGGAGAGGATCACGGCGCCGACCTGCGGGTTGAGCCCCCGAGGGCCGCGGCGCGCGATCTCGAGCGCATGCGTCATCGCCGCCCGCTCCGCCGCTGTCGCCGTCATGTCGCCTTCCTCATCCTGGTCAAGGTCACCGGGGGCGGGCGCACGTCGATCGTGCGTGCTTCCTCTCATCCGGACTCGCAAGCCTTGGCTCGCATCACCGTCGGTCCCGGAATCCCACCGGATCGGCCTCGGATCCCTGTCGGATCCTCGGTTCGCGGACTGTCACCGCCGGTTCGGATTCTCACCGACCCCGGAGCACGTTGTGTAGCTCTCAGCTTAGTCAACGCGCGCATGCCGGATTCATTCCGATGGATGCGTCTGTGACGGCTCATGTCGCGCCCGGCTCACTTCAGCAGCCGGGACAGCCGTCGGTCCGCGAGCACTTTGCCGCCGGTCTGGCAGGTGGGGCAGTACTCCAGCGACCGGTCCGCGAAGAACACGCTGCGCACCGTGTCACCGCACACCGGACATGCTTCGCCGCGGCGGGCGTGCACCTGCATTCCGCGCCGCTTCGCGTCCTTCAGATCGGCGGGGGGCTTGCCGCTCGCCTCCGCCACCGCTTCGCGCAGCGTCGACTGCATGGCGTCGTACAGCCGGGTGACGTCGTCTTCGCCGAGTCCGCCGGCGGGCGCGTACGGCGACATCCGCGCCGCGTGCAGGATCTCGTCCGAATACGCGTTGCCGATCCCGCCGATCACGCTCTGATCGCGCAGCAGCCCCTTGATCTGGGTGCGCCGGCCCTCGAGCAGCCCGGCGAACGCGTCGCGTGTGAACGACGGATCCAGTGGATCCGGTCCCAGCCGGGCGATCCCCGGCACATCGTCGGGATCGCGGACCACGTACACCGCCAGCGACTTCTTGGTGCCGGCCTCGGTGAGGTCGAACCCGCTGCCGTCGTCGAGCGCGATACGCAGCGCGATCGGGGACTTCCCCGGCCGGATCAGCGTCGTGGGAAGGGCGTCGTACCAGCGCAGCCACCCGGCCTTGGCGAGGTGGAACACGAGGTGCAGGCGCGGCTCGGCATCGCTCTGCAGTGCCAGATCCAGGAACTTGCTGTGCCTCGTCGCCGCGCGGATCGTGGATCCGGGCAGCGCGGTGACCGGCGGGTCGTAGGTCTTGAGCGCCGAGATGGCCGATACGGAAGCACGCGTGATCGTCAGGCCGACCGCGCGCTCGCCGAGGAAGTCGACCAGCCCCTGCACCTCAGGCATCTCCGGCATGCGTTCATCCTGCCACCCGCGCCCGACATCCGGGGCGGTCGGATCCGCCGCGCTCGAGCGGCCGGTCCCCTGGTGTGCGCCGTTCGACCGGCGGGCGCGCTTCGGGAGGAGAACTCGCCTTCGGGCGGAGAATCGGGCGCTCAGGATCCGCCCGACGCAGAGTTCTCCTCCCGAAGCGGTGAGCTCTGCGGGCAGATCCGCGGTCGGAACGATGCGCCGGGCGCCCGAGCCTGCCCGAATCAGACCCGGCGGAGCAGGCCGACCCTGTCGTAGACGTCCGCAAGGGTGCGGTCGGCGACCTCGTCGGCGCGGGCGGCATTGGCGGCGAGGATGCGGTCCAGCTCGGCAGGGTCGGCGAGCAGCTCGTTCGCCCGTTGCCGCACCGGACCGAACTCGTTCACGACGACCTCGGCGAGACCCTTCTTGAAGTCTCCGTAGCCGCGGCCCGCGTACTCGTCCTCGATGGAGGCGATCTGACGCCCCGTGAGGGCGGCATAGATCGTGAGCAGGTTGGACACGCCGGGCTTGTTCTCGCGGTCGTAGCGGACCGAGCCCTCATTGTCGGTGACCGCGCGCATGATCTTCTTCGCCGACTTCGCCGGGTCGTCCAGCAGCCACAGCACACCGGCATCGCTCTCGGCCGACTTCGACATCTTCGAGGTCGGGTTCTGCAGATCGTAGATGCGCGCGGTGTCCTTCTGGATCACCGGGATCGGCACGACGAACGTCTCGCCGAACCGCGCGTTGAACCGCTCCGCGAGATTGCGGGTGAGCTCGACATGCTGCTTCTGGTCGTCGCCCACGGGCACGACGTCGGTCTGGTAGAGCAGGATGTCCGCGGCCATCAGCACGGGATAGGTGAACAGGCCGACCGAGGTCGCGTCCGCGCCGTATCGCGCCGACTTGTCCTTGAACTGGGTCATCCGGCCCGCCTCGCCGAAGCCGGTGATGGTGCCGAGGATCCAGGCGAGCTCCGCGTGCGCGTGCACGTGCGACTGCACATACAGCGTCGACTTCGACGGCTCGATGCCGGCCGAGATGTACTGCGCGGCGGTGCGCCGGGTCTTCTCCCGCAGCTCAGCCGGATCCTGCGCCACGGTGATCGCGTGCAGATCGACGACGGAGAAGAATGCGTCGTAGGAGTTCTGCAGGTCCCGCCATTGCAGCAGCGCCCCGATGTAGTTGCCGGCCTGGAGGGAGTCGGCGGAGGGCTGCATTCCGGAGTAGAGGCGGGGTTTCGTCACGTGATCAGTCTACGGAACCGAGACGCCCTCGCCCTGCGCAGGAGGCAGGAGGGCTTCGTGGATCTCCAGGACGGCGCTGGTGAGCGTATCGAGGCGTTGGTCGATGTGGTCGAAGCGGGTGTCGTGGGCGTCGAGGCGTTGGTCGATGTGGTCGAAGCGGGTGTCGTGGGCGTCGAGGCGTTGGTCGATCTGGTCGAAGCGGGTGTCGTGGGTATCGAGTCGTTGGTCGATGTGGTCGAAGCGGGTGTCGTGGGCGTCGAGTCGTTGGTCGATCTGGTCGAAGCGAGCGTCGACGCGGTCGAACCGCGTGTCATGCTCGGTGACCTTCGCGGTGAGAAAGCCGATGTGCTCCTCCATGGCGCCGACGTGTTTCCTCACGTCGGCGATGTCATTCGACAGCGTCAGATACTGGGCCCTGGTCGTGTCGCGGATGCCGTCCAGCTGCTTCTCGAGTCCGCTGAACCGCACCGAGGAGATCTCGACGTGCGCATCCAGGCGCAAGCGCGTGCTCTGCTGTTCCTCGATGCTCTGCGTGAGAAGCCGGGCGACCGTCTCCCACGCCAGTGCCGGTGCGGCGACCACGCCGATCGACGGATTCGTCTGGGGAGTGGGCGCGACTGGTTCGCTCATGGTCGTCACGTTGCTCCTCACGGGTATCGGAACCGCTGCGGGATGAGCGGTCGGACACGACGTTACCCCGTCTGCGGAGCACGATCGCAGGGTGGTCAGGATCTGTGGAAAGCTCGTGCAGGCACCACGTTGTGAGGGGACGATCCGGGCCCACGCGCGGCAGCGTCAGTACGTGTAGTCGACGATCACCGGGGTGTGGTCGCTCCAGCGCTCGGCGTAGCTGGCGGCGCGGGCGACGCGGTAGTTCGTGGCGCGCGCCGCGAGCGACGAGGTTGCGAGGTGGTAGTCGATGCGCCAGCCGGAGTCGTTGTCGAAGGCCTGACCGCGCATGGTCCACCAGGTGTACGGGCCTGCGGCCTCGCCGGCCGCGACGCGTCCCACGTCGACCCAGCCGAGGCCGGTGCCGTCGCCCTCCGCCACGTAGGGGCGGGTGTCGCTGAGCTGCCCGACCATCCCCCGGCCGATGCCCTCCTGGCCCACAGCGGGCTCCCCGGCGGGGCCGAGGAAGCGGTCGAAGTAGGCGCGCTCACGAGCCAGATAGCCGGACTTCTTGACGTTGCCCTTCCAGTTCAGGATGTCGAGGGGCCGGTGCCCCACGTTGAGGTCGCCCGTGACGAGGGCGAGGGCGCCGTCGGCGCCGAGTTCGCCCATGCGCACGGTCATCGCGTCGAGGAACTTCCACTTCTCGTCCTGCTTCGGAGTGTCGGCCTCCCCGCTGTGCACGTAGGCGCTGACGACCGTGAGCGGCGAGCCGCCGAGGGAGAAGTCCGCCTCGAGCCAACGGCCCTTGGAGTCGAAATCGTCGGGGCCGAGCGCCGTGCGGGACGCGAGCGCCGGCTCGCGGCTCAGCACGGCGACACCGGCGCGGCCCTTGGCCGTCGCCTCGTCGTGCAGGATCGACCAGCCGGGGAACGCCTCCACGAGGTGCTCGTCCTGTGCGCGGACCTCCTGCAGCGTGAGGACGTCGACCCCGGCGTCGTCGAGCCAGCCGTGCATACCGTTGCGGACCGCGGCGCGGATCCCGTTGACGTTGACCGTGGCGATACGCAGGTGAGGCATGGATCCAGCCTAATGAGGGCCTGCGACGTTCGGATCCGGCGATGCCGCGGTGAGGGTCCGCAGTCGTCTCGCCACGGTGGATTCCGCGGCCGCGACCCGTTCGGCCTCGGCCTCCGTAAGCCGCAGCTCGGCCTCGGCCAGCGCGTCCTCGGCATCGCGGAGCTCACGGCCGGCGCGGCGTCGTCGATACCAGGGCGCCGCGCGCAGAGCGGCAGCTGCCTCGCGCACGCGCACCCGGCCCGCGATGCCGAGGGCTTCCAGCTCCGCGATTCGGCGCGCGCGCTCGTCCTCGAGGACCAGCGGCTGATCCCGATCGGAGGCGGACACCGCGATCCATCCGCTGGAGACGAGGATGACGATGGCGATCAACCGGAACCAGAGCAGGAACCCGACCACCACGGAGAAGGTGGCCAGCAGAGGATTCGTGGGGGAGTACAGGAACAGAAGTCCTGCGCCGACCTGCAGGATCGCCAGCACGGCGCCACCCAGGAGGGCGCCGGGCCAGATCGTCCGCCACGGCAGATGCGTTCCGGTGAGGAAATGGACCAGCAGAGCGAGTGCGGCCGCATTGATGCCGAAGGAGACGAGCAGTGACAGAACCTGGCTGAGGATGTTGGCCAAGGTCGACAGGCCGTCGGCGCCGAGCAGCTGCAGGATGCCGCGCAGCGTGCCGGTGCCGATGACGCCGAGCACCGCTGCGAGCACCTGGGCGAGTCCGAACAGGAGCGCAGCGAGCAGGTCGCGCGCCTTGAGGAGGAGGTAGTTGCGGCGGTCGAAGGGCAGTCCGAAGATGTCGCGCACGGCGCGACGGGCGAAGGTCACGAACCCGATCGCGGTCCACAGCGCGACGGCCAGCGCCACGGCGCCGGTCGCCACCAGCACTCCCGAGCTGTTCGTCGCGATCGTGGCGACCGCGTCCGGCGTGGCCAGGCCGTGCTCGCTGATGAGATGGGGGATGGCACCGTTGATGATGTCGATCATCCGCGCGATCGCGAGTTCGCTGCCGCCGAGCCACAGCCCGACGATGGCGAACGCGGTGTAGAGGACCGCGAACACGGCGAACAGCGACTGATAGCTCAGACTCGCGGCGAGCAGGAAGCCGTTGTTCTGCAGGAAATGACGCCACACCCGGATCGGGAACGCCTGCATCGTGCGGCGGGTGATCGCCGCCGCACGCTCGATGGGCGCCTCGAGGCGCGCCCACGATTCGGGCCTGGAATCCACCACGCGTTTCACCCTAGCTTTGGCGACCGCGCCGTGTTCGAGGTGGAGCGAGCAGCGACGAAGAGGCAGCGAGACGAAACAGTCGCGGCGCCCTCGTAAGAGCACCGCGTTTCGTCTCGGTCGGCTGCGCCGTCCTCGCTCAACGACCCTGGAGACGGTCCGGCCGTCCTCGCTCAACGACCCCGGTGCGACCGGCCGGCTCAGGGACGGCCGCGCAGGACCGCCTGCTTCACCTCGGCGATGGCCTTGGTGACCTCGATGCCGCGCGGGCACGCCTCGGTGCAGTTGAAGGTCGTGCGGCAGCGCCAGACGCCCTCCTTGTCGTTGAGGATGTCCAGGCGCACGTCGGCGGCGTCGTCGCGGGAGTCGAAGATGAAGCGGTGCGCGTTCACGATCGCGGCCGGGCCGAAGTACTGGCCGTCGGTCCAGAACACGGGGCACGACGAGGTGCACGCCGCGCACAGGATGCACTTGGTGGTGTCGTCGAAGATCGCGCGGTCGGCGATCGACTGCACGCGCTCCTTGCCCTTCTCCGGCTCGCTCTTCGCGAGCAGGAACGGCTTCACCTCGCGGTACGCGGCGAAGAACGGATCCATGTCGACGACGAGGTCCTTCTCGAGCGGAAGGCCCTTGATCGCCTCGACGTAGATCGGCTTGGAGATGTCCAGATCCTTGATCAGCGTCTTGCAGGCGAGCCGGTTGCGGCCGTTGATGCGCATCGCGTCGGATCCGCAGATGCCGTGCGCGCAGGAGCGGCGGAAGGTGAGGGATCCGTCGACCTCCCACTTGATCTTGTGCAGCGCGTCGAGCACGCGGTCGGTCGAGTACAGCTCCACGTCGTAGTCGACCCAGTGCGGCTCGCTGTCGACCTCGGGGTCGAAGCGGCGGATGTTGAACGTGACGAGGAAGGACTGCACGCCGGTGTCCTCGGCGGCCTCCAGGTCGGCGACGGCGCCCGGATCGACAAGAGCGGTGGACATCAGTACTTCCTCTCCATCGGCGGGTAGTTCAACTCGCCCTGCTCGTTCTTCGTGAACACGACCGGCTTCCAGTCGAGCCTGATGTGATCGCTCGGCGTCGACGAGTGCGGGTCGCCGGTCAGGTACGCCATGGTGTGCTGCATGTAGTTCTCGTCGTCGCGCTTCGGGAAGTCGTCGCGCATGTGACCGCCACGGCTCTCCTCGCGGTTCTGCGCCGCGTAGACGACGACCTCGGCGATGTCCAGCAGGAAGCCCAGCTCGACGGCCTCGAGCAGGTCGGTGTTGAACCGGTGGCCCTTGTCGTCGACGTGCACGTTCTTGTATCGTTCCCGCAGCTCCGCGATCACGCCAAGCACGTGCTGCAGGGACTCGTGCGTGCGGAACACCTGCGCGCCCTTGTCCATCTCCTCCTGCAGCTTCTTGCGCAGCACCGCGATCCGCTCGGTGCCGGCGTTGTTGCGCAGCCCCTCGAGCATCTCCTTGACCGCGGTCTCAGGCGCCTCGGGGAGGGGCAGGAAGTCGGCGGTCTTGACGTACTCGACGGCGTTGCGGCCGCTGCGCTTGCCGAACACGTTGATGTCCAGCAGCGAGTTGGTGCCGAGGCGGTTGGCGCCGTGCACCGACACGCACGCGCACTCGCCGGCGGCGTACAGGCCGGGGACGATCGTGTCGTTGTCGGCCAGCACCTCGCCGTTGTTGTTGGTGGGGATGCCGCCCATCGCGTAGTGCGCGGTCGGCATCACCGGCACCGGCTCGACGACCGGGTCGACACCCAGGTAGGTGCGCGCGAACTCGGTGATGTCGGGGAGCTTGGTCTCCAGGACCTCGGCGCCCAGATGCGTGCAGTCCAGCAGCACGTAGTCCTTGTGGGGGCCGGCGCCACGGCCCTCCGCGACCTCCTGCACCATGCAACGGGCGACGATGTCGCGCGGAGCGAGGTCCTTGATGGTGGGGGCGTAGCGCTCCATGAAGCGCTCGCCCGACGCGTTGCGCAGGATCGCGCCCTCACCACGGGCGCCCTCGGTGAGCAGGATGCCGAGTCCGGCGAGGCCGGTGGGGTGGAACTGGAAGAACTCCAGATCCTCCAGCGGAAGCCCCTTGCGCCATACGATGCCGACGCCGTCGCCGGTCAGGGTGTGTGCGTTCGACGTGGTCTTGAAGATCTTGCCGAAGCCACCGGTCGCGAAGATCACGGCCTTGGCGTGGAACACGTGCAGCTCACCGGTGGAGAGGTCGTAGGCGACGACGCCGGCGATGCCGGTCTTGCCCTCGTCGTCCTTCACCGTGATGAGGTCGAGGACGTAGAACTCGTTGAAGAAGTTGATGCCGAGCTTGACGCAGTTCTGGAACAGCGTCTGCAGGATCATGTGACCGGTGCGGTCGGCGGCGTAGCAGGCGCGGCGCACCGGGGTCTTGCCGTGCTCGGCCGTGTGCCCGCCGAAGCGGCGCTGGTCGATCTTGCCCTCGGGCGTGCGGTTGAACGGCAGGCCCATGTTCTCGAGGTCGATGACCGCGTCGATGGCCTCCTTGGCGAGGATCTCCGCCGCGTCCTGGTCGACGAGGTAGTCGCCGCCCTTGACGGTGTCGAAGGTGTGCCACTCCCAGCTGTCCTCCTCGACGTTCGCGAGCGCCGCGGCCATGCCGCCCTGCGCCGCGCCCGTGTGGGAGCGGGTGGGGTAGAGCTTCGAGATCACCGCGGTCTTGGCGCCGGGACCGGCCTCGATCGCCGCGCGCATGCCGGCGCCGCCGGCGCCGACGATCACGATGTCGAACTGATGGTGGTGCACGCCGTTCTTGACGACGGAATCCTGGGTCTCAGTGGTCACTGGTTCTGCCCTATCTCGTTGCTGGTCTCGCCGGTGTCGCTGGAGGCTGAGCTCTTCACGCGTCGATCCCTGGATGCCGGTTACTTGCCCAGCGCCTTGCAGGTGTCCCACATGGCGCCGCTTTCGAACACGCCGTTGCACGGGTCGAACGTGAAGACGACCAGGGTGCCGAGGAGGATCAGCAGCGCGGCGGCGAGTCCCAGCACGACCAGGAGCGCCTTGCGGACGCCGGCGTGGCCGACGTAGTCGTTGACGACGGTGCGCATGCCGTTCGCGCCGTGGATGAGCGCGAGCCACAGCATCAGCACGTCCCACCACTGCCAGAACGGGGTGGCGTACTTGCCGGCGACGAAGGCGAAGTCCAGCGCGTGGATGCCCTCGCCGAGCATGAGGTTGACGAACAGGTGGCCGAAGATCAGCACGACGAGCACGACGCCCGAGACGCGCATGTAGATCCAGCCCCACTTCTCGAGGTTGAACCCCTTGTTGCGGCGGGGAGCCGCCATGTGCTCCGCGGTGAAGACGTCGGCGGCCATCAGCTCGCACCTCCCACATGAGAGAACACGTTGATGAGGTGGCGCGGCACGAAGCCGGCCAGCAGCACGAGCCAGAGCCCGATCACGATCCAGAACATCTGCTTCTGGTACTGCGCGCCCCTCGACCAGACGTCGACGAGGATGATCCGCAGTCCGTTCAGCGCGTGGAACACGATCGCGGCGACGAGCACGGTCTCGCCCAGCCCCATGATCGGGTTCTTGTAGGTCCCGAGGACGGCGTTGTACGCCTCCGGCGACACCCGGATCAGCGACGTGTCGAGCACGTGCACCAGGAGGAAGAAGAAGATGGCGATTCCGGTGATGCGATGCAGAACCCACGACCACATGCCTTCGCGCCCCCGGTAGAGGGTGCCGCGCGGCGTCTTGGACGTGGTTTCCGCAATCGAAGGTGTCAAGCGCGTGCTTGCGGACACGGTCGTCCTCCCTGATCTAAGCGGCGGATCGTGGCGCGCAGGCGTCCGATCCCCCTCATCCTATTCCTGTCAGATGGCTGGGAGCGACGAAGGCGACCCTTAGCAGCCATGCGGTTCTGCGATCGAAACCATGCACGGATGCGATCGTGCCCGGCCCTCCCGCCGGAGCCGCCGGAACCGCTCCGGTCGGTCGCAGGCGGGCTCGCTACGCTGGTGCCCATGCGCGAGCCGATCCCCGATTTCTACGCCGTCATCCCCGCCGGAGGCATCGGGAGCCGGCTGTGGCCGCTGTCGAGGGCCGATGCGCCGAAGTTCCTGCACGACCTGACCGGATCCGGCCAGTCGCTGCTGCGCGACACCTGGGATCGCCTGGAGCCGCTGACGGGCCCCGACCGGATCGCGGTGGTCACGGGGCGTGCGCACCGCGCCGCGGTCGAGGACCAGCTGCCGGGCATCGCCGACCGGAACATGATCCTGGAGTCGGAGCCTCGCGAGTCGGCCGCCGCGATCGGGCTCGCGGCCGCGATCCTGCATCGGCGCGATCCCGACGTGATCATCGGATCCTTCAGCGCCGACCACGTCATCCGCGGCACCCGCGTGTTCGAGTTCGCGGTGCGCGACGCGGTCGAGGTCGCCCGGCAGGGGTACATCGTCACGATCGGGATCACGCCGACCGAGCCCGCGGTCGGATTCGGCTACATCAAGCAGGGCGGCGAGCTCGTGGTGGAAGGCGCGCGCGAGGCCGCCCTCGTCGAGCGGTTCGTCGAGAAGCCGGACCTCGCCACCGCCCGCGCGTACGTCGCCGATCGCAGCTACCTGTGGAACGCCGGCATGTTCATCGCCCGCGCCGACGTGCTGCTTGCCGAGCTCGAGCTGCACCAGCCGGCCCTGCATGCGGGCCTCATGGAGCTCGCCGAGGCGTGGGACGACCGCGAGCGTCGCGGCCCGGTGGTCGACCGCGTGTGGCCGGCGCTGCCGAAGATCGCCATCGACTACGCGGTCGCCGAGCCGGCCGCCGAGCGCGGTCGCCTCGCCGTCGTGCCGGGCCATTTCGACTGGGACGACGTGGGGGACTTCGCCTCGCTCGCCAAGCTCATCCTGAACGGGCGCAAGAACGATCTCGCGGTGCTCGGGCCGTCCGCGCGCGTGCTGTCGGATGCGGCCAGCGGGATCCTGGTCAGCCAGACGTCGCGCGTGATCAGCCTGGTCGGCGTGCACGACATCGTCGTGGTGGACACCCCGGACGCGCTCCTGGTGACCACCATCGAGCACGCGCAGCGCGTGAAGGGCGTCGTGGAGTCGCTCAAGCTCAACGGCCGCAGCGACGTGCTCTGACGAGGTGCCGCATCAGCCGCAGATGCGCACGATCCTGCACGAAAGCAGGGAAGCCTCAGACGTTCTGCTCATATGAGCGCGAACGAGCGCATGTGATCTCATGTTTGTAACCATTGACTCCAGCGACAGGGACGAGGATGCCCGATCTTCGTCATAGTCGGTAACTTTCACAGTGACCCGCGATGGCCGCGGGCTCGTTTTCTGGAGGCCCGAGTGACCATCTCCCTCACCAAGAAGCTGATCGGCGCGACTGTCGCGGCCGGTGTCATCGTCGCCCTCGCAGGTTGTGGTTCCGCTCCTGCCCCGGCGAGCTCGAGCGCGGCGAAGCCCGCCGACGCGAACTTCAAGCCCTGCCTCGTCTCCGACAGCGGCGGGTTCAACGACAAGTCCTTCAACGAGTCGGCCAAGAACGGCATCGAGAAGGCCGGCAAGGACCTCGGCGTCAAGCCGATCACTGTCGAGTCGAAGGCCGATGGCGACTACAAGCCGAACATCGACTCCCTCATCGCAGGAAAGTGCACGCTGATCATCGGTGTCGGCTTCAAGCTGGACCAGGCGATCGCTGACGCGGCCATCGCCAACCCGAAGCTCAACTTCGGCATCATCGATTCGATGGCCGACCCCAAGAACACCGGAAAGCCGGCGGCGCCCAACATCAAGCCGCTGCTGTTCGACACCGCGCAGGCGGCGTACCTCGGCGGCTACGCCGCAGCGGCATGGTCGGCGCAGGCGGGCAGCAACAAGGTCGGCACCTTCGGCGGCCTGAAGATCCCGCCGGTGACGATCTTCATGGACGGCTACGTCGACGGCGTCAAGAAGTACAACGAGGACAAGGGCGCCAACGTCGCCGTCGTCGGCTGGGACAAGGACAAGCAGGACGGCTCGTTCACCGGCGCATTCCAGGCGAACGACGTCGCCAAGCAGACCGCGAACTCGGTCCTGGACCAGGGCGTCGACCCGATCCTCCCCGTCGGCGGCCCGATCTACCTCTCCGCGAGCGCGGCGATCAAGGACGGCGGCAAGAAGACGGTCATGCTCGGCGTCGACTCCGACCTCGCCGTGGCCGACCCGACGGTCGCCGACCAGATCCTGGTCTCGATCATGAAGCGCATCGACGACGCGGTGTACACCACGATCACCGACACGGCGAAGGGCTCCTTCGACCCGACGGCCTACGTCGGCACCCTGGAGAACAACGGCGTGGGCCTGTCGTCCTTCCACGCCTTCGAGAGCAAGCTCCCGAAGAGCCTGACGGACGAGCTGAAGGCGCTGCAGGAGAAGATCATCAAGGGCGACATCAAGGTCACCTCGCCCAGCTCCCCGAAGTAACCCCTTCGTCGCGGGACGTTCCGATCCGCCTGTCGCAGCCCGGAGGCTCGACAGGCGGATCGGACGTCTCGCGCTCTTCTTGAGTCACGCCTTCCCGGATAGGGTCACCACTATGAAGCTCGAGCTCCGCGGCATCACCAAGCGCTTCGGATCCCTGGTCGCCAACGATCACATCGATGTGATCGTCGAACCCGGCGAGATCCACGCCCTGCTGGGCGAGAACGGGGCCGGCAAGTCGACCCTGATGAACGTGCTCTACGGGCTGTACCAGGCCGACGAGGGCGAGATCCTGCTCGACGGCGTGCCGCAGCACTTCCGCGGCCCCGGCGACGCGATGGCGGCGGGCATCGGCATGGTGCACCAGCACTTCATGCTCATCCCGGTGTTCACCGTCGCCGAGAACGTGATGCTCGGGCATGAACAGTCCAAGGCCCTCGGCGTGCTGGACATCGCGGCCGCCCGCGAGCATGTGCGCCAGGTCGCCTCCCGGTTCGGCTTCGAGGTCGACCCCGACGCGATCGTCGGCGACCTCCCGGTCGGCGTGCAGCAGCGCGTGGAGATCATCAAGGCGCTGAGCCGCGACGCGAAAGTGCTCGTCTTCGACGAGCCGACCGCCGTGCTCACGCCCCAGGAGACCGACGAGCTCATGGAGATCATGAAGCAGCTGCGCGATGAGGGCACGGCCATCGTGTTCATCACCCACAAGCTGCGCGAGGTGCGCGCGATCGCCGACAAGATCACGGTGATCCGGCTCGGCAAGGTGGTCGGCGAGGCCGACCCCAGGTCCTCCAACGCCGAGCTCGCGTCGATGATGGTGGGACGCGCGGTCGAGCTCACGGTGCACAAGGACGCGCCCAAGATCGGCGAGGGCGGCCTGCGTGTGAAGGATCTGCGCGTGATCGCCCCGGACGGCGTCGTGGTCGTCGACGACGTGAGCTTCGACGTGCGCCCGGGCGAGGTGGTCGCGATCGCGGGCGTGCAGGGCAACGGCCAGACCGAGCTCGCCGAGGCGATCATCGGACTCGGCTCCCGCATGACGGGATCCATCTCGCTGAACGGCATCGAACTGGTCGGCCGCAACGTGCGCCAGGTGCTCGACGCCGGTGTCGGCTTCGTGCCGGAGGACCGCAACGAGGACGGCCTGGTCGGTGCGTTCTCGGTCGCCGAGAACCTCATCCTGGACCGCTCCGACGACCCGGCGTTCAGCCGGTTCGGGACGATCATGCGCGGCGTGCTCGACGACTTCGCGAAGGCGCGGATCTCCGAGTTCGACATCCGCACGCAGGGTCCGGGCCAGGCCGCGGGCTCCCTCTCCGGCGGGAACCAGCAGAAGGTCGTGATCGCGCGCGAGCTCAATCGCGACCTCAAGCTGCTGCTGGCATCGCAGCCGACTCGCGGTGTGGACGTCGGATCCATCGAGTTCATCCACAAGCGCATCGTCGCCACGCGCGACTCCGGCGTTCCCGTGATCGTGGTGTCGACCGAGCTGGACGAGGTCACCGCACTGGCCGACCGCATCGCGGTCATGTATCGCGGACGCGTGGTCGGGATCGTCCCCGGAGACACCCCGCGCGATGTGCTCGGCCTGATGATGGCCGGCGAGAACCCGACGGAGGCAGCCGCATGAGCACCGCGACCGAACCTCAGACGCCGGCGCCCGAGCCGCCGATGACCCGCAACGTCCAGGAGATCCCGGTCTCGAACCGCGTGCTCAGGGAGATCCTGCGCGGCAGCGCGGTCACCACCGTGCTCGCGATCGTGCTCGCGCTCGTCGTGGGCGGCGTGCTGATCGCGATCACCAGTCCCGACGTCCAGACCGCGGCCGGCTACTTCTTCGCGCGACCGGGGGACACCCTGGGGGCGGCGTGGACGGTCGTGGCCGGCGCGTACGCGGCGCTGTTCAACGGATCCGTCATCGACTTCGGCGCCACCGACTTCTGGTCCGCCGTGAAGCCCCTGGGCAGCACGATCGGATTCGCGGCGCCGCTCATCGCGGCCGGTCTCGGCATCGCGGTCGCGTTCCGGGTGGGCCTGTTCAACATCGGCGCGCGCGGCCAGATGCTCATCGCCTGTGCGGCGGCGGCCCTGGTCACGTTCCCGCTGAACCTGCCGGCGATCATCCAGATCCCGCTGACCCTCATCGTCGGCATCGTCGCCGGCGCGCTCTGGGGCGGGCTCGTGGGACTGCTCAAGGCGCGCACGGGCGCACACGAGGTCATCCTCACCATCATGCTCAACTACATCGCGTTCTACCTCGTGACGTGGCTGGTGCAGGTGCCGCAGCTGCTGCAGCGGCCGGGTCAGATCCAGCCCATCTCGCGGCCGACGCCGGCGAGCGCGGTGCTTCCCAAGCTCCCCGGCCTCAGCCTGATCGACGGGGGTTTCCCGATCGTCGTCGTCGCGACGCTGTTCGTGTGGTGGCTCGTGGAGCGCTCGAGCCTCGGCTTCCGGATGCGGGCCGTGGGGGAGAACCCCAGCGCCGCCCGGGCCGCGGGCATCAGCGTGCCACGCGTGTACATCTACGCGATGCTCTTCTCCGGCGCGCTCGCGGGCCTCGCGGGCATGTTCCAGATCCAGAGCACGATCACAGGCGGCTTCGACGGCGGCATCGACGCCGGCATCGGCTTCACCGCCATCACGGTGGCCCTGCTCGGTCGCAGCCGCGCCTGGGGCACCTTCTGGGCGGGGCTGCTGTTCGGCGCGCTCAAGGCCGGGTCGTTCCCGATGCAGGCGCTGCAGTCGATCCCGGTCGACATCGTGCTCGTGGTGCAGTCGCTCATCGTGCTGTTCATCGCGGCGCCCCCGCTGATCCGCACGATCTTCTTCCTGCCCAAGGACGACTCCGAGCGCTCCCAGCGCTCCAAGGCGCGGATCGCGCGACGCGCCCTGAAGGACTCCGATTCCTCCGACACGAAGGCGGCGGCCGCATGAGCACCTCCCTCACCTCGGCACCCGTGCTCGACGCGCCGACCGTCGTCAAGGTCCGCTCGCTGAAGACGCCGATCACCCTGCTCGCGATCGTCGCGCTCCTGGGCCTGCTGTTCCTGTTCGCGCCCCGCTACGGCACCACGACGTTCCGCCTGTCCGAGGCGAGCGCGGCGATCCGGCTGGGCGACATCCCGGTGCCCGCAGGCCCGCTGCTGTGGATCGCGTGGACGCTCGCACTCGTGCTCGGCGTCCTCGCGCTCGTCGCCGCGCTGCAGTACCGCAGGATCGCGCTGTGGCTGCCGATCGTGTACGCCCTCCTGGCGATGACGGCGTTCCTCACCTGGGCCGGCGCCGGCGCCGGGGGCGCGATCACCCTGACCGGTCTGCTCGGCGGATCCATCTCGCTCGCGGTGCCGCTCGTGTTCGGCGCGCTCGCCGGGGTGATCGGCGAGCGCGCGGGCGTCGTGAACGTCGCGATCGAGGGTCAGTTCCTGCTGGGCGCGTTCACTGCGGCGATCCTCGGATCCCTCACGCACAACGCGTTCGTCGGCCTCATCGGCGCGATGTTCGGCGGCATCCTCATCTCGCTCGTGCTGGGCGCCTTCGCGATCAAGTACCTGGTCGACCAGGTGATCGTCGGCGTCGTGCTGAACGTCTTCGCCTCCGGTCTGACCGGCTTCCTGTACCAGGGCGTGCTCGCCCCGAACGCGCAGACGCTGAACAGCCCCACCCGGTTCTCGCTCATCAAGATCCCGATCCTCGGCGACATCCCGGTGATCGGCCCCGCGCTGTTCAACCAGACCTTCCTCGTCTACCTGATGTACGTCGTGGTGGCGCTCATCGCCTGGGCGATGTACCGCACCCGCTGGGGACTGCGGGTGCGCGCGGTCGGCGAGCACCCGCACGCCGCCGACACGGTCGGCATCAAGGTGAACCCGACGCGGTTCTGGAACCTGCAGCTCGCGGGCGCGATCGCCGGCATCGGCGGCGCCTACTTCACGCTCGTCTCGGTGCCGCAGTTCACCAAGGACATGACCGCGGGCCTCGGCTTCATCGCGCTGGCCGCCGTGATCTTCGGCCGGTGGGATCCGGTGCGCGCGGCTCTCGCCGCCCTGCTGTTCGGCTTCGCGACGAACCTGCAGAACCTGCTCACGGTGCTGCGCACGCCGATCCCCGGCGAGTTCATGCTGATGCTGCCGTATGTCGTGACGATCCTCGCGGTCGTGGGCTTCGTGGGGCAGATCAAGGCTCCGGCGGCCGACGGCAAGCCCTACATCAAGTCCTAGGGGGACGCTCATGGACATCGACTGGGACGAGCTGCGCCGCGTCGCCGATGAGGCGCAGCAGAAGGCCTACGCACCGTATTCGCACTACCACGTGGGTGCCGCGGCGCTCGTCGACGACGGCCGGATCGTCTCCGGCTGCAATGTCGAGAACGCCTCCTACGGCGTCACCTTGTGCGCCGAGTGCGCGATGGTCGGCGACCTGTTCATGTCGGGAGGCGGGCGTCTCGTCGCGTTCCTCTGCGTGAACGGCGACGGCGAGACGATCATGCCCTGCGGTCGCTGCCGCCAGCTGCTGTACGAGCACTCCGCGCCGGGGATGCTGCTCGAGACCGTGTCCGGGATCAGGACCATCGACGACGTGCTGCCCGACGCGTTCGGGCCGGGCGCCCTTCGACCGTCTGCTGAGCCTGTCGAAGCACAGGGACCGAATGGAGATGGACGATGAGCATCGAGCCCTTCGACGCGGTGGACGTCATCCGCGCCAAGCGCGACGGCGGGGCGGTGCCGGAGCCGGCGCTGCGCTGGATGGTCGATGCGTACACCCGCGGCTACGTCACGGATCCGCAGATGGCGTCGTTCGCGATGGCCGTGTTCCAGCGCGGCATGGAGCGCGACGAGATCCGCGTGCTCACCGACGCGATGATCGCGTCGGGGGAGCGGATGAGCTTCGCAGCCCTCGGCAAGAAGACCGTCGACAAGCACTCCACCGGCGGCGTGGGGGACAAGATCACGCTGCCCCTGGCGCCGCTCGTCGCGAGCTTCGGCGTGGCGGTCCCGCAGCTGAGCGGTCGTGGCCTCGGCCACACCGGCGGCACGCTGGACAAGCTCGAGTCGATCTCCGGCTGGCGTGCCGCGCTCAGCAACGAGGAGATGTTCGCGCAGTTGCAGGGTGACGTCGGCGCGGTGATCTGCGCGGCCGGATCCGGCCTCGCCCCCGCCGACAAGAAGCTCTACGCGCTGCGCGACGTCACCGGTACCGTCGAGGCGATCCCGCTGATCGCGTCGAGCATCATGTCGAAGAAGATCGCCGAGGGCACCGACGCCCTGGTGCTGGACGTCAAGTTCGGATCCGGCGCCTTCATGCAGGACATCGACCGCGCCCGCGAGCTCGCCCGCACCATGGTGGCGCTCGGCACCGACTCCGGCGTGCACACCACCGCGCTGCTCACCGACATGAACGTGCCGCTCGGACTCGCCATCGGCAATGCGAACGAGGTGCGCGAATCGGTCGAGGTGCTCGCCGGAGGCGGACCCGCCGACGTGCGCGAGCTCACCGTCGCCCTGGCCCGCGAGATGCTGGCGCTGAGCGGTCAGCCCGACGCGGATGTGGAGAAGGCGCTGGACGACGGGCGCGCCATGGACTCGTGGAAAGCCATGATCCGCGCGCAGGACGGCGACCCCGACGCGGCACTGCCGACCGCGCAGGAGACGCACATCGTGACCGCCCCCGCGGACGGATTCCTGACCCGCATGGACGCGCTGCCCTTCGGCATCGGCGCCTGGCGTCTGGGAGCAGGCCGCGCCCGTGCCGAGGACGCGGTGGTCTTCGCCGCAGGCATCGACCTGCACGTGAAGCCGGGCGACGCCGTGCGCGCGGGGGATCCGCTGTTCACGCTCTCCGCCGACGACGCGGCCCGTTTCGAGCGGGCCCTGGACGCCGTCGAGGGGGCCTGGGAGATCGGCGGCGCGCCGATCGAGCGCGGGCCCCTCGTGCGCGAGCGCATCACCGCCTAGGCTGATGCCGGGCGGTCCGCCGCCTCGGTCCCCGTGCCTCGACCGGTCCCTGAGCCTGTCGAAGGGCGGCGACCGGTAGAAGACCCCTCCCCATCCATCTGCCGCGGAAGGATCCGTCATGCCCATCGACGCGAACGGCGACCTGGAGGTCGAGGGCCTGTCCCTCCGCGCCCTGCCCAAGGTCTCGCTGCACGATCACCTCGACGGCGGAGTGCGGCCCGCCACGATCATCGAGCTCGCCGACGCGGCGGGGATCGAGCTGCCGCACACCGACCCGACGGGCCTCGCCATGTGGTTCCGCACCCAGGCGTCGGCCGGATCCCTGGTCGACTACCTGAAGACCTTCGACGTGTCGCTCGCGGTCATGCAGACGGCGGACAACCTGCGCCGCATCTCGCGCGAGTTCGTCGAGGACCTGGTGCGGGACGGCGTCGTTTACGGCGAGGTGCGCTGGGCGCCCGAGCTGCATCTGACGGCGGGGCTGAGTCTGCAGCAGGCGGTCGACGCGGTGCAGGACGGCATCGACGAGGCCGAGGACGCGGCGGAGAGTCGCGGCAGGAGCATCCGGGTGGGACAGCTCCTGTCCGCGATGCGGCAGACCGACCGGGTGCGCGAGATCGCGGAGCTCGCCGTCGCGAACCGCGATCGCGGCGTGGTCGGCTTCGACACCGCGGGACCCGAGGCGGGCTACCCGTCGTCGCGCTACCGGGAGACCTTCGAGTACCTGGCCGGGCAGATGTTCCCCACCACCGTCCACGCCGGCGAGGCGGCGGGAGCGGACTCGATCCGCTCCGCGCTCGTCGACGGCCGCGCATTGCGGCTCGGCCACGGCGTGCGCATCGCCGAGGATCTGGAGATCGTCAGCCGCGACGGCGAGGAGGTGCAGGTGCGCTTCGGCGATCTGGCGCGGTGGGTGCGCGACCGGGAGATCCCGCTCGAGCTCTCGCCGTCGTCGAACCTGCAGACCGGCGCGATCGCCGCCTGGGGGACCGAGTTCGCCGATCACCCCTTCGACCTCCTCTACCAGCTCGGCTTCGCGGTGACCGTGAACGTCGACAACCGCACGATGAGCGCGACCTCGCTGACCCGCGAGATGGCGCTTCTCGTGGACGCCTTCGGCTACGACCTGGAGGATCTCGAGTCCTTCCAGTTCAACGCCGCCGCCGGCGCCTTCCTCCCGGTCGAGGAGCGCGAGGAGCTCGTGGAGCTGATCGCCGAGGGCTTCGATGAGTGAAGCCCCCGGCGCGGGGCGGGTCGCGATCGTCGGCGCGGTGTCGAGAGGGACGAGCGCGCCGACGGGCGATGTCCTCGCCTGAGCGCGCGGGCGGCGGGCCGGAGGCGCCCGGCCCGCGCCCGGCGAGCGCCTGGCCGCCCCTGCTTCTCGCCATCGTGCTGGAGGTCAGCGCGACCCTGAGCCTGCGCGCCGTGTCCACCGGCGGCTCCTGGTGGTGGCTCTGCGTGGTCGTGCTCGGCTACGGCGGATCGTTCTGGCTGCTCGGGATCGTGCTCACCCGCGGGATGCCGGTGGGTGTCGCCTACGGCATCTGGTCGGCGATCGGCGTCGCGCTCACCGCGCTCGCGGCCGCGGCGCTGTTCGCAGAGGCGCTCAGTCCTCTCTCGCTCGTCGGCCTCGGCGTGGTCATCGCCGGGGTGCTGCTCGCCGAGCTCGGCACCCGCCATGTCCGCGGGGACCAGGGGAGCCCTCCATGATCTGGCTGCTGCTGATCGGCGCGATCGCGTCCGAGGTGACCGCCACGCTGAGTCTGCGCGCGTCGGAGGGGTTCCGGCGTCGCAGGCACATCCCCGCGATCGTGCTCGGCTATCTCGTCTCCTACGTGCTGCTCGGCGCCGTGCTCGCGCTCGGGATGCCGGTCGGCATCGCCTATGCGGTCTGGGCGGCGCTCGGCGTCGCCGCGACCGCGGTGCTGGGCCGGATCCTGTTCCGCGACCACATCTCGGCCATGACGGCCATCGGCCTCGTGGTGATCGTCGGCGGAGTGATCCTGGTCGAGGCCGGCAGCCGCTGACGCCGTGGCTCGCGACGCGGGAGGCGTAGAGTGCGAGGCATGGCCATCCGCATGGACAACGTCGGCATCGCGGTCGACGACCTCGACGCGACCATCGCCTTCTTCACCGACCTCGGGCTCACCGTGCGGGGGCGCGACACCGTCTCGGGGGAGTGGGCGGACACCGCCGTCGGGCTCGACGGCAACCACGCGCGGATCGCCGTGCTGCAGACGCCGGACGGACACGGGCGCGTGGAGCTGTTCGAGTACATCCATCCCGACGCGCTCGAGACCACTCCGACCCTCCCGAACGAGATCGGCATGCACCGGATCGCCTTCGCCGTCGACGACCTCGACGAGGCCCTGGCGATCGCCGCCCGCCACGGTTGCTTCCCGCTGCGCGGCGTCGCGAACTACCAGGACGTGTACAAGCTCACGTACCTCCGCGGACCCAGCGGCATCCTGATGATGCTGGCCCAGGAGCTGCAGAAACCCTGACGGCCGGCCGCCGGGATCTGCACCGATCAGCCGGCGTGCACGACGCCCGGGTGCGTGCGCAGGTACTCCTCGAACGCCTCCGCCGAGGTGAGCCGCGGCACGTAGCCGAACTCGTCCTTGAGCCGGTCGTTGCGCAGCACCGGACGGTAGCGCAGGAAGCGGATCTTCTCGGGTCCATGCTCGGTGAGCCGCAGCACGCTGCCGATCGAGAGGGCGACAGCCAGCAGGGGTGCGGGAACGGTGAGCAGGGGCTTGCGCAGCCGGCGGGCGATCTGCGGCACGGTCAGCGCCCCGTCCCCCGCCACGTTGTAGACGCCTGCGGGCCCCGCGCCGAGCGCCGCGCGGACCATGGCCGCGGCGACGTCGTCCACCCACACGAACACGAACGGCGAATCGGATCCGGCGATGTGCAGGATCCGCTTCGCATCCCACAGCGCCGTGATCTGGTTGTGCACGCCCGGCCCCAGGATCGTGCCGATCCGGAAGACCACCTGCTCGAGCCCGGGGTGCATGGTGCGGGCGGTGGCGAGCATCTCCTCGATCATGCGCTTGTGCCGCGAATACGGGAACTCGTCGTTGCCGCGCAGGGCATCGGTCTCCACGATCCATTCGGGATTGTCGGGGTGGTAGCCGTATGCCGCGCCGGAACTGGACACCACGAGGCGGCGCACGCCCGCCTCGACGCACGCCGCGAGCACGTTGGACGAGCCTTGCACGTCGACGCGGAACTCGCTCTGCACGTCGCGGCCGGGGTTCACGATCGCCGCCAGGTGCACGACCGTGTCGATGCGGTGCTGGAGCAGCAGGTCGGGGAGCGCGAGGGGGTCGGTGACATCGACGGGCACCGACACCACGCCGGGCGCCTCGGACTCGCGCAGGTCGCCGGACAGCACGATGTCGACCTCCGGGTGATCCGCGAGCAGACTCGTGACCCGGCTGCCCAGGAAGCCGGCCCCGCCCGTGACCAGGACTCGTCTCATCGTGCTCCCGCCGGGTCTGCGCGCCGGGAGGCGTCGCCGGCGAATGAACCGGTGCGGCGCTTGGTGTGCATGCCCCAGAGCGTAGCGACTGCGAGGCCCGCCATGATGTCCCGCACGCTCCACCACCCGGCGACGACAGCCATACCGCCGACGTTCATGCGCGCGCCCCGCCGGATCGGGTCGGCGCCGGACTCTCGGTCAGGGCGGTCTTCTCGGCGCGCACGGCGCGCCGGTAGGCGTTCTTGTTCACGTAGTACGACATGCGGGCGAGCCCGAGGTAGTGGTACCCGCCGGTGAGGTCGGGCCATGCGCCCGACGCGACCCGGTTCCGGAACCGGGCGGCGCGAGCCGGATCCGCGGCCTCGGCGCCGAGATACGCGGCGATCAGCTCGGCCTGCTCGTAGCGACCCTGCCAGCTGATCCCGCTGGCCTCGATCATGCCGCACACGAAGAGTCCGTTGAACGACGGCGGGAAGGCGTTCAGGAACAGCCGCGGCGACGAGCCCGTCCAGTTGAGGTGCTCCCGGTCGACGAAGGGGTAGTCCAGTGCGTAGCCGGTGGCGAGCAGGACGAGGTCGTAGTCCCCGCTCGTGCCGTCCCGGAAGCGCACGGTGGACCCGTCGAAGCGGTCGATGCCGGCCCGGATGCGGAGGTCGCCCTGGCCGAGGTGGTTCAGCACCAGGGTGTTCACGATCGGGTGCGACTCGTAGATGCGGTGGTCGGGCCGCGGGAAGCCGAAGCGGGCCGGGTCGCCCGTGAAGGCACGCAGCACGCGCGAGTCGAGCGCCTGCTTGAGGCGCGGCGGCAGAGGCCTGCCCCGATCGAGGGTGTCGCTGGGCCTGCCGAAGAGGTAGCGCGGCACGAAGTAGCAGCCGCGGCGCACGCTCATGTCGACGCTCGCGGCGTGGTGCACGGCATCGACCGCGATGTCGCAGCCGGAGTTGCCGGAGCCGACGATGAGCACGCGCCGGCCGGTCAGCTGCGACGGATCCTTGTAGGCGCTCGTGTGCATGATCTCGCCCGCGAACCTCCCGGGGAACGTCGGGACGTTCGGCTCGGCGAGCGTGCCGTTGGCCAGGATCACGCCGTCGTGGCGCTGCTGGACGATGCTCTCCGCGCCTTCGTCGTCGCGGGCCGTGGCGCGCAGGATCCAGCCGCCGCCATCGGGCTCCAGGCGGTCCACGCGCGTGCCGAACCGGAACCGCTCGCGCAGTCCGAACGTGTCGGCGTAATCGTCGAAATAGCGCTTGAGCACGCGGTGCCCGGGGTAGTCCACGTCGCAGTCCATCGGGAACTCGGTGAACTCGGTGGTCGTGCGCGAGGAGATCAGGTGCGCCGAGGAGTACATCGTGCTGCGCGGATTGGTGATGTCCCACAGGCCGCCGACGCCGTGCGATGCTTCGTAGCCCGTGACGTCGATGCCGGCCTTCTGCAGCGCCCTCGTGACCGCGAGGCCCGATGGGCCTGCGCCGATCACGGCGTACGACTTCGCCGTCATGGTCTCCTCCGAGCGTGCGGTCGGGTCGCCGTGCGCGATGTCCCGATCCTATCCTTCAGCTGAGAGAAAGGTGGGAGCCCGCCGTCGTCGCGCCCACCGCGCAGGTCGGATTCCTGTCTCCGGTCGTCACCGGCGACGGATGGACGCAGGCTCAGCGGTGTTTGTCGAGCCGGGCGTCGAGCCCGTTGCGCACCGCGGGCCACTCGTGCGGCAGGATCGAGTACACGACCGTGTCGCGCAGGGCGCCGTCGGCTCCGATGCGATGGTTGCGCAGGATCCCGTCCCGCTTCGCACCGAGCCGCTCGATCGCCGCGCGCGACTGCCGGTTGTGGAAGTGCGTGCAGAGCTGCACCCGGATCGCGTCGCACTGTTCGAAGGCGTGTTCCAGCAGCAGGCGCTTGGCGGACGGGTTGACCGCGGTGCCGTGCACCTCCGGCGAGATCCAGGTGTAGCCGATCTCGACGGTCCGGTTCGGCTGGTCGATGGTGCAGAACGTCGTCATGCCCACCGCACGCCCGGTGTCGCGCCGCACGACCGCGAACGGGTTCATGGTCCCTTCCGCCTGCATGCGCCGGCGCCGCTCGATCTCGGCGGGGACACCCTGGGCGGACGGCACGGACGTGTACCAGCGGTCCTCGAGTCCGGCGGTCGCGGCGGCGAGGTCGTCGGCGTGCTCGGCGGCGAGCGGCTCCAGCCGCACGAAGTCGTTCTCCAGCGTCACAGGCGCGACGAAGTCCATGCTCCCAGCGTATCCGGGTGCGATACCCGTCCCTGACTGCACTCGGGGCTATCGGTCCTGGTGGCGGGCCACCTCGTCGCGCACCGGGGCGAACAGCGGATGCGCGGCGTCGAGGCCGGTCACCTCGGCGGTGAACGTGTCGGCGTCGAGGGTGTGCAGCAGCTCCTGCAGTCGCACGGCCTCCTCGTCCTCCGGCGCGTCGAAGGAGAGCGCGGCTCCGACCGCGGCGACGAGTGCCGTCGTGCCGAGACCGCGCTCGGCGGCCTGCGCCGCGGGGCCGATGAACCGCTCGTGCCGGGAGAGCTTGCGCAGCGGCTGCCGGCCGACCCTGCGCACGGTGTCGGGGAGCAGGGGATTGCGGAACCGGTCCAGGATCTTCGCACGGTACTCGGCGAGCTCGTCGGGATCCAGGCCGTGCACGGCGGAGAGGACGCCCGACGTCTCCTCGAGCGCGGCCTCGACCGCCGCCGCAGTCGCCGGATCCTGCAGCGCCTCGGCGATCGTGATCGCGCCGCCGCGCTCGCCGAAGTAGGCGGCCGCGGCGTGCCCGGTGTTGACGGTGAACAGCTTGCGCTCGATGTACGGGGCGAGGTCGGCGACGAAGTGCGCGCCGGGGATGTGCGGCGGGTCGTCGCCGAACGGTCCCCTCTCTATGGCCCATTCGAAGTAGGGCTCGACGGTCACGTCCACGCCCTGACCGGGCGCCTGGGCGGGCACGATGCGGTCGACGGCCGTGTTCGCGAAGACCGCGCGGGCGAGGAGCGCAGGCGCGTCCTCGCCCGCCGCGGCGGCGATCTCGGCGCGCAGCAGATCGGTCGCGCCGATCGCGTTCTCGCACGCCATGACCTGCAGCGGCGCGCGGCCCGGGTCGCGCCGTCGGAGCCCCGCCACGATGGTCGGCGCGACGAACCGCAGCACGGTCGGTCCGACCGCGGTCGTCACGACAGCGGCCGAGGCGACCGCCGTCGCGGCGGCGTCGGGATCCGTCCGGCTGTCCACGGCGCGGTACCCGGTGACGACGTGGTCCACGCCGCCCGGGCCCGCCTCGTGCACGGTGTACTCCGGCGCGGCGTTGATCGCGTTCACGAGGTCGGCGGCCACGTCCGAGAACACCAGGTCGTAGCCGGCCTCGTGCAGCAGCAGCCCGACGAAGCCGCGGCCGATGTTGCCCGCGCCGAAGTGCACCGCGACGGGCATCAGCCGTTCACCGCCGAGAGCAGTGCGTACAGCTCCTCCGCGGTGGCCGCGGCGGAGAGGCGGGCGACGTCGTCCTCCTCGGAGAACGTGATCGCGATCTGCGACAGGATCTCCAGGTGCTCGTCGCCGCGGCCGGCGATGCCGATCACGAAGGTGACCGGATCGCCCGCCCAGTCGACGCCGCCGTCGTAGCGGATCACGCACAGGGCGGAGGCGAGGATCTCGTCCTTCGCCTCGTTCGTGCCATGCGGGATGGCGAGGCCGTTGCCCATGAAGGTGGACACGGTCTGCTCGCGCTGTCGCATGGCGTCGAGGTAGGCGGGCGTCACCGCGCCGGCCGCCACCAGGAGGCTCGCGGCCTCCTGCAGCGCCTCGTCCTGGGTGGCGGAGCCGGGGTGGATGCGGACGCGGTCCGCGGTCAGGATGCTCATCTCGGATTCCTCTCGTGGGTGGATCAGGCGTCGCCGTCGCTCTGGCGGCGGACCAGCTCGACGACCTCGTCGTACTGCGGCGCGTTCATGAAGTTGTCCACCGACACGTGGATCGCATCGCCGTTGCGGGCCTTCGCGCGGTCGGTGAGCTGCTGCTGGGTCACGATCAGGTCCTCCGAGCCGTCGAGGTTCGCGATCGCGCGGTTGGTGACCTCGATCCCCTCGACGCCGGCCTTCTTGATCTTGTTCCGCAGCACGCTCGCGCCCATCGCCGACGAGCCCATCCCGGCGTCGCACGCGAACACGATCTTGGAGATACGACGGTCCGTGGCCACGGCGCTGCCGCGTGCGGCCGCCTCTGTGTTCAGACCCTCCAGGAAGTCGGACTTCTTGCCCTTGTTCGCCTCGGTCTGCGCGATCGCGGAGGCGAATCCGCCCTCGCCCGCGGCCTCCGCCGCGAGATCCCTCTTGCGGGAGGCGCGCAGGATGATCGACGCGACGACGAACGTGACCGCGGCAGAGAGGATCACCGAGAGGATGACTCCGAGGTAGTCGGTCTGATACGTCTGCGCGATGACGGCGATGATGCTCCCCGGCGCGGCGGGTGCCCGCAGACCGTCGTTGAACAGCACGTTGGTGGTGACACCGGTCATCCCCCCGGCGATCAAGGCGAGGATCAGCGTCGGCTTCATGAGCGCGTACGGGAAGTAGACCTCGTGGATGCCGCCGACGAACTGGATGATCGCGGCGCCCGGTGCGGATGCCCGTGCGGCGCCGATGCCGAAGATCGTGAACGCGAGCAGCAGCCCGACCCCGGGGCCGGGGTTCGCCTCGAGCAGGAACAGGATCGACTTGTGCTGCGGGCCGGCGGCCTGCTCGAGCCCCAGCGGGGTGAGCACGCCGTGGTTGATCGCGTTGTTGAGGAAGAACACCTTCGCCGGCTCGATGAGGATGCTGGTCAGCGGGAGCAGGTGGTTCGACACGAGCCAGTTCACGGCCGCGCTGAGCAGGTTCATCAGCCCGTTGACCAGCCACGCGACCGGGTAGAAGCCGATGATCGCCATCACGAAGCCCCAGATCCCCGCCGAGAACATGTTGACGAGCATCTCGAACCCGCTGCGGATCCTCCCATCCCACAACCGGTCCAGCCACTTCATGGTGTAGGCGGCGAGGGGCGCCATGATCATCGCGCCGATGAACATGTGGACCTGGCCGAGCGGAGCCGCGTTCGGGTCCGCCTTGAGCAGTTCCGCGTTGTACAGCGCGATCAGGTTGTCGGAGCCGGCGATCACGCCGAAGGTGGCGATGGACGCGACGACCGCGCCCCGCAGCCCGTGCACCATGTGTCCGCCGGTGTAGGCGATCAGGATCGGCAGCAGGTAGTGGATCATCGGGCCGACGATCGTCGCCAGGTCGGCGTTGGGCGTCCAGCCGACCGGGATGAAGAACGCGGTGAAGATGCCCCACGCGATCAGCGCGGGGATGTTCGGCATGATCATGCCGGAGAGGAAGGTGCCGAAGCGCTGCACCGCGACGCGCGCGGATCCGGGCTGCTTCGCGGTGGGTGACGACGTCGTCATGAGGGAACTCTCCTGTGTGGATGGGCGGCCGTGGTGACCGCTGGGGACGGGGGGACGGGGGCTTATCGGGATCCGGCCTGGGCGGCCGCACGGGCGGAGTCCGCGTCGTCGGCGGCTAGAGCGGCCTCGGCGATGCGCCGGGCATCGTCGAGCGTGTGGTCGGCGAGGGCGTGGCGCACGTCGGACAGGGCGGCGGGCGCCATGGACAGCGACCCGACGCCGAGGCCGACGAGCACCATGGCCAGCAGCGGGTCGGCGGCGGCCTCGCCGCACACACCCACCGGCTTGCCGAGGGCGGCGCCCGCGCGGCCGACCTCGGCCACGAGGCGCAGCACGGCGGGGTGCCACGGATCCTGGAAGGACGCGACGGATCCGAGCAGACGGTCGGCGGCCATCGTGTACTGGGTGAGGTCGTTCGTGCCGATCGAGGCGAAGTCCGCGTGGGCCAGCAGGCGGTCGGCGAGCAGCGCGGAGGAGGGGACCTCGACCATGATGCCGGCCGTGCGCAGCCCGTATTCGCGGGCGAGGGCGGTGAAATAGGCGGTCTCCTCGACCGTGGCGACCATCGGCGCCATGACCCAGAGATCGGCGTCGGTCTCGGCGTCGGCCTCGGCGAGGGCGGTCAGCTGCTCGCGCAGGATGTCCTCGCTCGCGCGCAGGGCGCGCAGCCCGCGCAGTCCCAGCGCCGGATTCTCCTCGTGCGCGTCGTTGAGGAACGGCAGCGGCTTGTCGGCTCCGGCGTCGAGCACGCGCACGACCACCTTGCGGCCCGGGAAGGCAGCGAGCAGCTCGCGATAGGCCTCTCGCTGAGCGGACACCGTGGGCGCCTGGCTGGCGGAGAGGAACAGGAACTCGGTGCGGAACAGCCCGACGCCCTCGGCGCCGCGGGCGACGGCGTCGGCGGCGTCGCCGGGCTTGCCGAGGTTCGCGAGCAGCGCGATCGGCGTGCCGTCGGCGAGCGCGCCGGGCGAGGCCGGTGCGGCGTCGGCGGCCTGCCGTTCTGCGACCCGGGCGGCGGCCCGCTCGAGGTCCTGCGCGCTCGGCTCGGTCGTGACCGTGCCGCTCGCCGCGTCCACGATCACGGTCTCCCCGTCGGCGAGCCCCGTCGCGTCCACGGCGCCGACGATCGCGACGATGCCCTTCTCCCTCGCGAGGATCGCGGTGTGCGAGGTCGGGCCGCCGTCGGTGGTGATCAGCGCCAGCACCTTGTCCAGGTCCAGCAGCGCCGTGTCGGCCGGCGCGAGATCGCGCGCGACGAGCACGAACGGGTGGCCCGGATCCGGGACTCCCGGGGCGGCCACGCCGCGGAGCCGGGCGAGCACGCGCTGGGCGATGTCGTCGAGGTCTGCGGCGCGCTCGCCGAGGTAGCCCCCGACCGCCTCGAGAGAGGCGCGGAAACCGGCGAAGGCGTCGTGCACGGCCCACTCCGCGGTGGATCCCGCCGCGATCCGCTCCTCGACCTCGTCGGCGAGGGTCGGATCCTCGGCGATCATGGCCTGCGCCTCGAGCACCTCCTGTGCGGCCCCGTCCACTGCCGCGGCGCGCCGGGTCAGATCTGCGGCCACATGCGAGATCGCCTCCTGCACGCGCGCCCGCTCCGTGTCGGCGCCCGCCGTGCTCGGCACCTGCTCGGGCGCGGGCAGCGCCTCCGCCATGCGCTGGACCGGGCCCGTCGCGACGCCCTGGCCGATCCCGACGCCTCTGAGCGCGGCCATCAGGCGGCGCCCTCGTCGTGGTCGGTCGAGAGCAGGTCGGAGAGCAGGTCGAGGGCGGCCTCGGCGGTGTCGCCCTCCGCGGTGAGGGTCGCGTAGTCGCCCTGCTCGAGGCCGAGCGCGATGACGCCGAGGATGCTGGCCGCGTTCACCGCCTTGCCCGAGTCCTTCGCGATGGTGACGGGGATCCCGGTCTCCTTCGCGGCCTGAGCGAAGATCTTCGCCGGGCGGGCGTGCAGCCCGTGCGACGAGCCGATGCGGACGGTGCGGGTCTGCGTGGTCATGGCGTTCCTTTCGGTGCGGTGTCATCGGCGGCACCCACGAGGGCGTGGATGCGCGTGCCGTCGAGGTCGGTGAAAGCGTCTTCGGGGAGCACGATCACGCGGGCACGGGGCGCCCGGCGGGCGATCTCCTCGCGGCGGTCGGCGATGTGCGGCCCCAGCAGGACGACGTCGGCGAAGGGATCCACGCCGTCGACCGGCGCGGCCGAGACGTCCCAGTCGGAGCCCTCAGCGAGCGCCGCACGACGCAGCCGCGCGGCGACGAAGGTGCTGGACGCACCGGCGCCGCAGATGACCTGGATCCTCATCGATTCTTCCTCCTGCCGTCATTCTTCGGCGGAGGCGGGAGCGGCGGCCACCAGGAACTCTTCCGCCCGGGCGGAACGCGCGTTCCGGACCTCGGCGTCCCCGATGCTGGCATCATGAGGGTGACCGTGCGGAGCACGGGACGGGTGAAGGGACAACGGGTGTCGACTCGACGGCAGGACCGGCTGCTGAGCGCGCTGCTGCGCGAGGACGCGTGGATGACGGGACCGCGGCTGGCCGATCTGCTCGGCGTCACCCCCCGCAGCATCCGCGCGTACGTCACAGCCCTGAACGCCCGGGTGCCCGAGGGAGATGCGGTCGTCTCGGGGGCGGCGGGCTACCGTGCCGGGGCATCGGCGCGGGCCGCTCTGACCGCCCGTGCCGGAGCGGAGTCGACGCCCCGGGCGCGGCTGCACGGCCTGGTCCGCTCGCTCCTGGACGACGAGGACGGGATCGACGTCTTCGACACCGCCGACCGACTGCACGTCAGCGAGGCGACGCTGGAGGCGGATCTGGCCCGGGTGCGCTCGCTGCTCGAGGGAACCCGGCTGGTGCTGGAGCGGGACAGGGACGTGGTGCGGCTGCGCGGCACGGAGCGCGATCAGCGCCGGCTGCTGAGCAGGCTCGCGCACGACGAGATGGATGCCGCGGACTTCCCGGTGGATCCGTTCCGCCTCGTGCTCGGCGGCGGGGCCGTTCCTCCCGAGGCCGTGGCCCCGTTCAAGGCCGCGCTGGTGGCGGGGCTGGGCGGGCTCGGCTACTACGTCAACGAGCTGGCGATCGCCGACGTGCTGCTGCACATCGCGATCGCCGCGGACCGGGTCGCCTCGGGACGGGAGCTGGACGGAACGGAGCGCTCCGGCGCGGTCGATCCCGCGGCCGGAACGGCGCCGGTCGCGGAGATGATCGGGAGGCTGGCCCGGGAGCAGCTCGGCGTCGAGCTCGGGGCGGGCGATCTCACCCACCTCGCCCGGCTGGTGCTGACCCGGATCGTGACCCCGGGCGGCACGGATCCCGCACAGCTCGCCAGGGAAGGGCTCGACGTCGAGATCGAAGCCGCCGTGCGCGCCGAGGTGGTGCAGGCGTCCTCGGACTATCAGGTCGACCTTGCCGACGACGCGTTCATCCTGCGGCTCGCCCTGCACGTGCAGAACCTGCTGCGCCGGACGCAGGAGGAGTCGCGTGCGCGCAACCCGCTGACCCGCTCGCTGAAGGCGGCGTATCCGATGATCTTCGAGGTCGCCGTGTCGGTGGTCAGCGGCCTGCAGCACCGTCTCGGGCTCCGCGTGGACGACGACGAGATCGCCTACGTCGCGATGCACATCGGCGGACGCCTGGAGCGCAGCCGGCGCGCCGAGACCCTGCTCACGGCGACGATCGTCTGCCCGGGATACTCCGAGCTGCAGGAGGTGCTGCGCTCGCGGGTGGACCGCTCGCTCGGCCAGGGGATCGAGGTGGTGCGGGTCGTCACCGCGATGGATCCGGGCGAATCCGAGATCGACACGGATCTGGTGCTCAGCACGGTGCCGCTGCCGGCCGCGTCGGACCGGGTGGTGCTGATCCAGCCGTTCCTCACGGAGGCCGACGTGGAGCGCGTGCAGCAGGCCGCCGCCCGGCTCCGGCGGGCGCGGCGGCTGGCGCGACTGCGCGAAGAGCTCTCGCGCTATCTCTCCGAGGATGCGTACGTGCAGCCGCTGCCGGACCGCGGCGAGGAGGCGATCATCCGGCTGCTCGGCGGTCGTCTGGTCGCGGCGGGGCTGATCGGCGAGGACTACATCGAGAACACGATCCAGCGCGAGCGGCTCTCCTCGACGGCGTTCAGCGACGCCCTGGCCGTGCCGCATGCGCTGCAGATGACGGCGCAGCGCACCGCGATCGCCGTAGGGGTCGCGGCGGGCTCGGTCGCGTGGGGGAGCGGGCGGGTGCAGGTCGTGGCCCTCGCCGCGTTCAGCGAGCAGGACCGCGACGCGTTCCAGACCGTGTTCGAGCAGCTCGTCGAGGTGTTCGGCGAGGGGGAGAGCGTGCAGCGCATCGTCCGACGGGGCGCGACCTTCACCGGCTTCCTGGACGAGCTCGTCGCGGTCATCGACGGCTGAGCGCGCGGTCAGCCGTCGAGCACCCGGGCGAGCTCGTCCAGCAGCCGTTCGGCGTCCGGCCCGTCGGCGGAGAGCAGCACCTCGTCGCCGGGCACGAGAGCCAGATCCATCACGGCCAGGACGCTGCCCAGATCCACCCTGCGGCCCTCTGTCGTGGTGAGACCGACCGGCCCCTCGTGCGCCATGGCCAGGCGCACCAGCTCCGCGACGGGGCGCGCGTGCGCCCCGCCCTCGGCGTGGATCACGACGGAGCGGGTCGACACGGTCAGCCCAGGCGCGCCAGCAGCTCGCGGATCGCGGCGTCCAGCGCGGCGACGGCGGCACGAGCGGCCTCGCCCGAGTCGGCGCGCGCGTCGAGGTACACCTTGAGCTTGGGCTCGGTGCCGCTCGGGCGCACGATCACCCGGGAGCCGTCGGCGAGGCGGTAGCGCAGCACGTCTCCGGCCGGGGCGCCCTCGGAGGCGGCGAGGAGATCCTCGGCCGAGGAGATCGCGATCTCGCCGAACGCGGCGGGCGGATCCTGTCGCAGTGCGGCCATGATCCGGCCGATCACGGCGACGTCCTCGACACGGATCGACACCTGCCCGCTCGCGAAGTGGCCGACCTCGGCGGCGACCTCCTCGAGCAGATCCGTGAGCGTCGCGTCGCGTCCGCGCGCCTCCGCGGCGAGCCCGAGCAGGGCGACCGCGGCGGAGATGCCGTCCTTGTCGCGCACCGTGTCCGGGTTCACGAGGTAGCCCAGGGCCTCCTCGTAGCCGAAGGCGATGCCGGGGGCGCGGGAGATCCACTTGAACCCGGTGAGGGTCTCGTGGAAGTCCAGCCCGTAGTGCTCCGCCACGGCACCGAGCGCGGGGGAGGACACGAGCGAGCACGCCAGCGACGTCCCCGGAGCCGCCGGTCCTTCCGCCGTGGCGGCGCGCGCCGCGCGCCAGCCGAGCAGCAGGCCGACCTCGTTGCCGGTGAGCCGTCGCCAGCCGCCCTCGGCGGTCGCGTCGGGGATGCCGACGGCGAGCCGGTCCGCATCGGGGTCGTTCGCGATCACGAGCTCGGCGCCCAGCGTGCGCGCCTTCGCGAACGCGAGGTCCATGGCTCCGGGCTCCTCCGGGTTCGGGAAGGAGACGGTGCGGAACGTCGGATCGGGGTCGCGCTGCTCGCTCACGGTCCACGGTGCCGGGTACCCGGCCGCGCCGATGATGCGGGAGAACGTCTCCCAGCCCACCCCGTGCATGGCGGTGTAGACCCAGCGCAGGCCGGCCGTGCCGACCGGGGCGGGAGCCACGGCCGCGGTCGCGGCGACGTACGCGTCCACGACCTCGTCGCCGGCGGTCTCGTATGCCGGCGATCGGGGAATGCTCGGGACGTCCTCGCGATCGGCCACCCGCTGGATGTGCGCGGCGATCTCGGCGTCGGCGGGGGAGACGATCTGCGTCCCCTGGTCCGCGCCGCCGAGATACACCTTGTAGCCGTTGTCGTTCGGCGGGTTGTGGCTCGCGGTGACCATCACGCCGGCATCGGCGCCGAGGTGGCGCACGGCGAACGCGAGCACCGGGGTCGGCAGCAGTCGCGGCAGCAGGATCGCCCGCAGGCCGGCGCCCGCGAAGATCTCGGCCGAGTCCCTCGCGAACACCCGGGAGTTCTTGCGCCCGTCGTACCCGATCACCACGGTCGGCGTGCCGCCCGACGCCTTCTCGGACAGGTACGCGGCGAAGCCGGCGGCGGCCTGCGCCACTAGCACCCGGTTCATCCGGTTCGATCCGGCGGCGAGCTCGCCGCGGAGGCCTGCGGTGCCGAAGGCGAGACGCGTGGAGAAGCGGTCGGCGAGGTCGGCGAGGGCCGCCTCGTCGCCGGATCCGGCGCGGGTGATGAGCCCGGCGAGCTCGTCGCGGGTCTCCGGATCCGGATCCTGCCGCAGCCAGGCGCGCGCCTGCGTGAGCAGCGCCGCCTCCTGGCCGTTCACAGCGCCCCGATCACGCGGGCCAGCAGATCCGAGATCACCGGCTCCGCCTCACGGCCCGCCTCGATCACCTCGGCGTGGCTGAGCGGGGTCTTCTGGATCCCCGCGGCGAGGTTCGTGATGAGCGAGAAGCCCAGGATCTCCATGCCGGCCTGCCGCGCGGCGATCGCCTCGAGCGCGGTGGACATGCCGACGATGTGGCCGCCGATGGCCTTCGCCATCTGCACCTCCGCCGGGGTCTCGTAGTGCGGGCCGCGGAACTGCGTGTAGACGCCCTCGTCGAGGCTCGGGTCGATCGTGCGGGCGAGGTCGCGCAGACGCGCGCTGTACAGGTCGGTGAGGTCGACGAAGGTCGCACCCTCGAGCGGTGAATCCGCCGTGAGGTTGAGGTGATCGCTGATCAGCACCGGCTGCCCCGGCTTCCAGGTCTCGCGGATCCCGCCGGCGCCGTTGGTGAGCACCATGGTCGCAGCGCCCGTGGCAGCGGCGGTACGCACGCTGTGCACGACGCGGCGCACGCCGTGGCCCTCGTAGTAGTGCGTGCGCGCGCCGATCACCAGTACACGCTTGCCGTCGGGGGTGCGGATGCTGCGGAGGGTGCCGACGTGCCCGTCCAGCGCCGGCTGGGAGAATCCGGTCACTTCGGTGGCCGGGATGGTCGCGACGGTCTCGCCGATGAGGTCCGCGGCCTTGCCCCAGCCGGAGCCGAGGGTGACGGCGATGTCGTGACGCTCGACGCCGGTGAGCCGGTGGATGTCGGAGGCGGCCTCCGCGGCGATCACGAAGGGGTCGGCGCTCGGGTCGTCGAGGGGGTGGTTCCAGTCAGCCATGAGATCGAGGATACGGCTCCGCGCCCCGAGCGGGCGAGGCGGGCGCGGAAGAGCGGCGAGCCGCGTTCCGGGGCGCTCACGACCGGGCCTGCGATGCGGAACGAGAAGCGAACGGCGATGGAACGCTCTCCCCGCGGCGGACCGGCTGATCCCGGCCGCACGGCGGATGCGGAAGAATGGATCCCATGACCTTGATGTTCGAGCGCTCTCAGCGTGTCGCCGTGCTCGGCGGCGGTCCCGGCGGTTACGAGGCGGCTCTCGCCGCGGCACAGCTCGGGGCGGAGGTGACGCTCGTCGAAAGGGTCGGCGTGGGCGGCTCCGCGGTGCTCACCGACGTGGTCCCCTCCAAGAGCCTGATCGCCACGGCCGATGCGGCGGTCGCGATCAGCGAGGCCACCGACCTCGGCGTGCAGTTCTACGCGAAGGGCGCCGAGGGCAAGCCGCTCAAACCGCAGGTCGCGATCAACCTCGCCGCGGTGAACAAGCGGCTGATGGCGCTCGCCGGAGCGCAGTCCGAGGACATGCGCACGACCCTGCTGGACGCGGGGGTGACGATCCTCTCCGGCCACGGCCGCCTGGACGGCCCGAACGCGATCGTCGTCTCCACCTCCCAGGACGGCACCGACTTCGACCGCGTCGAGGCCGACACCCTCATCGTCGCCGTGGGCGCGTCCCCGCGCGAGCTCGACGCCGCCAAGCCCGACGGCGAGCGGATCCTCACGTGGACGCAGCTGTACGACATGAAGACGCTGCCGGAGCACCTCATCGTGGTGGGCTCGGGCGTCACCGGGGCCGAGTTCGCCTCGGCGTACATGAACCTCGGAGCGAAGGTCACGCTGATCTCCAGCCGTGACCAGGTGCTTCCCGGCGAGGACCAGGATGCTGCGCGCGTGCTCGAGAAGGTCTTCAAGCGCGGCGGGATGCAGGTGCTCTCCAAGTCGCGCGCCGACAAGGTCGAGCGCACGGAGAACGGCGTCACCGTGACGCTCTCGGACGGGCGCACGGTCGAGGGCAGCCACTGCCTGATGGCCGTCGGATCCATCCCGAACACCGCCGGCATCGGGCTGGAGGACGTGGGCGTCGAGCTCACGGAGTCCGGCCACGTCCGCGTCAACAGGGTCGCGCGCACCTCGGTCTCCAACATCTACGCGGTCGGAGACTGCACGAACTTCTTCCCGCTCGCCTCGGTCGCCTCGATGCAGGGCCGCACGGCGGTGTTCCACGCCCTCGGCGACATCGTGATCCCGCTGGAGAAGCTGAAGATCACCGCCAACATCTTCACCGCCCCCGAGATCGCCACGATCGGCTTCAGCGAGAAGGACATCGAGGACGGCGTGGCCGACGGCATCGCCTACAAGCTGCCGCTCGCCGCCAACCCTCGTGCCAAGATGCAGGGGATCCGCGACGGCTTCGTGAAGATCATCGCGCGCAAGGGATCCGGCACCGTGATCGGCGCCGTGATCGTCGCCCCGCGTGCCTCGGAGCTGATCTACCCGCTCGCGATCGCCGTCGAGCGCCGCCTCAACGTCGACCAGGTGTCGCGCGTGTTCGCGGCCTACCCGTCGCTCACGAGCAGCATCACCGACGCGACCCGCGCGATGCATCAGGTCTACATCGCGAACTGACGCCCTTCGGGGTCAGCCGGTCGGCCGGGGTCGTTGAGCGAGGACGCGCGCAGCGCGACCGAGACGAAACAGTGATCCGCAGGGCTGCGTTTCGTCTCGGTCGTCCGCTTCGCGGTCGTCCTCGCTCAACGACCCCGTACCTCGCTCAACTGTCAGCTGATCGTGAGGAGCTGATGGCCGGCCGACACGGTGGCGCCGGCGTCGGCGTTGATGTTGCCGATGACGCCGTCCTTGTGCGCCTGCAGCGGCTGCTCCATCTTCATCGCCTCGAGCACGACCACGAGGTCGCCCTTGACGACCTGCTGGCCCTCCTCGACGGCGACCTTGACGACGGTGGCCTGCATCGGCGACTTCACCGCATCGCCGGAGGCGCCGGCGTTCACGGTCTTGGCGTGGCTGCGACGCGACGGCGGCACCGCCGCGGGGCGTCCGCCCGTGCCCACGACGGAGGCGGCCACGCGGTCGGGCAGACTGACCTCGAGGCGCTTGCCGGCGACCTCGACGACGACCGTGTGCCGGCCCTTGGGCTCGGCCGCGGCCTCGAGCTCGCCGTCCCAGGCGGGGATGTCGTTCACGAACTCGGTTTCGATCCAGCGCGTGTAGACGCCGAAACGGCCGTCCTCCGCGGTGAAGGCGGGGTCGTTCACGACCTTGCGGTGGAAGGGCAGCACGGTCGGAAGGCCGGAGACCTCGAACTCGTCGAGCGCCCGGCGCGAGCGCTCCAGCGCCTCGGCGCGGTCCTTGCCGGTCACGATGATCTTCGCGAGCAGCGAGTCGAACGCGCCCGAGACGACGTCGCCCGCGGTGACGCCGGAGTCGAGCCGGATCCCCGGGCCGCCGAAGGTCTTGAACACGTGCACCGGTCCGGGCTGCGGCAGGAAGCCGCGACCGGGATCCTCGCCGTTGATGCGGAACTCGATCGAGTGGCCCTGCGGGGTCGGGTCGTCGTAGTCGATGGTGCCGCCCGCGGCGATCCGGAACTGCTCGCGGACGAGGTCGATGCCGGTGACCTCCTCGGAGACCGGGTGCTCGACCTGGAGGCGGGTGTTCACCTCGAGGAAGGACACCGTGCCGTCGGCGCCGATGAGGAACTCGCAGGTCCCGGCGCCGACGTAGCCGACCTCCTTGAGGATGGCCTTGGACGCCGAGTACAGCAGGGCGTTCTGCTCGTCGGTGAGGAACGGCGCCGGCGCCTCCTCGACGAGCTTCTGGTGGCGGCGCTGCAGCGAGCAGTCGCGGGTCGAGATGACCACGACGTTGCCCTCGGCGTCGGCGAGGCACTGGGTCTCGACGTGGCGCGGCTTGTCGAGGTACTTCTCCACGAAGCACTCGCCACGGCCGAAGGCGGCGACCGCCTCGCGGGTGGCGGACTCGAACAGCTCGGCGACCTCGTCGAGCTCGCGCGCGACCTTGAGGCCGCGCCCGCCGCCGCCGTAGGCGGCCTTGATCGCGATGGGCAGGCCCACCTGCTCGGCGAACGCGACCACCTCGGCGGCCGTCTCGACGGGGCCGGGGGTGCCGGGGGCGAGCGGGGCGCCCACCTTCTCGGCGACGTGGCGGGCGGTGACCTTGTCCCCGAGAGCCTCGATGGCCTCGGGGGAGGGGCCGATCCACACCATGCCGGCGCCGATCACGGCGCGGGCGAAGTCGGCGTTCTCGGCGAGGAAGCCGTAGCCGGGGTGCACGGCGTCGGCCCCGGCGCGGCGGGCCACCGAGAGGATCTTGTCGATCTGCAGGTAGGTCTCGGCGCTGGTGGAGCCGTCGAGGGCGTAGGCCTCGTCGGCGAGCCGGGTGTGCATGGCGTCACGGTCCTGGTCCGCGTAGACCGCGACGGAGGAGAGACCGGAGTCGCGCGCGGCGCGGATGATGCGGACGGCGATCTCGCCGCGGTTGGCGACGAGCACCTTGGCGATGGCAGGCATGAATGTCAGCCTATCGACAGCGCGGCCGATATTTTTGACGACCCTCCACAAGAATCGGCGCGGATCGCTTCCCGGATCCTACGAAGCGGATCCCGTGGAGGATCCCGTGAGGGATCCGGTCACGCGTCCTGCGGGACCGCGTTCCACAGATCGGTCCAGCGGATCCCGAGCCGCCCGGCCAGGTGCCGGAGCGTCGAGAGCGACATGCCCACGACCGTGGACGGGTCGCCGTCCACGCGCTCGATGAACGCGCCGCCGAGACTGTCGACGGTGAACGCGCCCGCCACGAGCAGCGGCTCTCCGGTGGCCACGTACGCGTCGATCTCGGCGTCGTCGACGTCGGCGGCGAAGGTGACGGCGGCCTCCGCCACCGCGTGCACCTCCCGCGGAGGCGCGTCCGGGGTGATCCGGATCACGCTGTGCCCGGAGTGCAGCACGCCGGTGCGGCCGCGCATGGCGCGCCAGCGGGCGGTCGCGCGTTCGGGTTCGTACGGTTTGCCGTGCACGGCGCCGTCGAGCTCGAACATGGAGTCGCCGCCGATCACGATGCCCTCGAAGCGGGGGTGCTCGTCGTGGATCCGGGCGGCGACCTCGGCCGCCTTGGCGCGCCCCAGCAGCAGCACCACCTCGTCGGGCGCGAGCGCGCGACCGAGCCGCGCGGCCTCGGCGGCCGCGACGGCGTCCTCATCGACGTCGGGTGCCAGGCACAGCGGCTCGATGCCGCTCTGCCGGAGGAGGGCGAGCCGGGCGGGCGAGGTCGAGGCGAGGAACACGCGCATGCGTCCACGCTAGCGCGACGGATCGAGGAGCCGGATCCGGCGGCAGAGGGGACGGCGCGGTCTGGGATGATCGGGGGGTGACCGACCCTTCGATCCCCACGACCCCCTTCAACCAGCGCTCCGCACTGCCCGGAGCCTCCGGGTCGCGGGGGCCCGGCTCAGGGACCCATGCGTCCGAGGGCGCCCTTCTTCTCGACCTCGACGTGACCGCGATCGCGCACGGCGGCGTCTTCGTCGCCCGCCACGAGGGCCGCGTGGTGTTCGTCTCGGACGCGATCCCGGGCGAGCGGGTGCGCGCCCGGCTGAGCGGCCCTTCGGCGGCCTCGGGGACCGCCGGAGCCGACACGCGCTCGTTCTGGCGGGCGGAGACCGTCGAGGTGCTCGACGCGTCCGAGCATCGGCGGCCGCACGTGTGGCCGGAGGCCGACGTGTCGCGCGCCCCCGAGCGGCGCCCGGGCGGCGCGGACCTCGGGCACATCGCGATCGCGCACCAGCGGGTGCTCAAACGCCAGGTGCTGCAGGAGGCGCTGGACAGGTTCGGCGGCGGAGGGATCGACGCCCCCGAGGTCGAGGGCACCGGCACCGACGAGAACTGGCGCACGCGGGTCACCCTGCATGTGGATGACGAGGGGCGCATCGGGCCGTTCGCGGCGCGCAGCCACCGCGTGGTGCCGGTCGCCGAGCATGTGCTCGCCCGTCCCGCGATCGATGCCGCCGCACGTGAGCTGCGCGGGCTGCCCGAGGGCAGGATCGAGCTCGTCGAGCCCGCGGACGGCGGGGTGCGCCGCGTGCTGCGCACCGAGGCGGAACGGGTCGCACACGGTCGCAGGAGCCGTCGGGGTCCCCGGCGTCCTGCGCCCGAGACCATCGTCGAGCGCGTCGGCGACCGCTCCTTCACGCTCGACGCCGACGGCTTCTGGCAGATCCACCCGGCGGCGGCGGGGCTTCTGGACGGGGCGGTCGCCGAGCTGCTCGACGGACGGGTGGATCCGGACGCCGCGCACCTGGACCTGTACGGCGGCGTCGGCCTGTTCTCGGCCACACTGGCGCGCCTCGGGGCGCGGCGCATCACGACGGTCGAATCCTCGCCCCGGGCCACCCGGCACGCGGCCGCGAACCTGCGCGATCTGGGCGTGCAGGCGGTCACCGCACGCGTGGACCGGTTCCTGCGCGCGGGCGATGCGGGGCCCCAGGGCGTGGCCGGCGGCGCCGTGATCCTGGATCCGCCCCGCTCCGGCGCCGGACGCGCCGTCGTGGAGGACGTCGCCGCGCGGGATCCTGCCGCCATCGCCTACGTCGCCTGCGATCCGGTCGCGCTCGCGCGGGATCTCGCCACGTTCCGCGGCCTGGGGTTCGAGCCGCGCCGGATGCGCGCGTTCGACCTGTTCCCGCATTCCCACCACCTCGAGACGGTGGCGCTGCTGACGCGGTGAACCCGCGGCGCGCGGGGCGCGGCGGGCGCGGACGTCGGGGGCGTGAGCGGACATCGGCGGACCGGCGATCGCGCGATGACGGGCGTCATCTGCCCGGTGCCGCGGGATAAGGTGAGAGCGTGAGCAGTGTAGCCCTGATCGACGACCACGAGTCGGTGCGTCTGGGTCTCGCCGCAGCGCTCGAGCGCGCGTCCTTCGATGTCGTGTTCGCCGGCGCCGGCGTGGCCGAGTACCTCGACGCGCGCACCCGGGCCGGGGCCGTCCCCGCGGACGTCGTCGTGCTGGATCTCACCCTCGGCGACGGCACGACCGTGACCGAGAACGTGACCCGGCTCGTGCTGGCCGGCTCCAGCGTGGTGATCCACAGCGTGGCCGACCGCCCTGCCGCGGTGCGCGAGGCGCTCGCCGCGGGGGCGGCCGGGGTGATCAGCAAGTCCTCCCCGCTCGACGACGTGATCGCCGCGGTGCGCACGGTCGCGCGCGGTGAGGCGCTGAACAACGTCGAGTGGGCCAACGCCGTCGACGGCGACACGGCGTTCGCCGACGCGCAGCTGTCCACCCGGGAGCGCGAGGTGCTGCGCCTGTACGCGACGGGGCTGCCGCTGAAGGTCGTGGCCGAGCGTCTCGGCGTCGCCTACTCGACGGCCAAGGAGAACATCACCCGCATCCGGGTCAAGTACGTGGAGGTGGGGCGTCCCGCGCCCACCAAGGTCGATCTGCTGCGACGTGCGATGGAGGACGGCATCGTCAACACGGCGCAGGAGGATCCGCAGGGTGTGGGCTGAACGCGCCGCCCGGCGGCCGCGCCGGCTGATGCGAGAGTCCCGGCCGGGGGCATCCGAACTCCCCTCTTCCTGTCTGCCAGCCGGCAGCGGCCGGCCGGCTGCGAGGTCGACGCCGCGTCGGACGGGGTGAGCGATGTCCGCGGATCAGGGCCTTCGGGAGGCATGGGAGAAGATCCCCACCCCCGGTGAGGTCGGACAGGAACTGGAGCGCTTCGCCGGTCGGCGGATGGAGCGCATCATCACCATCGTCGTCGGCGTGGGTGCGCTCGCCCTCGGCACGCAGGCGCTCGTGAACGCGCTCGTCAAGATGAGGGTCGTGGATCTGCCGCACCTCGCGATGATGGCGCTCGTGTTCGTGCCCTGGATCGTCATGCTCGTCTGCTGCGTGCTCGGACGAGGCATGCGGGCGACCGCGGGCGTGTTCTTCGTCGCGTACATCGTCGATCTGCTGCTGTGGCCCTTCGTCGCCATCCGCGGGCAGACGGTGGTACCCACCGACCAGCCCTGGATCTTCTTCCTCGTCAACGTCGCCGGCGTCGCAGCCGTCGTGGCGTTCCCTCTCGGGGTGCAGGTGGCCTGGGCGCTGTCCGGGCCGTTCCTGTACGGCGCCGTGCGCCTGCTGCAGGGCGACTTCCGGAGCGAGTTCTGGAGCGTCACCGCCTTCGACGTGTCGTTCACGCTCATCCTCGGACTGGTGCTCGTCGCCCTCGGATGGATGTTCCGTTCGGTCGCGAACGGCGTGGACGACGCCCGGGGGCGCGCCGTGGCGCTGTACACCGAGGCCGCATCGGCGGAGGCGGTGGAGCACGAGCGGGTCGCGGTCGCCGCGCTCATGCACGACAGCGTGCTCGCCGCGCTGATCGCCGCCGAGCGTGCGGACACGGAGCGGGAGCGCGCCCTGGCCGTCGAGATGGCGAGGGAGGCGCTCACCCGACTCGCGAACGCCGAGACGCCCGCCCAGGAGGGCAGCGACGAGCCCGTGCAGATCGAGCTGATCGCCGAGGATCTGCGCCACACCGTCACACAGCTGGGGGTGCCGATCGACATCGAGCACTTCGGCCACGGGGCCGTGCCGGACCGCGTCGCCCGGGCGATGGCCCTCGCGGCACGCCAGGCGATCGGCAACTCCGTCGCCCACGCCTCGGGCCGGGGGCTCGCCGTGGTCGTCGAGGGCCACGGAGACACCGGCCTCACGGTCAAGGTCAGCGACACCGGCGGCGGGTTCGACCCCGCGCAGGTGGGCGCCGACCGGCTCGGCATCCGGGCCTCGATCCTTGCGCGGATGGCCGCGGTCGGCGGCGTCGCGACGATCGAATCCGACCGTCGCGGCACCGTCGTCACACTGGGGTGGTCGCACACATGAGGCTCACCGTCCGCATCGTCGCGACCGTGCTCGCCCTGGTCTTCGCGTGCTACTTCGCCGCGCGCGGCCTGTGGTGGACCCAGTTGCCGGCGCGTCCCCCGCTGGTGCTGCTCGCCGTCGTGATCTACCTCGGCGCGTTCGCGGCGATCGCGGTCGGCGGCGTCGCGCACGAGGTGCGGATGCCGCGCCCGGCTGCGGCGCTCGCGCTGGTCGCCTCCCTCGCGATCCCGCAGCTGACCAACTTCGGGCTGGATCCGGTCGCGCTGCGCGCGCCCTACGCCACCTGGTACGTCGGCGCCCTGGGGCTCATCGGCGTCGTCTGCATCGTGCGCCGTCGCCCGCTGGCGGGCTGGCTGGTGCTGATCGTGCTCACCATCTCGTCGATGGCGTGGATCGGGCTCGTCGACGCGCTCGGGCTGGGGCTGGTCGGATCCGCGGTGTGGATGGTGATCGCGCAGCTGCTCGTCGCGTTCTGGCGACGCGCGGTGCGCGACACCGACCGTCTGGCGAGCATCCAGCAGGCGGCGTCGGCCTGGCAGGCGACGCAGGTCGCGCGCAAGAGGGAGCGGCGCGAGCGCGTGCAGTACGCGCTCGCGGTCGCCGGACCTGTCCTCAGCAGGGTGATCGAGACCCGCGGCGACCTGTCCGCCCAGGAGCGTCGCGGCGCCCACCTCGCGGAAGGGCGCCTGCGCGACGAGATCCGCGGCGGTGAGCTGCTCAACGAGCGGGCGCGCGAGGCGATCGAGGCGGCGCGGGCCAGGGGCGCCTCGGTGACGGTGTTCGACGACGGGGGCCTGGAGGGGCTCGACGAGCACGAGAAGATCCGGATCAGGGAACGGCTGGCGGACGTCCTGACGGACTCGGCGTCGGCCCGGCTGATCATCCGCGCGCCCAAGGATGAGCGCATCGCCGTGACCGTGGTGGGACGCTCCGCGGCGGGGGAGTCGTCGGACGAGGACTCCGTGGAGCTCTGGCACGAGATCCCGCGCGAGGCGCGCGACCGGTGAGCTGTGATGCGCGGCGCTCTCGCGAGATCGCCGCGTTTCGTCTCGCTCCGCCTGCGGCGGTCCTCGCTCAACGACCGGGGTGGTCGACGAGAAAGGGCGAGGGGCGGCGAAGCCGCCCGCCCCTCGCCAGGTGCGGAACAGTTACCCGAAAACCGTCCGCAAAGACCGGAGATCGTCCGCCTACCCTGTGGCAGAGATCCGGTCGAACGCGAAGCGTTGCAAGAAAGAGTCTTCCGGGTCGCAAGGGGGATGTCTGTAGGTATTTTGGGGGACAAATCCGTACGCAGGCGAGAAACCGGATCCAGGCCCCGTGATCGGGGCGGGCCCGTCAGCCCGAGAAGCGCCCCCAGGGCACGTCGCGCCGCAGCGGCGCCCGCAGCGCGCGCTGATTGCGTCCCCAGACCGACACCGGCTTCTGAGCGGCCACGGCACCGGCCTCCTCGGCGGCGAACGCCTCGGAGAGCACGGCGATGAGCGCTGCGAGCTCCTCCTCGGTGGCGGAGCCGCGCAGCACCTGGATCTCGACCGCGTCGGCGGCGGCGTCGTCCGCGCTCACAGCGGGATGTTCCCGTGCTTCTTCGGGGGCAGCTCGGCGCGCTTGCCCCGCAGCGCCCGCAGCGCCTTCGCGATCGAGACGCGCGTGTTCGCCGGCTCGATGATGCCGTCGATCTCGCCGCGCTCGGCGGCCAGGAACGGGCTGGTGACGTTGTAGGTGTACTCGTTGGCCAGGCGGGTGCGCACGGCGGCGACGTCCTCGCCGGCCTCTTCGGCGCGCTTGATCTCGCCGCGGTAGAGGATGTTCACCGCGCCCTGGCCGCCCATGACGGCGATCTCGGCGGTGGGCCAGGCGAGGTTCACGTCGGCGCCGAGCTGCTTCGAGCCCATGACGATGTAAGCGCCGCCGTAGGCCTTGCGCAGGATCACGGTGACGAGCGGCACGGTGGCCTCGGCGTAGGCGTAGATGAGCTTGGCGCCGCGGCGGATCACACCGGTCCACTCCTGGTCCGTGCCGGGCAGGTAGCCGGGCACGTCCACGAGGGTGAGGATCGGGATGGAGAACGCGTCGCAGAAGCGCACGAAGCGACTGGCCTTCTCGCCGGCCTCGATGTTCAGCGTGCCGGCCATCTGCGAGGGCTGGTTCGCGATGATGCCGACCGAGCGGCCCTCGACGCGGCCGAAGCCGATGACGATGTTCGGGGCGAACAGCGGCTGCACCTCGAGGAACTCGCCCTGGTCCACAACATGCTCGATGACGGTGTGGATGTCGTACGGCTGGTTGGCCGAGTCCGGGATGATCGTGTTGAGCGTGCGGTCCGCGTCGGTCGTCTCGAACTCGAAGCCGCTCTCGTAGGTCGGCAGCTCGGCCATGTTGTTGTCGGGGAGGAAGCCCAGGAGCGTGCGCGCGTAGTCGATCGCGTCGTCCTCATCCTCGGCGAGGTAGTGCGCGACGCCGGAACGGGTGTTGTGCGTGTACGCGCCGCCGAGCTCCTCCATGCCGACGTCCTCGCCGGTCACGGTCTTGATCACGTCGGGCCCGGTGACGAACATCTGGCTGGTCTTGTCGACCATGATCACGAAGTCGGTGAGCGCGGGGCCGTACACGGCGCCGCCGGCAGCCGGCCCCATGATGATCGAGATCTGCGGGATCACACCGGACGAGCGGGTGTTCGCGCGGAAGATCTCGCCGTACTTGCTGAGCGCGAGCACGCCCTCCTGGATGCGCGCGCCGCCGGAGTCGAGGATGCCGATGATGGGCACGCCGCTGCGCAGTGCGAACTCCATGATCTTGATGATCTTGTCGCCGGAGACCTCGCCGAGGGATCCGCCGAAAGTGGTGAAGTCCTGCGAGTACACCGCGACGGTGCGCCCGTTGATGGTGCCGACGCCGGTGACCACGGAATCGCCGTAGGGGCGGTTCTTGTCCATGCCGAAGGCGGTCGTGCGGTGGCGCACGTACTCGTCGAACTCGACGAAGCTGCCCGGATCCACCAGCAGCTCGATGCGCTCGCGGGCGGTCATCTTGCCCTTGGCGTGCTGCTTCTCCTTGGCCTTCGCCTCGGCCGCGACGACGGCCTCGTCGTAGCGGGCGCGGAGGTCGGCGATCTTGCCGGCGGTCGTGTAGAGGTCAGGCGTGTCCGTCACGGTCTCCACATTAGCGCCGGGGCCCCGGCGGCCGTTGGATGAACGGCACAACTCCGAGCGGGGATCCTCTGTGCGGATCCTCCGGGCGCCCCGCATTGACCTCCGGAGCGGCGTCCGGTTGCACGCAGCGCGACGACGCATGACCCTGTGCAGCGCCGCGGGGCGCGGATAGGGTAAACCAGTGAGCTTCCCGCACAGCACCGCGGCCGCTGCCCGCCTCGAGATCGTCGCCTCCACCGGATCCACGAACGCCGACCTGCGTGCGCACGCGGCGGACGAGAAGGGTTGGCCGCACCTCTCCGCGATCCTCACCGAGGATCAGGTCGCCGGGCGCGGCCGGCTCGACCGGGTGTGGACGGCCCCGGCCGGATCGGCGCTGGCGCTGTCGGTGCTGCTGCGCGTGCCCCGGATCCCGATCGCCGAGCGCGGCTGGATCCCACTGGCGGCGGGCCTCGCGATGTCCGAGGCGATCGCGGCCCAGCTTCCCGGGCGCACCGTGGGTGTGAAGTGGCCGAACGACGTGCTGGTGGGGGACCGCAAGATCTGCGGCATCCTCGCCGAGGCCACCCGATCCGATGCGGTGATCGTCGGATCCGGCATCAACACCGCGATGACGACCGAGCAGCTCCCGGTCCCGACCGCCACGTCGTTCGCGGTCGAGGGCTCGCAGGCCGACCTCGATCTGCTCGTCGCCGGGTACCTGGCCCGGCTGGACGGGTGGATCGACGGGCTCGCGGAGCACGGCTCGGCCGTCGCCAGCGGCCTGCGTGACGCCGTCGCGGCGCGCTGCGTCACGCTCGGCCGGACCGTGCGGGTGATGCTCCCGGGCGGCGCGGACCTGATCGGGGAGGCGGCAGGGCTCGGCGAGGACGGCTGCCTGCGGGTATCGGCGGACGGCGTCGATCACCGCATCGCGGCCGGCGACATCGTGCACCTGCGCCTGGCCTGATATGTAGCGCAACAGGCGTCACGCCGTGCAGTGACCAGCCTCCCCTATGGTCGTTGAGCGAGGACGCCGGAGGCGACCGAGCCGAAACGTGGTGACCTCGCGGGAGTGCCGCGTCTCGTCTCGCGGAGACCCGCACTGAGCGAGCGCCAGCGAGCCGAAGTGTCGCTCAACGACCCCGGAAAGGCGCTCCGCCTCCAGCATGGTCGTTGAGCGAGGACGCCGAAGGCGACCGAGCCGAAACGGTCAGGCGAGGTGTTCGGTGCGTGCTCTGCCGCCGAGGCGGGGCGGGGTTGCGGTGCCGGGTGGGGGCAGGAACCAGACTTTCGCGTGGGTGCCGGTGCCGTCGATGCGGATGTCCCAGCCGTTGTCGTGGATGAGGTGGTGGCAGGTCTCGCAGAGCAGCACCCCGTTGTCGAGGTCGGTGGTGCCGTGGTCGCGTTTCCACCAGGCGATGTGGTGGGCTTTCGTCATCCCGGGTGGGAGTCCGCAGAACGCGCACCCGCCGTCTCTTTCCCGCAACGCGAGTTTCTGGGGTTCGGTGAACAGGCGCTTCTTACGCCCCCAGTGCAGGATCTCCCCGCCCCGCCCGCACAGCCAGTCCTGTACGATCCCGCCGGCGCCCATCCGGCGGATGGTGCCGATGCTGACCGGCTGTTCGAGCCCGTCGATCAGCCCGTACCCGGTCCCGTTCGCGAGGTCGGTCGCGTTCACCCGGACGATCACGGTCGCGCCATTCAACGACGTGTTCTTCAGACAGGTGAGGGCATGCTCCGCGAGGTGCACCAGCGCATCAGCCTGCACCTGTCCCACGGTGCGCCGGTCCATGTCTGCGAGGGCCGGGTCACGGTCGCAGCGGGCGGCGAACTCGGCCGACACGAATCCTTCGATCGCGGTCTTCACCGCTGCACCCCGCGCCGGGTCCAGGACCGCGTTCAGGTGCAGCATCCCCTCCCGCTCGAACAGGGTCACCGCCGCCCGTGCCCGCAGCTCGTCCTCGCGGGGGGGGGGGGGGGGGGGGGGGCGCCCCCCCCTCCCGGCGGGGGCCCCCCTAGCGGGGGGTGAGCCGCCCCCCCCCCCCCCCGCGCCCCCCCGCGGGGGCCCGCCCGC
>Ga0153918_1000053_pt1 | contig 101590 bp, 102 predicted proteins | sample TSFL002MetaG_FD_104687 | JGI IMG/M metagenome (GOLD analysis project Ga0153918, IMG submission 104687) | Attine ant fungus gardens microbial communities from Florida, USA - TSFL002 MetaG | ecosystem: Host-associated > Fungi > Mycelium > Unclassified | place: USA: Florida, Paynes Creek Historic... | reverse complement strand
TGGGCTATAGCCAAGCGGTAAGGCAACGGACTTTGACTCCGTCATGCGTTGGTTCGAATCCAGCTAGCCCAGCCATTTTTATTTTTTGAAATCTAATAGTAAGAGCCATTAGCTCAGTTGGTAGAGCATCTGACTTTTAATCAGAGGGTCGAAGGTTCGAGTCCTTCATGGCTCACCACTTATCTTTTTGCGGGTGTGGCGGAATTGGCAGACGCGCTAGACTTAGGATCTAGTGTCTTACGACGTGGGGGTTCGAGTCCCTTCACCCGCACTTTATTTACAAAGTGCACGCAAATCGGTTTTACTAGGTTAAGAGCCTACTAAACCAGCACAAACACAATTTAATGATCACGCGGTCGTGGCGGAATGGCAGACGCGCTAGGTTGAGGGCCTAGTGGGTGAATAACCCGTGGAGGTTCAAGTCCTCTCGGCCGCATCCCAATAATACCAAGGGTAGTTGACCTTTGGTATTTTTTTGTGCTTATTTTTAAATTGTCTAGATGATGTAATCAATATAAAGAAAAACAAGATGACAGTGACCCCGTATATAAACGAGACAATGCACTTATTCGAGTTTATGTCAGAGGCAAATATATTCAATTTGTGTTTTACCCTCTGAAAGATGCTGTTCGTGAACCGACATCGTATCCTATTAATGAGAAAGTCCGCGAAAAGTATCAAGAGATGGATGGTATGCCAATGAACGATGAAAATGATCGACTCGGCTTATCAAGGAAAACACCAGACTATGAAGAAGCAAAAGGTAAAGAAACTAAGTTAGAGGAGTATTAACCATGTGTTTACTTCTCAGCTTCGAAGGGAAAGCGCAAAAGGCATTAGTTCAGCTTTAATGTGTTTTTAGAATGCAGATCCTTCAGGGTTCAAAAAAACTTAAACAAATAGGAGGCATAATCCTTCTTGGATCAATGCCCTTTGTTAATGAGTACATTCAACAAATTCGCTGATAATGGAATAACTGTAAAGCTAATGAAGCATTTTTAAAAGCTGCGTTTCCTTGCCCAGACTCCTTGCATTTTACTGAGGAATACAATTTGCCCAATATGATATGCGTTGTGCATTGCTAAACTCTTCAGTTCAAGCACTAATGGATTGTCATCAGGAATCGGTCTATACAAATCTTCTAGTTCTGATTTTGCTAGTATTTTTTCAAGTTCACGATGAACAGAAAAGTATTCTTGTTTTGTTTCCTTCCAATTTTGAAAGGTCTCAGTTGGTAATCGATATGTAGCGTCATTATTTTCTGCCTTTGGTTCATTTGCTGTTTCACCAAGAAAGCGTAACAGAATTCTCTTTTCATAGAAAAGTAAATGACAAACTAATTCCCAAATGGAATGTGCCCCCTCAACTGGTTTCCAAATTGCCTGTTCCAAAGAAATATTCTCTAATACTTTTTCAAGTGGTGGAAACCAGTCTTCTTTATCTAAGCAGCTTGCCCATTGTTGTAACAAAAGTGTCCTTACATCCATTTTCTATTCCCTCCAATCTTATCCTTTCGGTCAATATTCATTTGGGCGTGTTGTTTTGGCACAACTTACAATTTCGAGATGAACCATTTGATTACCTCTCTTACTCCACAATGAGAAGTAAGCCATGTATTTCCTTCTCTTTTTTTGTGTCTATGAAAGGATTGCCGTGATGTTGGCGTCGAGTCGCAAAAGTATTGGTATAACCTCAAAAAAAACTGCAAAGGAGTAGGTAATGAACCTTTTTGCAATTCATCTTTGTAAAGTAAAGGGTGTTCGGACATAATACAATTAAGATTAAGCTTTTAAAAAAACGATATGTATGCGTTGAATTAGTATTTCATTAATATAGCACAAGCGGTATATCCAGCACCAATCGACCAAAATATAATATAATCTCCTCGCTGAACTTTTCCGGTTTCTACTGCTTTTTGTAAAGCAATAAAAGGACTGCTGGTCCCAGTGTATCCGTATTCATCACCAATCACAAACAACTTATCAGGATCTTCTTCTATTGGCTGCAACATATTATTGACAGCATCAAAAGAAACTTGAGTGCAGAAATATTGTTTTATATCTTTAGTAGTTAAACCATGTTTGTCCAGCAAACTTGTAATTTGAGTCGTTCCGTAATCAAATACTCTTCCACAGCTTAAATTGCTTGCCCATACAAACTGCTTTTCCTCTTTAGGGATATCTTCGTTTAAAATGTTTGACATACCACATGCAGGGAAGACCAATTCTTTATAGTAATGCGAATCTGTATTATAAGAGGAGTCTAAAACGCCCAGCCCTTCTGCATTTACTTTTTCAAGAATGATCGCACAAGAAGCATCTCCAAAATTGCCATAAGAAAATGGGTCATGTTTTTCAGCATAGTGGAACATTCTCTCTGACCCAACAATTAAGGCATATTTTGAATCTGGATTGCCAAGCAAGGCTTTAGATACTTGATCTAATGATACAACCATCCCTACACAAGCTGAATTTGCATCATAAACCACTGCTTCTCGTTTACCATGGATCTCATTATGAACAATGAGTGAATTAGGTGGAAATAAATATTCAGGAGTTCCGGAGGAAAATACAAGAAGATCAATATCTTCCCCAGATAAGTTTGCCTTTGCCAAAGCTGCTTTTGAGGCTTCTATGGCCATAGATAATGTAGTCTCTCCATCCTCAGTGATATATCGATCTTTTTTGCCAATTTTTTTTAAGAAGTTTTCTACTTCTTGTTCATCTTGCCCAATAGATGTAAAATGCTTTAGCGTTTCTTTATTGGTTACTTTTCTTTTGGGATGGTACATTGCTAATTCTTTGATGACTACACTTTGAACGGTCATTTAGAATAATCTCCTTAATTATGTGATTTGTCTAACTATTTAAAGTATTATAATGTATGCTTCTCGAGAAAGTAAATAAACTTTGTGAAAATTTTGACTAAATACTTGTATTTTAGAGATGAATCTCCAACTTTTGAAAATCCTAATTGTTTGTTAAACATCTCATAACGCTTGCTCAGGCAATAAGGCTGATTGTTTGAAGGATTTACTTCAAAATAATTGATCCAAATCAGTGTAAATAAAATAAACAGATGCTTTAAATAAACGCTTTTGTAAATGGTGATATGTTTTTACTAGATTGAGGGGCTCGAACTAACAAAGAAGATACCAAACTATGGTATCTTCTTTTGTTTTTACATCAGAGTAATCAAATCTTTCTATATTGATAATATTGAATCAGTAGCCTGTTCTCCCCCTACTTTTTACTTATATGAGAGTCATATACACAAATCGCTTATATCTAGAAAATTAAACAGATTCACACAAAAAAGGACAAATTGCTCTTTACAAATTACGACAAATACTTGATGTTTTTTGCAATCCAACCTTATTTTATGACAAATATATGAATATTTTGTCACATTGTAAAAGGTGTATTTGTTATATATATTTAATTCGAGAGGAGGTCAAATAAAGAACGAATATTCCGATTCGTATGAATTTATCGGGAGGTAGGTTCATAAAACAATTAAATAATGGGAGTGAGAGTCTATGAGAAAGGGCTTTGTGCCTAAATCTTACATACTGAATCTTAGGAAAACCCTAATGATTTTTGCAATCTTGTTATTGGTTGCTGGAAATGTGTTGACAGTTTTGCCGAATCATATTCATGCCGAAGATAATACAGAGGTAACTCAAAGTGCAGATGCAACTTGTCCGGCTCCCGTTGCGTTGATTAACGGAAGCTTTGAGCAAGGTGCTGCAAGAGGATCTGCACATGATGGTTCGGGTCTCTATTACTATGAGTCTGAAGTTCCTGGTTGGAAAACTACTGATAAGGCAATTGAAATATGGAACTATGCACAGAATATTCCGGCTGTTGTGAAAAATTGGCCAGCGCCTCCGGATGGCAATCGCTGGGCTGAATTAAACGCTTTTGAAAATGGCATGTTGTATCAAGACGTGAAAACAACGCCTGGACAAACGATTTATTGGCGTTTATCCCATATGGGACGGCAAGGTGTTGACACCATGCAGGTTCGCATAGGGGCAGCTACTAATAATCCGTATGATACCGTTGTTCAAAAACAATTTTCTGATGGAAAAACTGTATGGGGAACTCATACAGGTTCTTATACTGTCCCAGCTGGCCAAACGACAACTCGATTCGGTTTCGAAGCTGTAAGTACAGCGGCTGGAAACATAGGGGCCGGCAACTTTTTGGATGATATTTTCTTAGGAACAGAACCATGTGTGACGGCAAATAAGTCAGTTTCACCACAGGGAGAGGTACAACCCGGGGATGAGCTTACATACGCGGTTCAAATCAAAAATGAAGGCGGAGACGTTGCTGCTGATGCAAGCTTTTCCGATGCAATTCCAGAGGGAACTGAATATGTTCCTGGATCATTAAAATTAATTAACGGTTCGACAACAAAGAATTTAACTGATGCATCCGATGGTGATGAAGGCAATTTCGATGGCAATAAAGTAAATATTGCATTAGGAGATTTACCTAACACGAACAACTTGCCTAATGGGATGACTGTACAGTTTAAAGTGAAAGCCAAGACAGGTTATGTCGGTAAGGAAATTTCTAACAAAGCGCAAATAAACTATGACAGTTTATTAACGAATACAAGCAAAAAAACCGAATCAAACGAAGTAACGACTCCGGTGGTTTTTAAAGATCCTGTACTTGAATCAAAGAAAACCTCTGCTATTAAGGCAAAAGCGGAAGGAAACCAAGATGCGGATCATCCGGAAGTGGGAGATACACTTCTTTACACGATTCAAACCCGAAATACCGTTGAAGACAGTCAGGTGAAAAACCTTGCCATTTCGGATGCGGTGCCAGAAGGCTTGGACTATGTTCCGGGCTCACTAAAAGTAGACGGTGCCTCTGTCAGTGATGATCAGGATAACGACAAAGGACAATATACTGATGGCAAAGTGTCGGGACAGATTGGTAATGTATCCGATACTGAATGGCATAATGTGACCTTTGAAGTGAAAGTGAAGCCTGGTCAAGCAGGAAAGAATATTATCAATACGGCAAACATTTCAGGAGATAATATCCAAACACCGGATAAGCCAAATAATGAAGTGAAAGTGTATCCTAGGAACCCTGCTTTAGAATCAAAGAAAACAGCAGCAATTAAGGAAAAAGTGGAAGGAAACAAATATCCGGATCACCCAGAAGTCGGAGACACGCTTCTTTACACAATCCAAACACGAAATACTGAAGAAGACAGTGAGGTAAAAGCCCTTACAATTTCAGATGCGATACCAGATGGACTGGAATACGTTCCAGGCACTCTGAAAGTAGACGGTACAGCAGTCAGCGATGCTCAAGACGATGACAAAGGTGACGTAACAGATGGCAAAGTGTCAGGCCAAATTGGCGATGTGACTGACATGGAATGGCATAACGTGACCTTTGAAGCAAAAGTAAAAGCCGGCCAAGCTGGTGAAACGATTAAGAACACGGCTACCATTACAGGCAGTAACATCGAGACACCAGATAAGCCGACCAATGATACCGAAATTTATCCAAGAAAGCCGGATGTAGAATCGAAGAAAACCGCAAGCCTCCAGGCAAAAGCGGATGGCAATAAAGATGAGAAACATCCAGAAGTAGGAGATACCCTTCTTTATACAATCGAAACGAGAAACACAATTGAGGACAGTCTGCTGAAAGATCTCGTCATTTCAGATGAACTTCCAGAGGGACTAGAATATGTTTCGGGTTCTTTAAAAGTAGATGGCACAGCAGTCAGCGACGCTCAAGATGATGATAAAGGTGATATGACAGACGGCAAAGTGTCGGGTCAAATTGGTGATGTGACTGATACCGAATGGCATACTGTTACCTTTGAAGCGAAAGTGAAAGCTGGCCAAGCTGGCGAAACAATTCAAAATACGGCTAGTGTTACCGGCAGTAATCTCGAGACTCCGGATAAGCCGAATCATGAAGTCGCAATTTATCCTAGGAACCCTGACTTAGAGTCAAAGAAAACTGCAAGTATTCAAGCAAAAGCAGAGGGCAATAAAGAAGAGAATCAGATACAAGTGGGAGATACCCTTCTTTATACAATCCAGACAAGGAACATAGTTGAGGATAGTCTGGTGAAAAACCTTGTCATCTCAGATGAACTTCCAGAGGGACTAGAATATGTTTCTGGAACTCTAAAAGTAGACAATAAAGCCGTCAGCGACGCTCAAGATGATGATAAAGGTAATATGACAGACGGCAAAGTGTCGGGTCAAATTGGTGATGTGACTGATACAGAATGGCATACTGTTACCTTTGAAGTGAAAGTGAAAGCTGGGCAAAATGATCAGAAAATTGTGAATACTGCCAGCGTCACAGGTGACAATATTGATAAACCAGACAAACCAAGCCATGAAGTCAAGGTTTCTCCAAGAAATCCAGTGTTAGAGTCAGAAAAGACAGCAAAGAATCTGGATTCCGATAAAGAGAAGTATGAAGCAGGAGATACGGTTGTTTACACCATCAAAACAAGAAATACTGTAGCAGACAGTAAAGTAACTGATCTTGTTATCTCAGATAAACTTCCAGCCGGATTGAAGTATGTCGAAGGCAGCTTGAAAGCGAGCAACGGTGGAGAAGCAACCATCAAGGACGGCAAAATCACAGCTAACTTTGGTGACGTGACTGATACTGAGTGGCGTACTGTGACATTCCAAGCGAAAATTGAGTCCGGATATGCGGAAAAAACGATTAAAAACGTGGCAACCGTTGATGGCGGCAATATCGACACACCGGATAAACCGGGAACAGACATCAAAGTGGATGCGAAAGATCCAAAACTAGAATCAAAGAAAACAGCCTCCATTAAGGAAAAAGCTGATGGAAATAAAGATGCGGACCATCCGGAATCTGGCGACACGCTTCTTTACACAATCCAAACCCGAAACACGATGGAAGACAGTCTTGTCAAAAATCTTGTCATCTCGGATTCTCTTCCGGAAGGATTAGAATATGTTTCGGGAACATTGAAAGTAGATGGCACAGCGGTAAGTGATGATCAAGACGATGATCATGGGTATTTTGCCGACGGTAAGACGTCAGGTGAGTTTGGTAATGTGACCGATACGAAATGGCACTCTGTGACATTTGAAGCAAAAGTGAAGTCTGGTCAAGCGGGAAAAGATATCATCAACACTGCAAACATCAGCAGTGACAATATCACGACTCCTGATAAACCAAGCCATGAAGTGAAGGTATATCCGCGAAATCCTGTTTTAGAATCTGAAAAAACAGTGAAGAACTTGGATTCAGATAAGGAAAAGTATGAAGCAGGGGATACGGTAGTCTACACCATTAAAACCCGAAATACAGTATCCGACGGTAAAGTAGAAAATCTGGTGATTTCAGATGATCTTCCAGCTGGATTGAAGTATGTCGAAGGCAGCTTAAAAGCGAGCAACGGCGGAGAAGCTACAATCAAGGATGGCAAGATTACTGCTAACTTTGGCGATGTCACTGACACTGAGTGGCTGACTGTGACATTCCAAGCGAAAATTGAGTCGGGATATGCAGGCAAAACCATTATAAACGTGGCAACTGTAAATGGCAGCAGTATTGATAATTCTGATAAGCCAAAAGCAGAGATGAATGTTGTATCGAAAGGTTCTGAGAAACCAAATGAACCTGCTAAGCCAAGCAAACCAACACCAGAAAAAACAGATGGAAAGACAAATACAGGAAAAGAACTTCCAAATACAGCAACAAATACGTATAATCTGATCCTTGTTGGTTTGGTATTGTTAGTAGCAGGAACTGCACTTTGGTACTTTAGAAGAAAAAGAAATGCCTGATGTTGCATGAAGAAATATCTTCCTATATTCATCATTATTGCCGGACTCGTTTTTGTAGGTTACGGAGTCTGGGAAGTGGTGGACATCAGTCATAAGACAGAACAAACTTTAGATGAGGCAAAACTTGCATTAAAGAGTCCTTCTGGAAAAAATGAAGGCTCAGATAAAGAAGGATTTAAGCCTAAGTTCGGAGAGGCAGTTGGCATTCTGGAGATTCCAAAGATCGACGCCGAGCTTCCGATTGTAGAGGGAACCGATGCGGATGATTTGGAAAAAGGAGTCGGCCACTACAAAGGCAGTTATTATCCAGATGAAAACGGGCAAATTGTTCTGTCGGGTCATCGGGATACTGTCTTCCGCCGAACGGGAGAACTGAAAAAAGGTGATCAATTAAAGGTGAAGCTGCCATATGGAAGTTTTTCATATGAGATAGACAAAACAAAGATTGTAGACCAAAAAGATACGTCTATTATTACGCTGCAGCATAACAAAGAGGAGCTAATTCTAACAACTTGTTACCCATTTTCATATATCGGTAATGCACCAAAGCGGTATATTATTTATGGAAAACGGATTTGAGAAATCCAGAATATCAAAGATTAGGCTGACGAATTTTCGTCAGCCTTTTTCGTCAGGTTCTTTCTGCATTCTGGTTCATGATTAAATCAAAGTAATCTTAATAAACATAAAAGTATTTTATATTTTTGTATAAGTTTACTTTACTTTTTTATAAGGTGAGTTTATAATTTGGTTCAAGAGGTGATGGTCATGAAGAAAGATTTTGGTGATTCGATCTCAAATAAGGTTTATGAATATCGTGTACTTGCCAGATTGTCTCAGCAAGAATTAGCAAAGAAAGTCGGGGTTTCCAAACAAACCATCTTCGTAATGGAGAAAGGAAATTATGTTCCGACTCTGCTGTTAGCTTTTCGAATTGCCGAATTTTTTAATGTGGATGTAAACGAGATTTTTACTTATGAGAAAGGAAATGATCAAAAATGAAAATGAATTCGATCACAGATACGATCACTAACGCAATTTTTTCCCCTTTAAAGTCCTGGGCTGAACATTCTCCGGGAAATTGGAATATTCTTATTGGCAGTGGGTTTGTATTGCTTGTAGTCGGATTGATTCTGACATTCGTATTTACTAAAAAAATGGGTAAGACTGACGAAAGAACAAACCAAATCGCTTTAAAAGGTAGCCTCTGTACGTTATGTGCACTAATTTTTTGCGACTTGCTTTTCCCAAAAGAATATATGTGGCAAGTTTTCTTCTTATTTAAGTATTCTATTGCATTCTTCGCTTCAGCAATCTATCTAGCCGTTCGATATAAAAAAGATTTTTTGTAAATTCAATTACCGAGAAAGATAGTGTCTCTGCTCACCAATTATTAACCACAATTCATATAAACCGTTATAAATGATGTAAAATGAAGTTAGAAAGTGTAATGAAAACAAGCTTTCATAACTAGTGATAGGATTTACTATGTTGAGGGCCCAGTGGGGGGAATAACCCGTAAAGGTTCAAGTTCTCTCGACCGCATCCCAATAATACCAAGGATTTAACCATCTTTGGCGTTATTCTTTTGCGGAAAATACGGCAACAAATGTACCGCATTGTGGAGTCCACTAAAAAAGTGCTGACCTCTGCACAACATCTTTGCGCGAGTCTGCACTTTTATTCTGCGATTATGGGGAGTTTATTTTAATCCGTTGTTAGCCGCGCCGATACTTGGCTTTTAGAAGCTTTTTTTAAGTGGCTAAAACCAACAAATTTTTTGCCTTCTTCATCCCATAGGCGGAACTTTAACGACTTAAGGCTTGTTGCCAGTGTAATGGTCGGAACGTTTTGCAATGGTTCAGTGTTGTTATGCACTTTTTCAAGCTTATAGTTTGGGACTCTCGGGCTTAAATGATGAACATGATGAAAACCGATATTGCCTGTTAGCCACTGCATGACTTTTGGAAGCTTATAAAAAGAGCTTCCTTCAACTGCTGCTTTTACATATTCCCAATGCTCATCTTCTTCAAAATAAGAATCCTCAAACGTATGCTGAATATAAAACATCCAAATTCCGAGAGAGCCTGATATCATAAAAATCGGCACCTGAACCAGCAGGAAGTTTTGCCAGCCAATAGCCCAACATAAAAGTGCTGCCAAAGCGACGATCCCCAGGTTCGTTACATACGTATTCATCCGTTCTTTGCGTTTTGCCCCTTTTCGATTAAAACGATTGGCAATCCCGAAAACGTAAATCGGCCCAATAATAAACATAACAAACGGATTTCTGTACAATCGGTACATTATTTTTGTCTTAGTTGAGGCTTTCTTATATTCCTCAACCGTCAGTACCCAAATATCGCCTGTACCGCGTTTGTCCAGATTGCTGCTTGTCGCATGATGGACAGAATGGTCGTGTGCCCAATGATCAAAAGGATGCAGAGTCAGAATTCCTGTTAATGTTCCAAGGATTCGATTCGCCTTTCTGTTCTTAAAAAAGGAATAGTGGCAGCAATCATGAAAGATGATGAAGGTTCTCACTAAAAAACCTGCCGCAACAACAGAAATCGCTAATGTAAGGAAATAAGAAATCGACAAGCTCTTATATGCCAAACACCATAATAGGAAAAATGGCACCAATGTGTTAATGATTTGATAAATGCTTTTGTGTAAATCGGACTTTTCATAAGGTGTAACCAGTTTTCTCAAAGTCCTTAGGTTTTGTTCTTTCATATTAAAAAGTTTCCCCTTCCCTGGTGATCTTCTAAGTGTAGAAAACGTTTTATAGCCTTAGAAGGCCCAACGTTATACACCCCATATATGATAAGTATTCTTCCCATTCATCTGTGAAATTATTGGAAATGATAAACTGATTTCCAGTTCAATTACATCTTTATTAGCAGAGTCAGCCGGGATACAAAAGGCGTATGAAGATTATACCCAGCACATTATCGGGTCAAACTCTCTCAATGCTCCCCCATGGGGATCGATTTATTTGACCGTGAACATTGATTGTTTGAGGAAAAAAGGAATGAAGTAATGGGTATATCCATGAGTGACTGTTTGGAAACATCTGCAGAAACAAAGTTTTACAAGTGAACAGCCCTGCTTTTAAAAGATTATCTTGCTCTTTAACAAGAAACAGCTGAGCTAAGTACTATTAAGCAAAGAAAAAGGTTTGAAGACACTCGTGATTCATTTTTCACGGTGTTTTCAAACCAAAGTTTTTAATAGGTCTCTTATTCTGCGCTGGTATACACATGTTTAACAAATAATGCCATTAATAAATCGGAAATATAATTTGCAGTTATTTCCGATTCCTGATATAATAAAGAAGAATTATTTTTGTTCGGTGTAAAGGATAGTATGAAGATTGACTTTTCGTCTTGATGATACTTTGGGCAAGGATAGTATATACTGTGTGGTTACACACTAGGAGGCAACAAAAATGGAACAAGGTACAGTTAAATGGTTTAATGCAGAAAAAGGTTTTGGCTTTATCGAACGCGAAAATGGAGACGATGTATTCGTACACTTTTCTGCAATCCAAAGTGACGGATTCAAATCTTTAGACGAAGGTCAAAAAGTATCGTTCGACGTTGAGCAAGGTGCTCGTGGAGCTCAAGCTGCTAACGTTCAAAAAGCTTAATCTTCAATCGTTTATACAAACAGGCTCTTTATATAGGGCCTGTTTTTTTATGTCTATATCATACTCAATAAAAAACCCTACTCAACGTTCGAGTAGGGAGATGCTACAAGGTATAGAAAAAGATTTAAAACTTCAAAGGTTTGTTTACAGTATAACATACTGGATTGACAATATGCGGAATGTATATAAATTATTTAATGTTTTGTTCAAATATAACTCTTTTTTTCACTAACCTGTTCGTTAATTTAAGTAAGATTAATGAATTATAAAAATGGTTTCATCTGGATGTTATCAACTCGCATATCTCTTTTATGAAAAGAAGATAAACAATTATTATTCAATGTGGCAGTGGATATAAGAAATTCTTAAAAATAATGAGGAGATCGATTGTTTTTTTCTCCTGGAAATAATCACTTAGAGATACCTAAAACAATGAAAGCCCTACCTCTCTTCCATCCTTACGGCTCCTTGTCCGTGCCAGTGTGAATCAGGATACTAAAAAAAGTGACTATTTTATTGAGTTTTTTGGTAAAACTTCAATCTTCGCAGAAGAAATGTAAATAATAAAAATGGATTAGAATGTAGGAATAACAAAAGAGGTCGTTAATGTTCTAAACATAAGTTGGAGAAGATTTGCTTTTCATCATAATATTCCGAAATATCTTTTGGGATGTATCTAACCAAAACTTTTTATTTGTTTTTCAGTGATTCCTTTAATTACTTCCAGTTCACTAATCAAAAATTCATATGCATTATCCAGCATTTTTTTTTCGCTTGCATTAAGTGCTTTTTCTTTCTTCATACGCATTAAATCACGTACAACTTCAGCGCCTTCTTGTATTTCACCTGTTTTTATTTTGTCCGTGTTTATTTTATACCTTTGCTTCCATGGCAGTAACCTATCTGATTCTCCATGCTGAAAAATGTGCATAATGTGTTTTAATGCAAGTATATCGGTAACTGGTCGTATATTCGAACTCAATATTTTACTCGTTGGAATCATAACTGTCATATTACTGATTGACATTCTTATGACATAATACTGTTGTTTTTCCTCTAAGAATTCTTTTTCTTCTATGGCTTCAATTATACCTGCTCCGTGCATTGGATAAACAATGTTATCGCCAATTTGAAACATATCATCCACCTCCATATATGGTATCCTTCTTAAGATTACCATATATGGAGGTGTAATATCAAAATTTTAATAATAACATGATCGAATTTTTGATGTCAATAACTTTTTTGAAAAAACAGATCAAGCAAAAACAATAGGGAACGTGTCGGATTTCCAATCAGGAAAAGGTCAATTGATCCGTGTGAGCAGTTTTTCATTGGCTCAATGACATCACAGAAATATTTGAGTAGAAATAAGAAGGAACGATATTTGTGAAATGTCAGCTAAAAATATTAAAAGCACATGATTAAGTTCTAATTTCTTTACCGATTTGATATGGATAACGGCCCACTTACTTAATGATGCATTTTCACTTATCTTGCGAACAGAAAAAGGTTTGTTGATAAACATTTAGCCACCCAATTGGCATTATTATCAGGGAAATTGACAACCTTCAAATGGGTATTGAGGTGAGAAGAAAAATAAAGAAAGGAGAGATTATAAATGAAGACCAGAACATAAAGAAGTGAAGGGGAAAGAACAAGGTTAATTGAAAAGCAAACTATATAAAATAGTTTGCTTTTTTTTGTTATGACTTCACTTCTTTTTCTTTCTCTTTAATGACTAATAAAACACCGCTCAGAATTAAAAACGAACCTATCCAAAATGTCCCGCCTATTTGTTCTCCAAGCAGAATCCATCCGAGTAAGGTTCCAACCAGAGGCTGAAAAAAGAAAAAGAGGCCTCCACTTGAGGCATTTAATAATTGTAAGCCGTGGTTCCACAATAAAAATGCACAAGCGGTTGAAACAATTCCCAAATACAAAAGGCCACCTAGAATTTTAGGGTCAAGCAGTAGTGGCGTAAAAATCGTGCTAGGTTTTACAAAAGGAGTTAGCGCCACAATGGCCACAAAAGTTGAATATGTTGTAACAAGTATTGGTGAATAACTGCTTGGAACGCGTTTGATAAGCACTGACATCAGTGCCCATGTAAGTGCTGCAACAAGCAGAGAAATACCGCCAAGCTGATGAGATGTATCAATATGTCCGTTTCCCACAATAAAGAATACACCTATGGTCGCTAAAATAATTGAGGTTCCTTTTTTGATAGTCAATGGTTCTTTGAGTAATAGACGAGCAAATATAACCATAAACGCTGGTGTGGAAGACGTAATAATTGCTCCCATTTGTGCTGAAGACAACATCGTTCCATATTCTTGTGTAACAATTGAAATCGTGTTGCCAACAATTCCAATGGCAACAATTAATAAAAGGTCGCGCTTATGAATTTTCCAAGATTGTTTCCTTATCAAACCAACAATAAGAAGCGCAAGGATGGCGATGACGTACCTGATCCAAACTAATTCAAAAGGCGGAATTACTGCGACAACAACCTTAACCACAACATACATGCCACCCCAGATACTAGCGGCTAAAGCTAAATATATAGAACCTAACAGGGTATTTTTCATTTTTTTGTTCCCTCCGTATTTAAAATTAGGTCAATAAATGCCCTAACGGAGAGAAGTAGTCACTTTACTCCATTAAGGGCGGAGAAGTGCTACTGGAACATCATTTTCAAATAGTGGAGCTAAAAACATGTTATGATCACCTCGATTTTCAAGAATGACTATCATTATACAATGTTGGTTTTAAAGCCGTAAACACCTTAAGAGGACTCCGTTTATTAATAGAATAAACTTTATGAATTCATTTTTTTGTATGATAATGGCGTCATATTCATCGCTTGTTGAAATTTACTTATGAAATAACTGGTACTGTTAAATCCAACTTGATAAGACACTTCTGTCACATTGGATTCAGGGTGTTGCAGTAATAATAAGCTTTTTTGAATTCTATAATCCATTACATAACGTAATGGCGACTTATTCAGCATTCGTTTAAAATAACGGCAGCATTCAGAACGGCTCAGTTGGCCAGCTTTTGCAATGTCCTCTAATGTGATTTTTTCAGCATAATGGAGATGGATCCAGTTTAACATTTGTTTCATTCGATGACTTTTTATCATTTCAGATTGATCGTACTCTAATTGAAAACCATTAACGACCATGTTTTTCCACATTAACGTTAATTGCATCGTAATGTCAATCTCATAGAGCGATGTCTTTTGTTGAATCAATTGATTTATTTTTTTAACAGCATCTAGAATATTTTTTGCCCACTGTTGATTTCCGGCCAAAAATAAATAGGGCAAATTGGTTGAAAACATATAGGGCTGAACATAGCTTGAATACAGTTCCTGAGGTAAAACGAAATGGGGTGACACATTCAAGCAAATATACGTACAATCCGAGCCTTCCTTTTCTTCGGCCATGTGCAGGCAGCCGCTATTGATAAATAATCCATCCCCTTCGTGAACCTCTATTTTTTCTTCATTTATTTGAAAGAGAGCTATCCCTTTTAGTATCAAAACAAATTGGATTTCATCATGCCAATGAAGCGGAATATAGCCATTTATATTTTGATTGATCGTTGTCTTGTAGCAGGCAACTGGCAATTCTACCGTTCGGTGCTCTGTTAATTCTTTTAAATTTTGATCGATCACAAAATTCTTCATTCTGACTTCACACCTCAATATATTTATATTTTTTCATTCAATTTGAGTATTTTTTATCATGTTTTGCATTTATTATAACACTATTATTATATTTATTAGTGAGGAGTCATGTATGAATACTTCCAATAGAAGAATGGGATTGTTCTATGTTATCACAGGGGCGACATGTTGGGGAATTGGAGGCACAGTAGCCAAAAAACTTTTTCAAGAATATCAAATTGATGTCAATTGGCTTGTAACGACACGTTTGCTTACGGCTGGAATGTTACTTTTAATGCTGCAATTGTTCAGAAAGCATCGGTCTCAGGTTATTGAGGTTTGGAAAAACAAAGCGTCGGCTGGCCAGCTTCTTATTTTTGGCCTATTGGGAATGCTAGCTGTGCAGTACACATATATGGCATCCATTCAACATGGGAATGCTGCCGTTGCTACATTATTACAATATTTATCCCCAGTAATCGTCATTATCTACACGCTTTTGCGAAAACAAACGGTTCTTACCAAACAAGATATCATTACTGTTGTGCTTGCTTTAGTGGGTTGCTTTTTTTTGTTAACAAATGGTTCAATATCTCAACTTTCAGTGCCGGCAGCTGCAGTAGTATGGGGAGTTTTATCAGGATTCGCTGCAGCTTTTTATACTTTATATGCCGTTGGTTTATTACATAAATTTGATTCTCTTGTCGTTGTAGGTTGGGCTATGATTATTGGCGGTTTTGCATTGGGTTTTATCCATCCGCCATGGCAACTGGATTTTCAACGATTAACTGCTGAGGCGTATGCATATATATTATTTGTGATATTATTTGGAACAATGATTGCGTTCTGGTTCTTCATAAAAAGCTTGGAAAGCCTTTCTCCCAAAGAAACAAGCCTATTAGGCAGCTTAGAACCTCTATCCGCTGTTGTAACAACTGTCGTTTGGTTAAAAGCGCCATTTGGTTCTTTTCAATGGATTGGTGCTATTTGTATTATAGGGATAACTTTAATATTGGCTTTACATAAAGAGCCTTCTATGCAGAGTGAAAAGTCGATATTAAAGATTAGGAATCATGCAAATCGGGATATATAGGGGCTTTTTTTGCTTATATGACCGGTCCGGCAATGAAAAACACTGGTGGAGTTTGAGCCCTCTCGGCAATATCAAAAATACCAAGGGTTTTGACGCCCTTGGTATTTTTTCTTCAAGAACCTTCAATTTTTCTTCTCTGATCGAAAAACGTATTACTTTTTTGTAATTGGTATCCAAATTTCACTTTTAAAAGATGGTGATGTTACATCCTTATGCTCGTTCCACAATATTTCTGGACCTTCTATTTGTTCGTAATTTGACGATGGAAACCATTCGGAATAAATGCGTCCCCATACTTCTTGCAGTGTATCCGGAAATGGCCCGATTGATTCGAATACAGCCCATGTTGAGGCAGGAACTTCAAGCCGTGAGAAATTATCTGGACACTGTTTCGTTGTGGCTGCGCCAATATAGTGATCGAGCTCTCCTTTTTCCTCTGTCCGACCTTCAGAAAAATTGGTGGATGCACTAATGAGGCCTGATGGTGCTACATTAGAAAGCTCTTTTAGTTTATTTATTGCTTTTTCATCTAAACTTTCCCACATAGATGCAATCTCCGGATTAATCCCTTTAAAAATAATAGGAACTCTTTTTTTTATGCCAACGATGCGAAATGCCTCTTTTTCTTCAATACGGTAGTTCATTTCATTTCCTCCTTTAATTGTTAGCTGGAAGGTCATTCGTGGATAAGCTTTAAGGGAATGGCCATTAAGTCTGGCTTTTGATGGGTTTATGCCATGTAAATTTTGGAATGCCCGTGCAAAAGAATCAGGTGAGTTATAACCGTACTTTATTGCAATATCAATCACTTTTACATTGCTGTCTTTCAGTTCAAAAGCTGCAAGAGTAAGACGTCTGCGACGAATATATTCCGATAATGAAATACCTGCAAGGAAGGAAAACATCCTTTTAAAATGATATTCAGAGCAGAAAGCAAGCTTTGCTGCCTCTTGAAAATCAATATCATTAGTGAGGTTTTCTTCAATATACTTTAACGCCCTATTCATACTTTTAAGCAAATCCATTTATTTGGCCTCCTTTAACCAAAGAATAACAGGAGTGAAATGTATTTATCCGACATTCTGTGCACAGTTTTGCAGGATGACTTATATGAAATAAAGTAAGTGATTCACTTGTATTTGTACAGGTTTTATTGAAGCATGCTGTTCATAAAAAGGCATCAATAAAAGAAAGTTATAATTGTCTTATAAACGGCACATTCATATAATTGAGTGAAAAAGGATGCGTATCATGCCTATCAATTCTTTTGAAAATTATCCGATGAGCTGGAAGCCATCGATTGATAAAGCTGAAAAGCCTATTTATAAAGCACTTGCAGGGCAATTGGAACAGGATATTTTAAACGGAGTTTTATTACCTGGAACAAAACTTCCTCCGCAGCGAGAATTGGCTGATTATTTAGATTTAAATGTGAGTACGATTTCCAAAGCATTTAAAGTGTGTGAGTTAAAGGGGCTGCTGAGTGCGACTGTAGGGAGCGGCACATTTGTATCGTATGATGCGTTGTCGAATGCGTATTTACTTGAGGATACAAAGCCGACACATTTAATTGAAATGGGAGCAATACTTCCAGATCACGCTTCATATGAGCCCTTGTTACACCAACTGAAAAACATGATTCAGGAGGAGGATTATGAAAAATGGTTTAGCTACGGCCGGGCAGGCGAAAGCCTTTGGCAAAAAGATGCAGCTGTAAAGCTCATCCAAAGAGGCGGATTTGAAACATCCGTTGATCACATTTTATTTGCAAATGGGGGACAAAATGCGATTGCCGCGACTTTGGCGAGTCTTTGTAAGCCTGGAGACCGCATCGGTGTTGACCATCATACGTACCCTGGATTAAAAACTGTTGCATCATTGCTTAGTGTGCAAATCGTACCGATAAAATCAGAAAACGATGAAATGAGTCCGGAGTCACTTGAATATGCGTGTAAAAACGAAAATATTAAAGGTTTGTATTTAATCCCGGATTATCATAATCCGACGACTTCCTTTATGTCTGTTGAGAATCGAAGAATGGTTGCAGACATTGCAAAGAAATATCATCTGTTTGTTATTGAGGATGCATCGTACCATCTTCTCAACAAAAATCCGCTTCCGGCACTCGCCTCATTCGCACCGCAACAGGTTATTCATATTGCAAGTTTATCAAAATCGTTAGCGCCAGGCCTGCGTTTGGCTTATGTAGCAGTGCCGAGACAATATAAGGAGCCAATATCAAAGGCGCTTTATAATTTAAATATAACTGTTTCCCCGCTATTAGCTGAACTTACTGCTCGCACGATTGTATCAAATCAATTTGAAGTCTTAATTGAGAGTCATCGTGAACAAACCATTCGCAGAAATCAACTCGTAAACCGATATGTTGCGGGATATACATGTTTAGGTGTTGAAACAGGCATTTTTCGTTGGTTGTTGTTACCGGGTAAAATGTCCGGTGCCGAATTTGAAGAATTGGCTGCTCGACATGGCGTGCAAGTGTATGCGGCTGAACGCTTTGTAGTGGGAAATAGTTGTCCTGAAAGGGCTGTAAGGGTTTCTGTCTGTGCACCAAAAACACTTGAAGAGCTTGAACAAGGATTAATGATCCTGAGACGTTTGCTAGACGATCTTACCTAATATTGTTTGCCATACAATTATGACATTGTATGGCTTTTTTGTGCGTGTTATGATGATCCACATCTAGAGGGAGGTTTATACAAAATTGGCTTTTAGAAAGGAAGGTCAGATGATGTTAGACAAGGACAGCGTAAAAGCAATAGATGTTCAAACTGCTTCATTACAAAGCTACATCAGTTCACCAGAAAAACAAAAATCGTTATACAAGCGTACACTATTCGTTGTGAGTATCTCACAAATTTTTGGCGGTGCGGGGCTGGCGGCAGGAGTGACTGTCGGTGCGCTTATTGCACAGCAAATGCTTGGCACTGATGCGTTTGCTGGTTTGCCTTCTGCTTTATTTACTTTAGGGTCAGCAGGATCTGCATTAATTGTTGGAAGACTTTCTCAACGTTATGGCCGTCGAACAGGTCTTTCAGCTGGCTTTATGATTGGCGGACTTGGAGCAATAGGCGTTATTATGGCAGCAATCATAAATAGTATTTTCTTGTTATTTATTTCGTTGCTTATTTACGGTGCAGGAACAGCCACAAATTTACAGGCCCGTTATGCTGGTACAGACTTAGCAAATCATAAGCAGCGAGCGACTGCTGTTAGTATTACGATGGTTTTTACTACATTTGGCGCAGTGGCAGGTCCAAGCTTAGTGAATGTGATGGGGGATTTCGCTCTTTCTATTGGTGTTCCATCACTTGCTGGCCCTTTCATTTTAGCCGCAGCAGCATATATGTTAGCAGGTGTGGTCCTTTTCATCATGCTTCGTCCAGATCCATTAGTTATAGCAAAAACAATAGAAGCGGCAAATGAAGAGCCTGGTGATAAAGGACATTTGGCGGCAACTGAGCATACAGAAAACAAAAAAGGGATAATCGTTGGGGCAACAGTTATGGTTCTTACTCAAATAGTAATGGTAGCTATTATGACAATGACACCGGTTCATATGAGACATCATGGGCATGACTTGGGGGCAGTAGGACTTGTTATTGGTTTTCATATAGGTGCTATGTATCTCCCTTCACTGGTTACAGGTGTTCTTGTAGATAGGTTGGGACGTACCGCAATGGCTATTTCCTCTGGAACAACGTTGCTTTTGGCAGGTGTAATAGCAGCATTTGCTCCGGGAGATTCTATGGTTCTTCTCGTCATTGCTCTTTCTTTACTGGGATTAGGGTGGAATTTTGGTTTGATAAGCGGGACTGCCCTTATTGTAGATTCAACTGATACTGCCACACGAGCTAAAACGCAGGGGACAGTGGATGTTCTGATTGCGTTGTCAGGGGCTGCTGGCGGAGCATTATCTGGAATGATTGTGGCAGGTTCAAGTTACCTAGCATTATCATTTACTGGAGGGATGTTGTCCTTATTACTCATTCCAGTGGTGGTATGGTTTAGGGGCCGCTAAAGGATAGGATTGTTTAATTTACATTAATTTGTTATATTGTTAGATAAAGTCTATTGCGTCGTCTAATATTCTAACTAACTATAGTTGCTCCATTAAATCTATTATAAAGATTTGACCAGGATTCCTTATAGCTGTGTCACTCACTGCATATTCTTTAATTGAATCACATAAAATGGTTATCGGATTTGAAAAAGGCAGGATTACTCGCTTTAGGTAAAGGAGTCATCACGTTGTTAAAAAGGTTTTCTCTTGTTTTTGTTACACTAATGATGTCTATCGTTGTTGTTTTAGCGGCCGCTAAAGAGTCGCCTGGAGATCATGTCATCTCATTTGATGAACCTCTTATCTTGATGATCTCAATTGGAATCGTTGTATTTTTATTTATCCCTCCATTAGTCATGTCCTTTTTTGGCAATTTGGTTGTAAGAATAATATCTGGTGTATACCAATGTTTTATCGTTTTCACTTTTCTGGGGCTCATTCCAATTGGATTTCTTATTCCCAATGGCTTTTTGACAATTCTAGTTTCTATTGCAGGAACTTTAGTCAGTATAGCTAGTGTTGCCGTAACCTTATGCATTGGCAAGAATAAAAAAGATATATAATAATCAAATTGTTATTTTTTCAGATTGTCAGTGAAATAATTATACAAAAAGAGAAGGCTTGTGGGCCTTCTTTTTTTATGTTGTGGACATGGATATAGCCTATGATATTTTTTGTTGTTGCATCATCCCCACTTTAAGCTTAATCTATTGAATAATAAGAGAAGGAACCTATAGAAGAATAAAATAAATACCGAGATGTCAAAAATAAAACTGGACTTCATTATTGTCAATTCACGTAAATGTAAAAAGCTTGGAAAGAGAGGAATTCCTTCATGACAAATAGCAGAACGAATCCGAAGGTTGATGAATTTTTAAGTAAAGCGAAAAAGTGGAAGGAAGAATTTGAGAAGTTGAGAACCATCATTCTTGACTGTGAGCTGACTGAAGATTTTAAGTGGATGCATCCTTGTTACACATACAATAATAAAAATGTCGTTTTAATACATGGGTTTAAAGAATATTGTGCGCTTCTGTTTCACAAAGGTGCCCTATTACAGGATGCCCATGGAATTCTCATTCAACAAACGGAGAATGTACAGGCGGCGCGCCAGATTCGGTTTACAACTGTTCAGGAAATAAATGAGCTAGAAAACATTTTGAAAGCCTATATTCACGAAGCCATTGAAGTTGAAAAAGCCGGTTTGAAAGTGGATGTTAACAAAAATATTGAATTGAACATTCCTGAAGAACTTAAAAATAAATTCGATGAAATCCCTGCCTTGAAAACTGCTTTTGAAGCATTGACCCCGGGACGGCAAAGAGCATACACTCTTTATTTTTCTCAAGCCAAACAATCCAAAACCCGAGAATCGAGAGTCGAAAAATATGTGCAAAAAATTCTCGATGGAAAGGGATTAAAGGATTAGGCACGCCAAGGTTCAGGCTAAAGGAATAGCATCATAGCGTAGTAAGATCCTTTCTATAGAAGAAAAAAACAAGCATAGTAAGATGCTTGTTTTTTTCTTAGGACAACATTCACTTACTGCTGAAATGCTTCTTTTGATTAACATTGTATGCCACTAGACAGCGTTATAAAATATTAATGCAACACCTAGAAATAGCTCAATGGTACTGCTCATCACATTTAGAATGCCTAGGAGAACTAATAGAACCGGAAGATTTTTAGCAAGTTACTACACTCCAAACTTTGTTTTTGTATTAATATACCTTATTAACCATTGTTTTTAGTCAGGTGCAGACAAACGAATACTGATTAATGAATCATCATGATATCAATGAGCCGTTTGATTTTTTCATCGTCGCCTGTATCAACGTACACTGTTTTTCTGTTTTTTATGATACTCTCAGTCACTTCCCTCATGACGCCTTTTTCTATATCATCAGCGGAATCCCAGCGTAAAGGCACATTATATACATGAATCGTGCCATCCCCATTGCCATGATAAGTGACTGATCCATCCACTAAACGAGAACCTGCCAACTGGGTCACATTTTCTGGATAGCTGGCACTTGTATCATCATTAGGATTAATTGGCTCGCCAGCCGCAATATGTCGAACATTTAATTCATCTATCTCTTGATTAGGTCCAAGTTGAAGCCAAACTCTGGCATATTCAATTTTTTCCGAAGAGTATGCTGCCAATACATTGTCTTCTTTGCTTTTCTCTTCTGCTGAAGAGGTATTATTTGCAGCTTTTGTTGCGGATTCTTCTGATTCTGTTATTGGCTCCGCTTCATCCTTGTGTATTTTGGTGCTCTCTTCAGGCTCAGTGTGTTTTTCGTCAGATTGTACAGCAGAAGCTTGATTTGAAGGTTGATGTGCTTCTTCATCCTTACTGCCCGTACATCCAGCAAGCAAAATCATGAGCAGCAGGGCAGTAATACAAAAATATATCTTTCTGTGTTTCTTCATTTTTTCATTCCTCTCCATTAACTCAGGTCAGCTTCATATATAAGTTTATGTATCTAAATATTACCATGGAATAGATAGGATGATATTGAAAACTGTTTAAGAAGAGGAAACGATCTTGAATAACATCGCGAAAACTTAAGAATTCTTAAGAAGTTTTGCCCCTTTTTCTTCAGGTTTTGAATGTAAAGTGGGATATAAATGCAAAACAAATGGAGAGATTAGATATGAAACGCCTGTTATTCTTATTTCAGTATATAGTGAATCCGAGAACTGTTGGTGCGATCCTTCCTAGTTCAAGGTATCTTGGAGATAAAATGGTGGAAGGAATTGATTTCAAGAAGGCTGCATACATTGTCGAATATGGGCCGGGTACGGGTGTATTCACAAAAAAACTGCTTGAAAAAAGAAGACCTGAAACGACTATTTTATTAGTGGAGCAAAATGAAGAATTTTATTTACTATTGAAAGAGACATTTAAAGACGAAAAGAATGTATTCATTGTAAATGGATCTGCTGAAAATAGCAGCCAGTATGTAAAGGATTATGGTATGCCTTATATAGACTATGTGATTTCTGGCCTTCCCTTTGCAAGCTTGCCAAAAACTGTTTCAGCCAACATTTTATTAGATACCGCAAAGATTTTAAAAAGAGATGGTGAATTCATTACTTTTCAATACACTACGTTGAAAAAACCGTTTTTTGAACAGTTTTTTACCAAAATAGATGTAAAAAGAGAGCTTAGAAATGTACCGCCGGCTTATGTCTTTAGCTGCTCGATGCCGCAAAATGATTTGGAGGAATTATATGGAGTCGAACGTTCTTATTGTTGATGATGACAAAGACATTAGAAATCTCATCTCTGTTTATTTAGAAAATGAAGGCCTGCACACTCAAAAGGCTAAAGACGCAATCGAAGCTTTAAACCTGTTGGGACAAAAAGAATTTGACCTCATGATTTTGGATATTATGATGCCCAACATGGATGGAATTGAAGCATGTATGAAGATTAGGCAAGAACGAAATCTGCCTATTATCATGCTTTCTGCAAAATCGGAGGATATGGATAAAATTCAGGGACTTGCCGCTGGTGCCGATGATTATTTATCAAAACCGTTTAACCCATTAGAATTAATCGCCAGGGTTAAATCTCAGTTAAGAAGATATAAAAAATACAATACTGATACAAGCAGCACGAAGAACATCATTGAAATTGGTGACTTGACCGTAAATACAGATACACGGCAAGTATGGGTGCGGGGCCGGGAAGTGAGGCTGACCCCAAAAGAATTTGATATACTCGAACTTCTTTGCATCAACAAAGGAATGGTTCTGAGTGTGGAGAAGATATATGAAGCAGTATGGAAGGAAGACTTTTTTAAGTCGGACAACACTGTCATGGTCCACATTACAAAAATCAGAGATAAAATAGAAGAGGATTCCAAACATCCCATTTACATCAAAACTGTTTGGGGAACGGGATATAAAATATGAGAAAGTTTGGAAATAAGCTGGTTGCAAAGCTTCTTGGCGCGATTGCAATTAGTTTTCTTGTTTCATTGGGTATGATGGCACTCATTATATTATCGAACGTCTATCTACAAAAGATGAATTATCTCAAAGAGTTTAGCATCCGGAGCAGCTATTTTATGATACTGCTTCAGTTTTCGGCAGCTATTCTTACTTTTATTGCAGTTTTTTTTATCATGGCACGGAAAAAAATATTATATTTGAAGCTTATTACTGAGAGTGTTCATCATATTGCTAATGGAAAATTAGGCTTGACCATCAGGATTGAAAGTAGGGATGAATTGACCCGGCTTGCACAAAACATTAATGATATGTCCAAAGAGTTAGAAAAAAAGTTTGAACACGAAAGACAGTTAGAAAGGTCGAAAAGTGAACTGATTTCAAATGTATCCCATGATTTAAGAACACCATTAACATCAATTATCGGATATTTGGATTTATTAAAAAAAGGGCAATACGACAGTAAAGCGCAATTTCAGGAATATCTTCAAACGATTGATTCGAAATCGCAAAGACTGAAATACCTGATTGATGAACTGTTTGAGTATACGCATTTATCGAGCCCGGACGTTAAGTTAACCTGTAAAGAAGCTGATTTGTCAGGTTTATTGGAACAAATAATAGGAGAATACATTCCCATTTTTGAAAAGGAACGACTAAGTGTTCAAAAATCAATTGCAGAAGACAATGTACCTGTTGTAATGGATATAGAAAAGATGGTTCGCGTTTATGATAATCTCTTTATGAATGCGATAAAATACAGCAGGAAACCATCTGAATTATTCATAAGCCTTGAGATCATTGGTGACAAAGCACTTTTGAAAATTTCTAATCAAGTTGAGGGTTTTCCGGCTGACAATATAGACAAATTGTTTGAACGGTTTTTCAGGGGTGATAAGGCGAGAACAGATCAACAAGGAAGCGGCCTTGGGCTAGCCATTTCAAAAAGAATTGTTGAGCTTCATAATGGTAATATCCATGCGGATTATAGAGAGGGCTGGATGAGATTTATTGTCGAACACCCCTTGTGTATATAAAAGCTTATGGAGGAAAGTTTCCATAAGCTTTTTTCTTTAGAATAAAACTTAAGAAACCTTAAGAATTTTACGGAGAGTTTCTTCATTCTTATTGCTTATCATGTAGGTATGGAAAGTGAGGAGAGTGTAGAAATTGAAAAGTAAATTTCTTATTTTAGCTTTGTGGTTTTTAGCCATTTATATAGCAAAGGAATTTCATTTACTGTCACTCGATATGGATGATTTACAGGAATTTATATCGGAGAATACAAAATACGCAATGCTGCTGTTTATTGCGCTCTGGATCATTAGACTTCTCTTTTTTATTCCAGGTGTGACTCTCATGTTTTTTGGGGGAGTATGCTTTGATCCGGTTGTGAGCTTTATATTGTCGATAGCTGGCATTTTTTTGAGCGAAACCTTGGTTTACGTTTTTTCAAGAATGTTTTCAAGCGGGAACATGATGAAGGATTTAGAACGTAAATATCCAGAGTTGAAAAAATTATTGGAGACTTACAATTATAAGTTTTTGGCGCTGGGGATGATTTGTCCAATAGCTCCAACAGATGTCGTTTGTTTTTTATCGGCAGCTGTAGGAATCAAGTATACCATTTACATTTTAACGGTTATCGTTACGAATATCCCTTTATTGATATTTTCGAGTTTCATTGTGATCAATTTTAGTGAGTCATTAATGGGAACTGTATTGGTTGTCGCATCATTTGTTTTGGTTTCTATTGTATCCATTAAAATGTGTAACACCCTTAAGCATAAACGGAGCACATAGAAATGCCACGGGACTAACCATTTATAGCTTATAAGCACCTGTAGAGATTTAAGTTCTTTCGGTATCCAATAAAATCAAGGGTATAACTGCCCTTGGTATTATGTTCTGCTGCACATATATAAACCCTCCATTTTCGTTTGTAGATCCTTTTTAATTTTTGTATTTTAGGTTGAATGATCACCAGAAGAAAAATGAACGCATGATCTGAAAAGCTGTTTTGTCGCAAAATAAATAAATCAACGATAACAATCTCGCTACTACGATAGATTTTGATTACTGTATATAATCGTTTTTTAGTAAATGCTCTTTCATTTTTTGAATTGCCTTCGCTTCGTCGGCTCCATGAGCGTATATATGTATTTCGGTTCCTGGTTTAATTCCTAAATCCATAATGTCCATGATGGCTTTTGGCGCTTGTTTGAGGTTAACAGTTTTCCCTTGGTATTCAAGAAAAATATCTGATGTAAACCGATGAGCTATACTGACTAACAGGGTAGCTGGTCGCGCAAACCCTGTTTCCTTAATGATCGTAAATTGTCTTTTAATCATTCTTCACCTCATTAAAGTCTGCCTCTTGACGGATTTATAGTTGGGCTGCAGATCAAATTTGAATTTAGAGTACCTTTAGGATAAGTGATCTAATTTCATCATTTTCTCTGCATTTTGAAATAACACCCTTTCTTTGTGTTTACAAAATAATTCTCAACTAACTAAAATGGACAATGACTTCATTCGAGAAAAAAGCATGATTCACTATCAGCTTTTGTTTATTATTGTAAATAAAAACATGGTGTGTACAATGGTTACATTCAGGCGATTTGTTGATTATTCAACATTCCACTCTAAATTGTTGATTATCTTAAGAAAGTTTGGTGAAAAGCTATGTCCAAAGTGGATAGAAGAATAACCAAAAGCCAAGAGGCTATTAAAATAGCTCTGATTGAGCTGATGACTGAAAAAAGTTTTGATCATATTACGATTAAGGAAATTTCTGAAAGGGCAAATGTAAACCGGGGAACAATCTATCTTCATTACTTAGATAAATTTGATCTATTAGAAAAAATTATGGAAGAGCATATAAACAATATGGGGGATTTTTGTGAGTCGGCAGCTGAAATGGACTGGATTGAATCGACTGTACACTGCATGGAATACCTTGAGAGTAATTATTTATTCTTTTCGACGATGTTAGCCAGTGAAGGCGCTCGATATTTTCGCAGTCAGTTCCTTAAGTTTAATATCGAAGAGTTCAGGAAAGATGTAGATGTAACGAAAGGCAAGAATTACGGCCAAAGTGAAGATGTCATTGTTGAATTTATAGCAAATGCTTACGTAGGGGTAGTGGAATGGTGGTTAAAAAACGAAATGCCTTATCCGCCTCGTGTCATGGCAGAAAAAGTGGGGGAGTTATTAGAGCGGATTTTATAATGGAGGCAGGAAATGGGTGTTGACTTATTTATCTAGGCGGGAGATTCAAGTCTCCTCGATCGCATACAAAATACCAAGGGCCAGCAACCCTTGGTATTTTTATACCTTCATGCATTTTTGAAGTTTATGCTTAAAGGTCTGCCTTACTTTGCAAATCGCCGAGCTGCGGCAACGCACATGATAACGGCGATATTCACTGCTACGAGTGCCCAGCCTACTTTCTCGTGCAGTATCACTGAGGCAAGCAGCAGTCCAAAAAAAGGCTGGAGAAGCTGGAGCTGCCCAACCGCTGCAATTCCCCCTTGGGCAAGACCTCGATACCAGAACACGAAGCCAATCAGCATGCTGAATAAGGATACATATGCAAGACTGAGCAGCGCGGGAACGCCGATCGCCGACCATGAGTCCGGCGTAAAAAAGAACGACAATGGCAGCATAAGAGGAAGCGACAGAACGAGTGCCCATGAGATCACCTGCCAATTCCCCAGACGCCGTGAAAGTTTGGCCCCTTCTGCATAACCAAGACCGCATACGACAATAGAAGCCAGCATGTACGCGTCGCCAAGCGGGGATGAACCTCCCCCCTGAATGAGGGCGAAACCTGCTACTAACAAGCTGCCGGCAGCTGAGAAAATCCAGAAGACGGGGCGAGGGCGTTCACCCCCGCGCAGTACGCCGAAGACTGCCGTTGCGAGTGGAAGAAGTCCAATGAAGACAATGGCGTGTGCGGATGTGACATGCTGAAGCGCTAAAGCTGTCAGCAACGGGAAACCAATCACTACGCCAAACGCTACCACTAATAATGAAATGAGATCTCTTTTGGCAGGATGCTGCTGCGGGAAGATGAGAAGGAGACCTCCCGCCAGTACACCAGCTATCGCAGCGCGGCATACGGTGAGGAACAGCGGATCGAAGTCCGACACAGCCAAACGGGTCGCAGGCAGCGAGCCGCTGAAAATGAGTACGCCTATAAAACCATTTATCCAGCCATTTGTTCGTTTGTTCATTACAATCACTCCACATATCTTTCTTGTTCATTGCCTGTATTTTCTTAACAAAACCAGCAGCTAAGGATTACAATGACTATAAACTGGAATTGGCCTTTTTTAAACGGCCAGTTTTCATAAAAAAATGCATACCAGTTAGGAGAACAACGCGCAAATGGATATCACGCCTTTTTTGAATAGAAATCTGGATAGTCCGCTTTATCAGCAGCTTTATCGGTATTTTAAAGAAAATATGCATCGGGGCCGTATTCAAAAAGGAATGAAGCTTCCTTCAAAAAGACTCCTGGCGAATCAGCTTTCCATCAGCCAAACGACTGTAGAACGTGCCTATGAACAGCTCGCTGCTGAGGGCTATATTGTGAGCAAGCCAAGAAGCGGGTGGTTTGCTGATTATCATGATTCTGATTTTGCTTATGATAGAATGCCAAGCACAACACCCATTCAACAAGAAGCAGAAGAAAATAAACAATGGATTGATTTTCATTATGGGAATGTAGATTCTTCTTACTTCCCTTTTTCCGCATGGCGAAAAAGCATGGTCAATAGCTTAGACCAATATGGACACGAGCTTTATCGGCCGGGACATGTTTTAGGAGAGTTTGAGCTGAGAACACTCATTGCAGAGTACCTGTATCAATCTCGGGGTGTTCATTGCGGCCCTGAACAAGTGATTATAGGTGCCGGAAACCCTATTCTGCTGCAAATCTTGTGCCAAGTTTTTGAGCCGAATATTTCTATAGGGTATGAGGATCCTGGTTATCCAAGAGCACGCAAAATTTTTGAAGCCAACCGCATGAATATTGTTCCGATACCAGTCGATGAGGAAGGAATCTGTATACAGAAGATCAAAGAACAGCAGCCAAACCTTGTATATGTCACACCTTCCCATCAATTTACGCTGGGAACAATCATGACGATCAACAGAGAATTCAGCTGCTCAAATGGGCGGCCGAAAATCAATCCTTTATCATAGAGGATGATTATGACGGGGAATTTAGGTACACAGGACAGCCGGTTCCTTCTCTGCAAGGGCTTGATCAGCATAACCGTGTCATTTATATGGGCACTTTTTCTAAGTCTCTTTTGCCCTCGCTGCGTATCAGCTATATGATTCTTCCTTCGCCTCTTTTAAAAAAGGGGCATGAAATCACGTCCTTATATAAGCAAACAGTGTCCTGCCACAGTCAGCTAACCCTAGCTGAATTTATAAAAAATGGAGAGTGGCAAAAACACATCAACAGAATGAGAAAACTTTACCGCAAAAAAAGAGCCATTGTATTAGAGGCAGTGCAAAGGGAATTAGGAGAGCATGTCAGAATCCGCGGAGAAAACTCTGGGCTTCGTATCTTACTTGACGTTTATTTGCCATTTGGTGAAAAAGAGTTAATTGAGAAGGCGAAAAAACATGGAGTAAAAATTTATCCTGTTTCTCTTTCTTATCAAAATCATCCTCCTACAAAAACGGTCTCGCTCGGGTTTGCAGGGGTTTCTGAATCCGACATAAGAGAAGGCATAAAAAAACTGAAGGCTGCCTGGAAGATATGAGGGAGCTTTCAGTTTAGCAAAACGGCCAAGTGACGGAACTAAGTGTTGAGAGCTGTTCAATATTTTTTAAGTATATGATGAGTGCCAGCAGTCCAGCACACGATATGTCTGTTTAGCGAAAAACAGAATTTTTTATTTGCTCATCACAGTGCTAAAATAAACAAAATAGACAATTGAAAAAATAGAGGTGTAAGAATGAAGTTAGATGAGTTTACAATTGGCCAGGTCTTCAAAACGAAATCATTAAAAGTATCAAAAGATGATATTATGCGGTTTGCGGGTGAATTTGACCCTCAGTATATGCATGTAGATGAAGAAAAAGCGAGTAAAGGCAGATTTAATGGAATTATCGCTTCCGGCATACAAACACTGGCCATATCTTTTAAACTTTGGATTGAAGAAGGTTTCTATGGAGACGATATTATAGCCGGAACAGAGATGAATCATATGACATTCATAAAACCCGTATATCCGGATGATGAATTGTTTACAATTGTTGAGGTTCTTGATAAGCAGCCAAAGAGAAATGAATTGGGAATACTCACAGTATTGTTATCTACTTATAATCAAAAAGAAGTAAAAGTGTTTGAAGGTGAGTTATCCGTATTGATGAAACGATAACTCAGAAAGCCCGCTTTTCGCGGGCTCGATTGAAGCAGATGGGTGAAAGATGTTAGCGGGTTTCTTTTGAAAAATAAGAGGTTAAAATATCATAAACAATAGGCAAAGAAGTAAACCCCTCATTTTCTAGAAAATGACCCCCGTGCTGGACTTCGTATAACGCAGCGTCAATTTGTTGTGCCAGCTCCTTGCTCCATGAAAATGGAACAATTTGGTCGTTCTTAGAAGCAATGACAGCACGGTGCTTCGCGGACTCGATGATTTTTTGATGATCAAACGATCCCTGTGTAAATTCATCTAACATCTGTAAAGTGGGCAATGATTTGGCAAAGCCGGAAACAAGAATGATTCCGCCAAGCTGTTTTCGCAATTGAATATGTTCCAAAAATCTCAAAATGGCGGGGCACCCTAAGCTGTGAGCAACCAAATACGTATTTTCATGTAAAGTATGTTGATAAAAAGAGAGTGTCTCCAGCCAATCCTCAAGTCTTGGCTGGAGCGGATTAGGCATGTTTAAAATGTCTGCTTGGACCCCATCTGCGAGCAGACGTTTTTTCAGCCAAGGGAACCAATGATTTGTTGAGGAAGCTCTGTAGCCATGAATGATATAGACCTGTTTTTTCATTTTTTTCTCCAAACGAAGTATTTTCATTCAGTATAAAATTCCTCTCATTGGGAAACAAGTACGCACTTTTTTGTAAGTAGCTTTACATATGAGGCATTCCTTGTGCCATTCCCCACTTACACATTTCATCTATGAGGGGGTACAAAGATCGCCCTCTGTCAGATAACGAATACTCTACTTTCAGTGGGGTTTGAGAAACCTCAGACCGATGAATAAGGCCGTCAGTTTGCAATTCCTTAAGCTGTGCGCTTAACATTTTATGGGTGATGAAGGGCATAGCCCTTTTCAGCTCGCCGTATCTCATCGTTTTTTCACACCCTAACTCATAGAGTATTCTCATTTTCCATTTGCCCCCTATAAGAGACAAGGTGTATTCAAATGGGGCTTGTTTACTGCGGCACAGGCTATCCATGTAATCGAACCTCCTTTTTAAGGTATCATATCAGAATAATTCAGGATTTTCGGTGTTGAAGTTTGAGGGCGATTCGCGATCTGAACTGAAAGGAACGCTTGCTCAACAGGCGGCACGGTACATGAATGTTCTAAGTCAAAGAGGGTTACCTTACTGTTAATTACTTTATTTAAAAAAACGCATGTTTTTAGCTGAAAATATCTATTATGGTATATTTAAATATAACGAAATATTTGAGAAATGAGGAATGGTATGAATACAACCAAAAAACATAAGAAATTTAAAGCGAAAATGATTTTCCAAATCATCATGGTTATCATTGGAGGAATCATAGCGGCGTATGGACTAGAAACAGTGCTCATTCCAAACAGTGTATCTGATGGAGGGGTGACGGGTCTTAGCATCGTTGGTTCACAGCTATTCAACTTGCCGCTAGGGATTTTGATTGCTGTGATCAACATTCCATTTGTCTGGTTAGGATATAAGCAAATTGGGAAAAGCTTTGCATTATTATCAATTATCGGAATCGTATCGCTTGCCGCGGGGACAAGCTTTTTCCACCACACACCCGCAATTATAGAAGGAGATACCCTTTTAATTACCGTTGTCGGCGGGATTATCCTTGGATTTGGAATGGGGCTGGCGCTGCGTAATGGCGGCGCATTAGATGGTATTGACATGCTTGCTGTGCTGCTATCCCGAAAACTGCCATTCGGAACGAGCGATCTCATTCTATTCTTAAACCTATTTGTGTTTATTTTTGTTTCCACAGTATTTGGCTTACAAGGGGCATTGCTTTCAGTCATTGCTTACTACATTGCATCCAAAGTGATTCATGTTGTGGAGGAAGGCTTAAGCGGCTCTAAAACCTTTCAAATTATTACAACCCAACCTGAATTAATGGTAGAGACAATACGTGATCAATTAGGCCGAAGCGCCACATATAAAGAAGCTTACGGGGGTTTTTCCCACGAGAAATTTAAAGAAATCACATGTGTCATCAACCGTTTAGAAGAAACCAAACTAAAGGAAATTATTAATGATATTGATAAATCCGCCTTTGTCACCGTATATGACGTAGCTGAAGTGAAGGGCAGCAATTTTAGAAGTCTTAATCATCATTAAAAAATAGAATGACCTTTTTAACGGTAACTGACATATCGCCGGTAAATGTAATCAAAAACACTTTTTGAGGGCTTGTGGGTGTCACCGGTGAAGGTCTGAATCACAGAAATACCAAGGGCGTCAAAACCCTTGGTATTTTTTCTGGTTATTAGATTTTATCTTCAGCTTTACGTGCTGCTTCGAGCTTATCAATCCTGTCTTTATATTTTTCTCCCCAGTCCTTCATGTGCAGGATAACAGGTTCTAATGTTCTTCCAAACTCAGTTAAAGAGTATTCGACTTTTGGAGGGACCTGTTTATAAACCTCGCGGTGAATCACGCCATCCCGTTCCAATTCTCTTAATTGTAGCGTGAGCATACGCTGGGTAATTTTTGGGTATAGTTTTCGAAACTCATTAAACCTCTTTTTACCGTCAATGAGATGATAAAGAAGAATGCCTTTCCACTTACCTCCGATGATATCTAATGTTGTCTCCACCGGACATCCTTCAAAGTCATCAGAAGAATAATCAATGCCGAGTTTACGATTTCTCAAGCTGTTCACTCCTAATAGTATACTTTTTGATACTATATACATTCAATGTGCGTACTTTTTATATTTTAATATACATCATATAATGATGTCACATCTAAGGAATGAAAGGAATGGATCATATGAAAACACTCGTACTCGTTGTACATCCGAATATAGAATCCTCTCGTATCAATAAAAAGTGGAAAGAAGCCGTTTTAAGTGAACCAGATGTAACTGTCCATGATCTTTATGAAAAATATCGCGATCAACCAATTGATGTGGAATTTGAACAACAGCAGCTCCTGGCCCATGACCGTATCGTTTTTCAGTTTCCATTATACTGGTACAGCAGCCCACCGCTTTTAAAACAGTGGTTTGATGAAGTGTTTACGTTTGGCTGGGCTCATGGTCCCGGCGGAAATAAATTGAAGGGGAAAGAGTGGGTAACTGCCATGTCCATCGGTTCACCTGAACACTCTTATCAAGCCGGCGGATATAACTTGTTTTCGATAAGCGAGCTGACAAAACCGTTCCAAGCATCTGCCCATTTAGTAGGCATGACCTATCTGCCTTCCTTTGCCGAATATCGCGCCAATACAATCAGTGACCAAGAAATTGCCGAAAGTGCGAATCGGTATGTAAAGCATATTACAAATATAGAATTAAACCCGAAGGTTCGCCTGCAAAGATATTTGAAACAGCTGGAGGGTGTCGATTTAACATAAAGATTGATTTTGGAAAATCCTGTACTCACCAAGCAGGATTTTTTCTTGTTCAGCAGAGGGATTTTAACATATAGCGAAAAAAGAAGAAGCCACCAAAAATAAGCTATTTGCTTGGTCCTGACTGCTTATTTTTGGTGAAAGACTTATTTCTCTGTGATGAAATAAAGCAAAGCGATGACCGGAAAAGCGATGCCAATCCATAATGCTGTACTCCATCCGCCTGAGGCATATGCCCATCCTCCAATTGATGACCCTATCGCACCGCCTAGAAAGAAGATCGCCATGAATAATCCGTTTAATCGACTGCGAATTTCAGGCGCCAACGAAAAAATAGCACGTTGACTGAGCACGAGGTTTGCAGATACACCCATATCTAACAGAATAGCTGCGGCCACTAGAACTGTTATACCGACGGGGGAGCTGCTCTGAATCATGAGCGGCAGTAATAAAGAGACAACGACAACACCGAGAGCGATTCCAGTGGCAAGCCGGGTCAAGCCTCGATCAGCCAGCCGGCCGCCTATTGGTGCAGCGACTGCACCCGCAATGCCCACCAATGCGTAGAGTGCTATTGCCTTCTGAGAAAAATGAAAATCAGGACCGGACAATAATAAAGGAACGGTAGTCCAGAACAAGCTGAAAGCTCCAAATACAAACGCATGATAGATGGCACGGCGGCGTAAGACTGGAGTCGTGCGCAGCAGTTTCCACATTGAACCGAGTAAGGCAGTATAGTTTGTATTTGCTGTTGGTTTTCTGGCAGGAAGCACTTTTGATAATACGATGGCCAGGATAACACTTACCACGGCGGACAAAGCGAATATTGCATTCCACCCCCAGATATCAGCGACTAGACTAGATATCGGACGGGAAAGCATAATACCGAGTAATAAGCCGCTCATGACATTGCCAACAACCCGGCCGCGTGCAGCGTCTGATGCAAGGTATGATGCAAATGGAACAAGCACTTGGGCTGCGATTGACCCCAATCCGACGAAAAACGTAGCTGCTAAAAACAGTGTTCCATGCTTCACAAATGCTGTTAGTGTCAAAGCCGCTGCGCTTAGAAGGAGCGATGCAACGACAAGTTTTTTGTTTTCGATAATATCTCCTAAAGGGACAAGGAATAGTAAGCCGGCAACGTATCCGATTTGGGTGAGTGTGACGATCAATCCAGCACTGCCTGGAGAAAGTCCAATTGCCTTACTAATTAATCCGACCAAGGGTTGTGCATAGTAAAGATTAGCAACAATGATACCGCATGCTGTTGCGAGAAGAAGGGTTAAACTGGGTGAGATCCTCTGACCTGCTTGTTTGTTTCCATTAGCCATAAGAATGAACTCCTTTTTAAGTGGTTTTTTGAGTGTAATCATGACTTCTCAACACAAGTGATTTTATAAACTGAACGTTCAGTTTCGTTGTTTGGTGAAAATAATATACTAAACGTACAGTTTTGTAAATAGGTTTCTGTTTTCTTTTTTTATTCAAGTTAAGTATACTGAACGTATAGTTTATATTTCGGGAAGGAATGATTCATGTGCAGAGTAAACGAGGGCGGCCGCGTGATGAAGGAACGCATAAGGCGATTCTCTCTGCAGCCTATGACCTATTGCTGGAAAAAGGCTTCGATGCGGTGACAGTCGATAAAATTGCCGAGCGTGCGAAAGTGAGTAAAGCAACGATTTATAAATGGTGGTCTAACAAAGCTGCCGTTATCATGGACAGCTTTCTTTCGACAGCGACGGACAGGCTGCCTGTGCCTGATACAGGGTCGTCAGTACAAGATATAGTAACCCACGCCACGAATTTAGCTAGGTTTTTGACAAGCCGGGAAGGAACCGTTATTAAGGAATTAATAGGTGCAGGGCAGTTGGATGAAAAATTGGCAGAAGAATATCGCACGCGATTTTTCCAGCCTCGCCGCCTCCAAGCGAAAGGCCTTCTAGAAAAGGGAATTCAGAAAGGTGAATTGAGAGAGAATCTTGATATTGAAGTAAGCATAGATCTCATTTACGGACCAATTTTCTATCGTCTGCTTATAACAGGGGATGAGGTGAATGATTCCTATGTGCATGATTTGGTGATGAATGCGTTTAAGGGAGTTCAAGCTATCTCTGCTACAGAGAGTATGTAGCTGATATTAATTGCAAAAGCTACGGATTATATGACAAATTGGTTCCATCGTACAGTGAGAGATAAGATTTTTGTTGCTGAGCGGAATCATCGAGGGAAAAGTTCTCTTATCGGATGTCGAAAAAGAAGTCATTCAATCGTGAATACATATTATTACATTTCCTTTTCATCGATTGGAACAAGTGTCCTGTACTTCAATGGAATATCGCAAAGTTGGAGTATTTAAAGAACAGGGGAAAATCGATGGCCATTATGTAGGTGTCATGGCAATGGAAAAAATACTTGCAATGTAAACAGGCCTCTAAAGAGACCTGTTTTTTAATATCCAGAGGATCTGTCTATTTTCATCTTGGGCTCTATGACTACTCCCATAACTGAAATAGTCTAATATTTATACCGGAATATTTGATGTTCCAAATATAAGGGATTGTTTATATAAATAAAAGTTTATATAATGACGGGGGCGCTAAGGAAACGCGGGGAGCGACTCAGGTTTTGTTCGAAGTTTTGATCCTTAAGATATACGGAGCGCTACATATGGAAACGTAAAGGGGAATGTATAATCATTTGGCGTGTATATAACGATTTGCTTATATATTGATTTGGGAAGGAGGAACTCATATGACGATTGATGTTGCGGCGATGACTCGTTGTTTGAAAACACTTAGTGATCAAACTAGGCTTATAATGATGAGATTATTTCTTGAAAAAGAATATTGTGTCTGTCAATTGGTTGATATGTTCGAAATGAGCCAGCCCGCCATAAGCCAGCATTTGCGGAAATTAAAAAACGCAGGTTTTGTGAATGAGGACAGAAGAGGCCAATGGCGTTATTATTCAATAAATGGTTCCTGTCCTGAGTTTGATACATTGCAATTGATCTTACATCAAATCGATCAGGAGGATGAATTGTTAAACCATATCAAAAGAAAACCCAAGCGTGTTGCCAGTAAGGAGGCATTAGATTGACATCAATGATTTTGGCAGTATTCATCTTTTTATTAACTCTAGTATTGGTCATATGGCAGCCGAAAAATTTATCTATAGGGTGGTCAGCCTGTGGAGGCGCAGTTTTAGCTCTAATAGCAGGTGTTGTCAATTTTCATGATGTGTTAACTGTGACAGGGATTGTTTGGAATGCGACATTGGCTTTTGTGGCCATCATACTGATATCGTTAATTCTTGATAATATCGGTTTCTTTGAATGGGCAGCGCTTCATATGGCTAAGGCTGCAAAAGGAAACGGTGTGCGGATGTTCGTTTATGTATCTCTATTAGGAGCTATCGTCGCCGCGTTATTTGCAAATGACGGTGCAGCTCTTATATTGACACCAATCGTATTAGCGATGGTCAGAGCATTACATTTTAATGAAAAATTAGTTTTTCCTTTTATCATTGCCAGCGGATTTATTGCGGATACCACTTCGCTTCCTTTAGTAGTGAGCAATTTGGTCAACATTGTTTCAGCGGACTATTTTCATATTACGTTTATTGATTATGCATCCAGAATGGTTGTCCCGTACTTGTTTTCGCTGCTGGCGAGCATCATTGTACTTTACCTTTTCTTTAGAAAAAGCATACCAAAACGCTATGATCTGACTGAGGTTAAAAAACCTGTTGAAGCAATTAAAGATCAAAACATGTTCAGACTGTCATGGTATATCTTAGGGCTGCTGTTAATTGGATATTTTGCAAGTGAATTTTTTTCTATCCCTGTATCAGTGGTAGCGGGCAGCATTGCAATCATTTTCTTAATCGCTGCGCAAAAGAGTCCGGCCGTCCATACAAAGAAAGTGGTGAAAGAGGCGCCATGGGCTATCGTATTCTTTTCAATTGGCATGTACGTTGTTGTGTATGGTGTCCGAAATGCCGGATTAACGGATGTCCTTTCAGATGTGATTCAAGCCGCAGCTGATCAAGGATTGTTTGCTGGGACAATTGGAATGGGCTTTATTGCGGCGATTCTTTCTTCCATTATGAATAACTTGCCGACTGTTATGATTGACGCATTGGCGATTGCCGGTACAGATACACATGGGATGATGAGAGAAGCGCTTATTTATGCAAATGTGATCGGTTCAGATTTAGGGCCTAAAATAACACCGATTGGTTCCTTGGCGACATTATTATGGCTTCATGTTCTTTCGCACAAAGGTATGAAAATTTCCTGGGGCACGTATTTTAAAACAGGAATTATCCTCACGATACCCACTTTATTGATCACACTTGTCGGCCTGTATATTTGGCTGCTGATAATCCATTCTTGTTTCTAAAAGGACAAGGTCACTATATCAAGGAAAATAATGCACAGGTAACTCTTGCCGCAGCCAAATGGCTGAAGGGTGGGGGAGAGAAGCAGGGATTGATATTTCAAATCAAACATCGGAGAAATTTGATGATCCGGCAAAAGCACACGGAACAGAAGAAGTGTTTCCAAAGGGTCCGTGATGAAATTGGTGACCGTTTAAAACAGTTTGCTGTAACTGGGGAATAAAGAATCGATATACTAGCGTTTCCTTGGGTTATATAATGCAATGGGTTGTTCAACAGGTGTCTGCGAGCTGAGTGCAGACACCTGTTTTTGTTTTTATTTGTCTGAGATTCGTAACAGGGAAGTTATTTAGCTGGTGACAGAGGAAAATTGATTTGTGAACAGAATCATGAAGGAGACGGTGTTTTAAAGGAGTTGTCTGTTTTGCAGGAATTAACAAAAGAAAAATACAGTAGCTTAAAAACAATGTTTGATGACAAATATTGTCCCACATTTGTCTATTCAATATTAGACCAAACCATTCCGGGAGCTGTTTATGCAGATGATCAAACCTTTCCTAAATCGTTTTTTATAGGAACTGAATCAGGCATTTATTTTATTGCGGGAGACCAAGGGAATCGGGATTTTCATGATTTCATTGCAGGATATTATGAAGAACAAGTGAAATCATCAAAACGATTTACCTTGTTTTCTTCCAGTGATACATGGGATAGCGTACTGAAACCCATACTGAAAGATGACTTGAACCAAATGAGAAGAGCTGCATTTTCTTATCAACCAAAATCTTTCAAAAAGACTTTGCAACTGCCAAAGGGTCTTGTATTGAAAAGAATAGACGAAGACATCATTTCACACAGCACAGCGTTTAACAGCGCGTATTATGAGGAGTATTGGGATTCTGTCTCACAGTTTGCTTCAAAAGGTTTTGGGTTTGCCGTATTACATGGCAATCATGTAGTAAGTGAGTGTACTTCTATATTTTTAGGGCATAATCGAGCGGAAGTGGATATCTATACACTTGAGAAATATAGAGGACTGGGGTTAGCTTATTGCGTAGCAAATAGGTTTATAGCGTTTTGTATGGAAAATGGGATTGTTCCTAGCTGGGATTGTGATATTTGCAACAATTCGTCCATTGCATTAGCAGCTAAACTAGGGTTTAAGACGGTAACGGAATACACTATTTACTACTCTGGCTAACCTTAATGAAAGAACCTTAAAAGGAGATACCAACCGATGTTGGTATCTTTTTTGTTTTAGAGTTTTTTTACCCTTTTAGCAGAAAAATGGGTGATGAAAATCTTATTCATTTTATTTACTTTTAGGTAGGTAAAACATACCCCGCCAACTGTAACCACTCCGCCTAGCAGAGAGAGCAGTGTGGGTATTTCGCCGATCCAGATCCAAGATATGATCAAGGCTAAAGCCGGTGTAACATAAAGTGAAAGGGTTGCTTCTGAAGCACCGACGAGTGAAGTGACATATGCAAGGGCAAAGTATGGCACAACTGTTGGCAATAAACCTAAATAAACAATCGACAATGTAGCGTTCAAAGGTGCGTCTATCACCTCCGAGCCTAAGCCAGGCAAAAAAATAAGCATAGGTACTGTTCCGCCCCAAATGGTGAATGTAACGAATGGAATAAAACCATATTTTTTTATATAGCGGGCTTGAAAAACGAAATAAATACTCTCCGAAAATGCTGCCAGCAGGATGACCAAGATACCGCTCATTGAATATGTAAAGTCTCCCGCCCCAAATGCAATCAATAATACACCCAATAAACTGATCATAGAGCCAAGCCATTTCGTAAATCCAAAATGCTCTTTATAAAACAGGCGGGATAGCATGGCTGAGAAGATCGGTGCCGTAGTAACGAGTAAGCTTGCAACTCCGGCACTAACTGTTTTTTCACCGATGTTCAGCAAAATGTGATAGAGTGCAAATCCTAAAAACCCTAAAAGAAAAATGGCAGGAATGTCTTTCAAGTCGGGTAGGCGCATCTGAGTCAAAACAGCAAAAAGCAATAATGCCATAGAGCCGATTAACAAACGAAATAAAGCAAGGTGTTCTGGTGTGTACCCTTCTAGTCCTGCGCGAATTCCCGGAAAAGCAGATGCCCATAAACAGATCATCAGACTGTTTGAGGTTATCAATTGAACTGTTTTCTTTTGCATATTTCCCACTCCTCTTTACAAAAACCAACCAGTTATTTAATGTGTTTTTATATTAATAAAGATTTGGTGATATGGCTTCAACCAGTTAAACGGATTTTGACCCAACCAATTTATTTTAAGGAGACCGATTCTATGAGCTTTCCAGAAGAAAAAAAGATGAAAAAGCTCCCTAAGTACAGACAAATCGTTCATTTTATTAAAGAGAAAATAGGAAATGGCGAGTGGCCGATTGGAAGCAAGATTCCAAGCCAGCGCACGCTTGCAAAAGATTTTCAGGTAAATCGGAGCACAGTGATTACAGCGTTAGAGGAATTGATGGCCGATGGGCTAATAGAAGGCACAATGGGGAAAGGCACTGTTGTTATCAACAACACATGGACACTGATGGTTAAGAATTCTGCTCCCGATTGGGATCAATATGTCACCTCTGGCATTCAGATGCCAAGCCGAAAAATCGTTCAAGAGATAAATCAATCAGAATCAAATACAGACCTTATACAGCTCAGTAAAGGTGAACTTTCAGCTGAGATTTTTCCTTTGGCTGTTATGAAAGAAATGATGGGGAAGGTATCTCAACACATGGAGGCATTCGGATATGAAGAACCAAAAGGTTACTTACCTTTGAGGGAGGCATTAAGCAACTATTTAAAAACCATTGGAATCAACGTCTCATCTTCTTCCATTCTGATTGTCTCAGGAGCGTTGCAAGCCTTGCAGCTGATATCAATGGGGCTGTTACAAAGGGGATCAACCGTTTATCTTGATCAGCCCTCCTACCTTTATTCATTACACGTATTTCAATCAGCTGGTATGAAGCTGACTGGACTTCCTATGGATAATGAAGGACTTTTGCCTGAAAATGTTCATTTAACAAGAGGAGAGCGGGGAAGGGCTATCTTATATACAAATCCATGTTTTCACAATCCGACTGGTATCCTTATGTCTAAAAAGCGGCGTGAAGAGATCCTAGCAGTAAGTGAGAATACACAGCTTCCTATTATTGAAGATGACATTTATCGTGAGTTATGGATCGATGAAATTCCGCCATATCCTATTAAAACAATTGATAAAAATGGACACGTACTGTACATAGGAAGTTTATCGAAAACATTAAGCCCAGGCTTGAGGATTGGATGGATCGTCGGACCGGAACCGGTGATTGAACGTTTATCTGACATTAAAATGCAAACAGATTACGGATCCAGTTCGCTATCCCAGAGAGTAGCGGCAGAGTGGTTTACTTCCGGCCACTACCAGCAGCATGTAGAAAAGGTTAGGCAGCAATTAAAGGTGAGAAGAGAATTGGCCTTGAGTGCTTTAGAAACTCATTTGAAAGATGTGGCGACATGGAATATCCCAAAAGGAGGATTTTTTGTCTGGATAAAAATATTGCCTTCCATATCAATGAAATTACTTTATACTAAAGCCTTATCAAAAGGGATTCTGCTCAATCTCGGCAGTATCTATGCTCAGGAAAAAGGGAATTATATTCGCTTATCATATGCTTATGCATCTCTTGAAGACCTTCAAAAGGGAATTTATGAGTTGGGTTTAATGATAAAAGAATTGGCAAGCAGGTAACTTTTATATCCTTAAATGGATGTTTCACTAAAAAAGAGATCAAGCCTAATGATCGCTTGATCTGATAATAACAAGGGTTACTAGAATAGATCAAATCATGGTTCGGTCTTAAAATGATCATGTCTCTGAGCGAAAAGTCTTTCCGACTTCTCTTCCTAAACCAAAGTAATGTCTGAAATTATAGATAAGCGGGCTCCATTTGGAAGGGTTGATATGGTTTTCGTCTAGTATAATACTTTCCTCGGCATGAAAATGTAGTGCCTGCGTCTCTACAATTGCGAATGACGATTCATATTCTGGAAGCCGAATGTGTTTCACTTCGGCTTCTATTTGGATAGGGCATTCTTTGATTCGTGTTGGTGATACTGTTTTTGATTGTAAAGGCGTTAACCCTGCTGCCTCGTATTTTTCTTTTTTATATGTAAATCCGAGCTGCTTCTTTAAAGGCGGTATGCTTTTTTTTCCGCTATAAGATGAAATTCTTTCAACGTTTTCCCATAATTCCGGGCCAGGCAAGTTTATGACACATTCTTTGTGCCTTTCCAAATTGTCGATGGCTTTTCCTCCCAGTCCTACTCCAAGGATTATATAATGTCCAAGAGCCCAAGAAGAAGACATAGGACTAATATTAGTGGTTCCATCCTCATTCAATGTGGTTAGAAGAAATGTCGAGGTACCATAATACATGATCTTGGGTTTGATTTCCTTAAATCGACGAGTGTCTCGTTTTTTGATGTCCAACGTTTTTTCCTCCTTGTCACGCTTACATTTATATTGTAAAGGATTAACATTTCAACTATCATCGAAATATGAATGTAAGGAGGAAAATCATGAATCCTAATATTGCAAAAATCTCTTCGCTGCTATCAGATCCCTCGCGTTCTTCCATTCTTCTCAGCCTGATGGATGGCAGGATACACCCTGCGGGAGAGCTTGCATATCTCGCTAACATTAAACCTCAAACCGCAAGTTTTCACCTGAATAAATTGCTTGAAGCAAAGCTGATTAGCGTAGAGAAGCATGGGAGACATCGGTATTACAGATTGGCTGACTCAGATGCTGCAAATGTGATCGAACAATTGCTTCATATTGCGCCTAAAGCAAAAGTCAAATCTTTAAAAGAGTCAAAAGAGAAAAAGGACTTGCATTTCGCCCGTACCTGTTATGATCATTTGGCAGGTTATGTGGGCGTGCAAATGGCACATTCATTAGTTGAGCAGGGGATGTTAAAAAAAGTTGATTTAAACTTTGAGGTGACTTCAGAGGGTGCTTTATTCTTTTCAAAGTTAGGCATCAATGAAGAGCAACAACGGAATAAGAGGAGAGCTTTTGCCCGCTGCTGTTTGGATTGGAGTGAACGGCAGCATCATATTGCAGGAGCATTAGGAAACGCCCTATTGGTGCGCATGTTAGAAGAAGAATGGATCGTTCGTATGCCTAAAACGAGAGCGATTAGGATTACACAAAGCGGGAAAATCGCGTTTGAAAAGCACCTAAACGTGAAGATTTAGGACTTTGAAGCGGAAACACCAGATGATGAGGCACGATATCTAGGAGGAGTAAGATTTGTTCTAATCTTACTCCTTCTTCTTATTTTGAAGCAGCTCGATTCCCCATTGCAATAGAGATGCGGTTCCAACTGTTTATTTGATTAATGATGAGAACAAGGTCAACATATTGTTTTTCATCATAATGTTTCCGCACCCGATGATATAGCTCATCAGGAACCCTTTTAGATGGAATGAGCGTGATGTGTTCAGATAGTTCGAGAGCCGCTTTCTCTTCAGGTGAGTAAAAATCACATTCATTCCAAGCATGTAAACAGTAAATTCGCTGTTCAGTTTCCCCCATTTTGCGGGCATCGGACGTATGCATATCTATGCAGTAGGCACAGCCGTTCATTTGAGAGACTCTGATTTTGATTAGTTCTCTCGTCGTTCGGTTAATTGAGGATTGTTTCGTGTATTTCTCCATATCCATCATGATTTTCATACCTTCAGGTGCAATCTCATAGTAGGACACTCTTTGACTCATAAGGCAAGACTCCTTTCCATAGAATACCTAGATTGTATCCCGGTATTGATCATTTTACCAATGTGCGGTTTGAATGACAGCTGTTTCAGCGTCTTTTGGAAAGAAGCTTCTTTGAATAAAAATAAGGGTAGCCAGCAATGATGAGTGGAGCTGCTAATGCAAGCAGTATCCATGAGCCTGATTGGCTGTCTCTAGTGACTCTAATGAATATATAAGTACCGATCAGAAAATATAATAAAGCACCTAGAAACCAATACATGTTCAATCCTCTTTTTCCTTGCTTTTTGGTTGCGCATTTTTGTCTGTCATATGGCTTAATCGATCAGGGTTCTGATTTTTTAATACCTTTTCGGTCCGGATTCCTTTTCTCTTTAATGATAAAATTGTGAGATCAATCGATTTCAATGATGATCATTCCTTCAATGAATAGTAAGTTCCTTATGATTTTAAAGGTAAATTTGAAAAGATAAAACGTACATAGAGGCAGAACGTTCATGTACGTTTGGGCAATGATCACTTGTTGGAAACTCTAATGTTTCCCTGCACCTGATATTGTTGTGTTCCTTCTCTTCCTATAAAATGATTGGATACATGTATGTTTGCAAGTTGAAATATGGGTTCGATTTTCATGAGTCTCTATTCGGTGAAACAGGTAAAGGAAGTGGATAAGGTTTGCTTATAAGGAATCCTTTTAAAGATAAATATTACTCACATGATAGGCGGGCATTAAACATGCTTGCACTCAGAGTGCCGGGCCTGGCTTTTATTCTCATGATCTATATAGCCTCTATCGTGCTGCAATTTGTTTCTGGGGGCTGGTCCATTTTATTGCTTTATGCGTTTACCATATTAATCGCCATTTTTGCTTTGCTTCATTGGCACTCATATCGCTGGGTTAAGAAAAGAGTGATTCTGTATTTCGTGGTACAAGGTTTGATCACCTTTGCACTTGCTAATCTCATGACTGGCTTCTTTATACTTGTCATTATCGGCCTTTATGCATTTTTAATTGGACAAATTATAGGAATGGCAGACAGAAGAAGGACTTTTCTCATTCTTTATCTATTGCTGCTGCTGGTCATAAATTCGGCGTATCACCTTCATAAAGGTGAAGTTTTGCATTTTATTGTTATTGCTGCGCCGATCATGATTGTCATCATCACTTATGCCGCAACATTTTTTGCCCAAGTCGATGAAAAAATAAAAGCTCAATTGACTCTTGAAAGGCTGGAGCTGGCTCATCAGCAGGTAGAACAGCTGACGCTGCAGAACGAAAGACAGCGGATGGCCCGAGACTTACACGATACGCTTGCTCAAGGTCTTGTCAGTTTAAATATGCAGCTGGATGCGATTCATGTTCATCTCGCCAAAGGCAACACAGAGAGAGCGAAGGAAATCATACAACAATCGATGAAAAGAGTGAAAAGCACATTAGCTGATGCACGTTCAGCTATTGACGATCTCCGCAGCAAATCAGAAGAAATCGGTGTTTTAAAAGAAAGAATTACCTCGCTAATGGATCATTTTATAGAGTCGACAGGCATGGCTTGTTTATTAGATTACAGATTGCATCAGGTGCTGGATGTGCGTACAGCTGAAAACTGTTATTACATCATTGGAGAATGCATGACGAATGCGGCAAAGCATGCTGAGGCGAAAACAATCTGGATATCCATTTGGGATGATGAAAAGGGAAGGCTCCATTTAACAGTTGAGGATAACGGCAAGGGATTTGATGTTGAAAAAGGAAAGAAAAAGAGAGGACATTATGGGCTTCTTGGCATACAAGAACGCGTCAGGGCAATAAATGGCCAATTCAATATCAAGAGTACAAAATTGAAAGGAACACAAATTGAGATCACTGTACCAATTCAGGGAGAGATGCAAGATGAATAAGGTTTTAATCGTTGATGACCATCTTGTCGTGAGGGAAGGTCTGAAGCTTTTAATTGAAACGAATGATCAATACACCATTATAGGAGAGGCGGAAAATGGAAAAGTCGCAGTCCGTCTTGCAGATGAATTAGAACCGGATATCATTCTGATGGATTTGTATATGCCGGAGATGAGCGGGTTAGAGGCCATTAAACAAATAAAAGAAAAACACGATACCCCCATCATTATTTTGACTACATATAATGAAGATCACTTAATGATCGAAGGGATTGAATTAGGAGCGAAAGGATATCTGTTAAAGGATACGAGTTCAGAAACCCTTTTTCACACAATGGATGCAGCGATCAGAGGAAATGTGCTGTTGCAGCCTGATATCCTCAAACGTCTGCAAGAAATCCAATTTGAGCGGATGAAAAAGCAGCGCAATGAGACGCAGCTGACAGAAAAGGAAGTCATTGTTCTAAAAGCAATTGCTAAAGGTCTTAAAAGCAAAGCGATTGCCTTTGATTTGGGCGTCTCTGAGCGAACAGTAAAGTCCAGATTAACGTCCATTTACAATAAATTAGGCGCGAATTCAAGAACTGAGGCAGTAACGATTGCCATGCAAAAAGGTATTCTGACAATAGACAACTAAACTGCATATTTGAAAATTGCCCAAACGTACATGCCCGAATGTACGTTTTTTTCATTTCATTGTCAACTACAATGAGAAAGAATGTGATCAAGCAATGTGTTGAAAGGAGATTATCATGTCAAAAATGTTATATACATTAGGAGGATGGGTTGCTCGCAATCGCATAAAAGCAATATGTGCGTGGATCGTTGTGTTAGTTGCTGCGATAGGCCTTGCAGTCACCTTGAAACCAAGTTTTTCTGAGGATATGTCCATACCTGACACACCTTCGGAAAAAGCGATGGATGTGATTCAAAAAGAATTTCCTCACGGTCCTGATAAAGGGAGCATACGGGTTATTTTCGGTGCTGGTGATGGGGAGAAACTTACTGGGAAGCCAGCAAAAAAAGCAATAGAAGATACGTTCAAAGAAATCAGTAAAGATGATTCTGTTGACTCGATTGCAAGTCCTTTTGTGACAGGGACAATCGCGAAAGATGGCACAGTTGCCTATGCTGATATCAAGTATAAATCATCAGCAGATGATATAAAGGATTACTCTATCAAACACTTAAAAGACAGTTTGAAACTGGCTGATGATGAAGGATTGCAAACTGAGCTAAGCGGAGATGTACCGGGAGCCGAGATGGAGATAGGCGGTGTCTCTGAAATTGTCGGCATTATCTTGGCTTTTGTCGTTTTAGCCATTACATTCGGTTCTTTATTAATAGCAGGTTTGCCGATTTTAACTGCACTGATTGGTTTAGGTGTAAGTATTGGACTGGTTTTGATTGGGACACAAGTATTTGATATTGCTTCCGTCAGTCTTTCATTAGCCGGAATGATTGGCCTTGCTGTTGGTATTGATTATGCTTTATTTATTTTTACGAAACACCGCCAGTTTTTAGGCGAAGGCATACAAAAGAATGAATCAATTGCGAGAGCAGTGGGAACAGCGGGAAGCGCAGTCGTTTTTGCGGGACTTACTGTTATCGTTGCACTTTGCGGATTAACTGTCGTTAACATTCCTTTTATGTCTGCGATGGGGCTGACAGCAGGGCTTAGTGTACTGATGGCTGTTTTGGCTTCCATCACACTTGTGCCTGCGGTCTTATCGATTGCAGGGAAGCGGATGATTCCGAAATCAAACAAGAAAATAGAAAAACAAAGCACTGAAACAAATGTCTGGGGACGCTTTGTCACCAAAAATCCTATCATGCTAAGTGTATGCAGCATTCTGATTTTGATCGTCATTAGTATCCCATCTATGCATTTGGAACTGGGCTTGCCTGATGCTGGGATGAAAGCTAAGGATAATCCGGATCGCCGGGCATATGACTTGCTTGCCGAAGGCTTTGGAGAAGGATTTAATGGCCAATTAACAATCGTAGCGGATGCCACAAATGCTACAGAAAATAAGGCGGAGGCTTTCGCAGATGCAGTGAAAGAAATAAAGGGCTTAGACCATGTAGCAAGTGTCACCCCTGCAATGCCTAATAAAGAAGGGAACTTTGCCATCATTACGGTCGTTCCGGAAACAGGTCCAAATGATGTCACAACGAAAGATTTGGTACACGATGTACGCAGTTTGTCAGATAAAAACGGAGTAGATTTGCTTGTTACTGGATCGACTGCAGTGAATATTGACATTTCAGATCGCCTCAATGATGCGATACCGGTGTTTGCTGTACTTATTGTGGGCTTTGCGTTTGTATTGCTGACCATCGTTTTCCGTTCGCTGCTTGTGCCGCTTGTTGCTGTTGCAGGTTTCATGTTGACGATGACAGCCACTCTTGGAATCTGTGTATTTGTCTTGCAAGACGGGAATCTCATCGACTTTTTCAAAATACCTGAAAGAGGGCCGATACTCGCGTTCCTGCCGATTTTATCGATTGGGATTCTGTTCGGGTTAGCCATGGATTATCAAGTATTCCTCGTCAGCAGAATGCGTGAAGAATATGTAAAAACAAAGAATCCAGTACAAGCCATTCAGGCTGGATTAAAACACAGTGGTCCTGTTGTTACAGCAGCCGGCTTGATCATGATCTTCGTTTTTGCAGGATTTATCTTTGCAGGCGAAGCTTCTATTAAAGCCAACGGATTGGCTCTTTCCTTTGGTGTGCTCTTTGATGCCTTTATTGTAAGAATGACACTGATTCCAAGTGTCATGAAGCTGATGGGGAATGCAGCCTGGTATTTGCCGAAATGGTTAGACAAGATGATTCCGAATGTGGATATAGAAGGGCATCAACTGACAAAGGAAATACAGCCAGAAATAGATCATGAACAAAAGAAACAAATCAGTGTGTAATAGAAAAAGCAGATCTTTAATGATCTGCTTTTTTTGCATATGGTAGTATTTAGAAGATGAAGTCGGCAGTTAAAAGGAGACACTTATGGCGCCATCACTCATTTTCGATATGGATGGAACTTTGTTTCATATTGGCAGAAGCTGCATCATACTAGCAGGCATCCCAGGAGAAGTGACATGATTTTTTGACTTTGCATTCACTACTTGATGCCAAGGATCTTGAGAATCCTTCTTGAAAATAAAGGATTTTACAACTGATCATATAAGAAACCTAAAGAAACAAGCACACAAAACCAGCTGCGGGTTTTGTCCAAGAAAAATAGAGTCCATGAGAGAGACTCTATTTTTTGAAATGCCCGGCTAGAAGTATATTGCAGGTCTTTATGAATGCAAAACACTATCTTATAAGCCCTTACCGTGAAATGCCTGTTTCTGCATTGAAAAAACGCATTACACGTTCATTTACGTAAGCGGGTTGTTCCATCGATAAAACATGTCCGGCATTTTTAATGACTTCCGCCTCAATATCAGGAACGAATGAAGAGGCTCGGTGCAGGGCTGAGTGGGGATCATAGATGACTTCATGTTCACCAAGTAATAATAGGATAGGAACTCTTGCTGAACGTAATTCCTCATCGGTAAAAACATACGGAAATCCGTCTGCTTTAGGATTTGGATTTCTTGATCCATCCTGCCACATTACCCCTGCCTGAAACTGCTTCACAAAAATCGGGTGCAGCACATTCTGATCATTCATCATCCAATTTAAGAATGTTTCAACTCCATTTGACGCTGTAAGGCCAAGAGCGTATTTGTAGAAATCGTGATGAAATGGCAAAAACGTTTCTGCCGGACTCAGTATAGCTGCGCTTTTTACTCTCTCAGGCATACGTAAAAGGAAATTCATCGTATGGAGACCGCCAAGCGAAAGTCCGATCATGTGGGACTTTTCGATCCCCAGATTGTCAAACACATCAAGAAGCCAATTGGCGTAATCCGTTCTTGTACCGCTTAAATTCTCAGGAATACTCTTGTTTTTATCACCTATGATATCAACTGCATAAGTTCTGTATTTGCTGCTCCAATCGGCGATGTTGGGATACCACATCGTCGAGCTGAATAATGCTCCGTGGAGTAATACAAGCGGCGGGGCATCCTCTGGGCCGCTTGCAATCACATGTGTTTGACCAAAACGAGTAGATATATAGAATGATTTGCAACGGACCGGCCAAAGACTAAGGCTTTCATTATAAGTTTGATAATAGCGGATACCGTTGTCACTTAATTCGGGAATACTAGATGAATGGTTTGACATACAAATGCCCCTCCCAACATTGTTTAAATGAATGTGCCGTTTCGTGATGGGGAATCTGATTTTGATATAACAGACTTTATTTACAATATAATACAGTTGTTGTTAGACGTCAAATCCAAGATGAAAAGGAAATAAAACGATTGGAACAGATTATTGAAAATCAATATAACAGAATATTAACCTCCTTTGTGGAGCCGCTTCATTAAAACCGCAATCCAAATGCATGAATCACAAAAATCACAACAGGAGGGATCAAGAGGGAAGGCAGCAAATTCAATGTTTTGAACTTCTTGATTCCAAGAATGCTTAGACCTGAACTGAGGATGAGTATGCCTCCCACAATTGTGATTTCATTAATAAGGTCTGTATTGATTGCGCTCTCCATTACTTTAGCAAATAAATAGATGGAGCCTTGCCAGGCAAATAATACAATGGCTGCAGCCGCTATTCCAAAACCAAAAGTTGAAGCGAGCACAATGGAGGTGATCCCATCTAACATCCCGTTTGTCAGGAGGTATGTATAATCTCCATGCAAAGCGGCTTCAACAGGGCCCAATATTGACAGCGAACCTATACAAAATAATAAGACCGCAGTAGATAAGCCCTCTGCTAAATTACTTTTAGAAAATTTGTTCACCAGCTTGTTGAATCGTAATTCTAAATTGATGATCTGGCCTAGCAAACCTCCAATGGCTAAACTCACGATGAATAGAATGGGATATTTACTATCAGGCAAATGCTGTGTAATGGCGTTGATCCCCAGCGCGACTGCAGCGAATCCCATTGCCTGCATCAAAATATCCTGGTATTCATCTTTAATGCCTTTTTTGAATATCCCCCCGATTATGCTTCCTGCAATGATCATCACTGTGTTAAAAATCGTTCCAAACATAAGCTTTCTCCTCCAAAAATCATTCCTGCATAAAAAATAAACCCTCTAGTTAGTAGAGAGTCAAGGGAGATCAAAACATATTCATGAGATTATTTGATGGGCAGCAGGATTTCAGTCACGTAATTATCTAGGTTATTCGTAATGCCATAATCAATGAGTGTGATTTCGATTGAGTCCCCTGCTACTTCATAATGATGTTCTTTCATATATGCCAGTAATTTTTTGTAGTATGGTTCGGCTTCTGGATGTGACCCTTTAAACCTAATTTGCAGATATTCTCTTGAAGGAAAGATGATTTCTGAAGAAGTTTTTTCATTTTCATCTTCAAGAATCATAAATATACTGGAATATTTGTCAAACTGTTTTGCTTTCACATTTGCTGCAGAAATGGATAAACCGATCTTGCCTATGAATATATCTTCGTTTACATTCAGGTGGGTTCTCAATTCAGCTAACGAATGTTCGATATCATGGCCGAGAACATATTCATGCTGCAAGTAAGCCACACGCATTGCGGGAAGTTTGATTTTTGAAATTTGATGTAACGGCATGTTAACGGCATCTTCTATATGTGTGATGCGTCGGGAGATCTTTCGTTCGATGCGTTCCAATTCTTTCTTTTTGCGATCAATTTCAGCCTGCTGGCTTTTTAGTAAATGAAGAAGAGTGTTTGTATTTTGAGAGTTATAAAAATCAAGAAGCTTATTGATTGGCAGGCCTAGGGCCCTCAAATACTTGATGGTATCAAGCCGCTCAAACTGTTGGGTAGAATAATATCTATAGTTCGTTTGCTCATCTTTATATTCCGGTTTCAAAAGGCCGATTTCATCATAATACCGAAGAGCAGAGATTTTCACATTGAATAACTTTGACACTTCTCCAATCGAAAAAAATTCCTTCATTCTAACAACCTTTCTGTGCCTATGATTATATACATCCACATTATATAGTACGGGCGAGTTCTAAAGGTAAAGTTTGCGGAAAAATGAAAAAGGTACGAGCGATTTAATATCCCCTAGGTTCTTTAATTCAGGTATGTTGTGTAGCGGCGAGTAAGTTTTAGCAATTGCGGATTCTTTCTCGCAAAACCTATCTATTTCGAATTGACATGAACTCTTCTGAGGGCCTTCTCAAATGCACCAAGACCTGAAAATAAGCTTAAAACTCTGAAATAATGACAACCCCCTTCGCACCGTAGTAATCTATCTATGTGCGAAAGGAGTTGCGATATGGTTAGTTGTAGGAAAAGATTTGTTTGGAGAGAGGATGTAAAGGTGGGGAGCTTAAAGATAATCAATAATTAGACAAAAAACAAGAGGGAGGCCCTCTTATTTTTGGTAGGTGTATTTGATATTAGTTTTTGTTCAAGTCTCCATTCTTTCGGCAACTTTATACGTTGCATTTTCCTGTTGGAGATAGGATGTTCCAACTACCCCTGCGATACCCAATAGCAGGACTGCACTAAGTAAAATTTAAGATTTCATGTAATAGCTCACCTCGTTGGATTTTTATACGTGCGTCAATAGCTTTTCGGTAAAACTCATTCGCACCTTTGAGTTCATTCTTGGTGTACAAGTAGTCACCGACGTATACCTCGTACCACTCCAAGTCCGGGTACATGCTAGTTTCTTCGAAGAACTGGAAAGTCTCCCTTACAAGATCCAAGGAGTTTGATAAGTATAGGCCTCAACCATTTTCAGCTTTGCCAATACAATTTTTTCATTGCACTTTAAGGTTTTTTGTTTAGACTTATCATAGAATTCCCTAGCTTTTTTAGGATTTTCCTGTCTCCCTTCATTAAATGCGAGCATGAAATAAGCTCTAGCTGTAATAAAAGGAAGATTTTGAAGGTGATTCAAGTTTATATAGCTTATTCCAATATTAAAAAGTGCCTTACGTATCAAATAATTTTCGCCAAGTTTTTCAGCGTCCTCTAGGGCCTGTTCGGCGTGCTTTAATGCTTCTTCATGTTGCATGTTATCTAATCAGTTACCTGATATTACAAATTGACAATGTACTTGTCTTACACCGTATGTCGGATACTTGCAGTATATGTCATAAGCACGTTTAGCATAGTTCATGGAGAAGTATGTCTGATTGTTTCAGGACATTTTTCAGCTTGTCTGTAACAGTTTAATTAGAAGCCAGTTCATGCTGCCTGAAATAGTACATCCCATAAAAAAATAAAAATAGTATTCTAACATTCCTGTGAGGTTCTGATTGTTATTTTTCAGTTCTCTTAGCTTTTCATACTGTTTCTCTATATCTCTGACATTGTCAGGATGGAGATAGTCCAACATTAATTCATGACGGAATTTTAATAGTTGGTAGTAAACGACGGCGTCTTGGTTTTCCTTCATTAGCTCGATTTCTTCCTTAACTTCATCCCTCATCTACTCTGCCTTGGCAACCCAATTATTCTTTAATGCGAGATACCAGTGATTCATTTTGGTTGCCACTAAGTCATAAGGGATTACTCTTTCTCAGTATCCAAGTCGGCAAATCTCTTTCTTGTCCTATTTATATAGCCTCGGAAATAAATGTAAAGGTGAAATAATCATGTATTGTAGGAAATTTCAAAACAGTTAAAAACATAAAGTGACAGACATTGTGTGGGGTGTCACAAGTAATAGGTCTTTGTGATTATTCAATTCCAAATTATGTAGTAATTTGGAATCAATTAGCGTAAAAAATGTTTATTTTTGGATATTTGATGTGTTAGTGTTTTTCCTGAGGAGGGGTGCTTATAGGATTATTGTATTATGCTTAGAGTGTTGGTTGAGATGTAGGTATAGGCTCTTGGATAAAAAGAATTGTTAAGGGAGAGGGAAAAAATGAAGAAATTAGTTCTTTTGTTTGTAATTGCTTTTGCAACAATTGGATTATCTTTGCCGCAACAAGTATCTGCCCAAGAAACTCAAAGTAATAGTCCTAAAGAGCAGCTCGGTTTTACTAAGGAACAGCTAGACAAGGTGAAGCAAAATATGGAGATTGAAGGAGTAGTATCTTCTGAGACTCAGGAAAAGCTTTTGGACAAGCTTGCTAAAGGAGAAGCCCTAGATTCTTTTGTTTTACCGGAAGAAAAAGCTGTTGACACGATTAAGAAAGAAACGGATAATGGTTATGAAATAACTTACATTTTTGCCGATGGTTCCTATACCCAAGCGGCTGTGGATGAACCTGATTTCTCTGTGGCTGGTGTAGGTATTAAAGATGGAAAGTGCCAAGGTGGATCAGGTTACACTAACTGCTCAGGCAGGAAAGTTTATTACAACAATAATGGTACATTTTCATTAAGTTTTAAAGCCAGCTATTCACTCGTCCAGGGTGGATTTGATTCAATCTCTAGCGCTGGAAAGTGGAACATTTGGACGGTTACAGGCAGTTACACTAACCCGAAGATGAGAATCATTAGAAAAAAAGAAACTGATTTCAAAAAAGCCGAAGCTAGACTTTCAGCTACATTGAATATCGGTGGAGGAGTAGGCAGTATAACACGAAGTGTTTCCCTCATCGTAGGTAAAGATAAAGCTAAAGCCCAGGGCAACACTTACTATTAAGATTACTTGGGGGTTATCAAATGCCAGCAGGAGATATTGTGTATCAAGTATTTGCTTATGGTGTACCAGCTTTAATTGTAGTAGGGATTGCAACGTTTACTATAAAAAAATATAAAAACAAAGGTCAAACTGACTGATGAAAAAAGGGGGCATAGAACCCTCAGCTTGTAGAGAAAACAATGTTTCTTCTACAAGCTTTTTTGTTTTATACAGTTTCTGTAGATATTCATCAAGTTTCAGATGCAGAAAAAGCGCTCCCACATGCCTAGCCCTGCTTGGCTAGGTATGTGGCAATCTTTTTCATGTTCTGGCATGCGGCTGTGAAGAGAACTTGTTCACTCACATTTCGTTTTCCCCTCAACCTGCAATAGCGAAGCCCATGCAGTTGTTTTGAATCTGCAAAGCTTCGCTCTATTTTCTCTTTTCTTTTTTTGTAGAGTTTTTTTCCTGAAACAGACAAGTGATTTTGTCTGACCTTTTCTTTATGATCTTCTCATACATGTCGAGTAATCACTTTCTGCCGTTTTTTTGATTTTGTAAAGTTTTCAAGCAACGGGTATGAGGAACATATTTCAGGATTTGATTTGTATGATCGGTAGCCTTTTCGGTCAGTTGTTGAGTATGTAAGTGTTTGGTGATTTGGACAAATATATCTAACTTGTTCACTGTCATAATGAATTTTCTATTTTGGAAACAAGCCTCGGATAGGGTGATAACGTCTATGTGCGATTACACCAAAGATTTGCCAGTCAGATGATCCTTTACAGATCGGAGTCGTTAAATATCCGTAATCAAGGGCAATGGCTTCTACTTGAAAACTAAATCGTGCGATTTGATGATCCAATCGGTCAAGATAGGGTATAGAATCATGGACATTTCTGGATCGGTTGTACTGTGGCGGATCTTTTTTTCAGCTTTCACTTCCTCTTTGGCTGTTAATGGCTTTTTTTCGTGTTCCTCCCGATCCTCTTGAATGGCTTCATTTAAATCCTTGATATAGTTTTGGTTATCCTGCGCAATTGTTTTTCTTGTGTATTTATGCTTGTTGGCATTGGCTTTAAGGTGTGTGGAGTCAGTGAATAGGACTCGTCCGCCCACCATGTCATGATTGATGGCTTGGAGAACGATCTCATCAAAGATGTCTTGGAAGATGGTAGTATCTTTAAAGCGTGTGATTCTGTTCCTGCTGATGGTGGAATGGTGCGGAACTGGATCGTTTATGTTCAATCCGAGAAACCATCTGTATGCTATATTGTAGTAAATTTCTTTTTCAAGCTGTCTTTCTGACCGGATACCATACAGGTATCCGATAAACATCATTTTAAATAAAATAAGCGGATCAAGTGAGGGGCGGCCTTTATTTTCACTGTAGTAAGGTTTAACCTTTTCAATGATGAAAGATGAAAAAGAAGTCTATGTACTGATCAATTTTCCGAAACAGGTGATCCTCTTCGTCAAGCAGAACAAATTCGGCTGTGTTTTGAGAAGAGTTTCTTGTGTGGAACATGAGAAAGACACTGTCCTTTTAAGTCGTCTTTCTTTTATTTTATTACAGGAGAATGGATATTTTAAGGAAAAATAAAGGCTGTCGAGATTTTCTCGACAGCTTGAGTTCCTTCTAAAAAGGAGCTTTTCACTCTTCGAAATAAGGATTTACATGGATGAGCACTTCTTCTACATCTGAAAACTGTCTTTTGATTTCATTTCGAATTTCGCGGGCAATATCGTGTCCCTGCTTAATTGTCAAATCATGATCCAAAGATAAACGGACATCAAGCAATTTATAGTGGCCATGTTCTCGCGCGCGGATTCTATCAATTCGTTTTACTTGATCACATTGAAAAATAACAGCTTTATATTCCTCTATCAGCTCGGGATCAACACTCTTTTCCATGAGCACATCAACAGACGGCCTGATTAATTCCATTGAAATCTTAAAAATGAGGTAAGCAACGATTGCACTGGCAATGGCATCGGCGTACAACAGATAGGACCATCCGCGGGTGTTTCCGATGATAGCCAACAGAACGCCGATAAAAGCGGCAAGAGAGGCAACGATATCGCCTTTATGATCGTACGCAATCGCTATAATCGCTTTGCTGTTCCATTTTTCCCCTTGCTTTATAGAATAACGATATAAGATTTCCTTAGCCACGTACGAAATCAGAGCCGCAAACAATGCGCTGTATTGGGGAACGCTTGGCCCTTTAACAAAGGACAGAATCGCTTCTATGAGGATATAAACGGATACGATCACTAAGATAATTCCTACAATCGCCTCACTAATGACTTCAGCTTTTCCGTGACCAAAAGGATGGTCTTGATCGGGCGGTTTATTGGAAATTCCGATCACTGCCAAGACTGCAATCGAAGCAACGACATCTGCCGCGGAATGTATTCCGTCTGCAAACACGGCTTCACTATCGCCTACCAGCCCAAAAAAGACCTTTCCTGCCATTAAGATCAGATTGGCGATCAATGCAATCAAAGCAACTTTTCTGCTTATTTGTTCTCTTTCACTTGCCATTTTTTCCTCCTATAAAACTGCACAAAAAAAATAGGAGTGCTCTATATACGCTCTCCGTATCCTTTCCTGTGTAATCACTTTGCTTATCATACCAATTCAATTTCGAGTGGGTCTATAGCAACGTTGTTTCCTGTTTACTAATAAATAAGGTGACAGAAAAAAAGTTGGAGCTATGCTAAAAGGTCATACAGCAAACAAATGAGTTCTTATGTAACAACAGTGATGATTCGCCATTAAAATGCTGCCGTCAGTGAAAAATTTCCACCTAATTTTCAAAAACCTATTGACATGAGAAGATCTGTATTTTACTATTATCTCATATTCAAGATATTTTAATTCGAGACATTTGATTGAAAAGATCAACGATCAAGCGCAACTCTAAGTGTTCAATCGTTGTCAGTTCTTTTACACAATATTCAATATGATTTTTTATAACATAATATCTCGAATTCGAGATAAAAGGGAGTGTAGCGTAATGGCTGAATTTACTCATTTAGTCAATGAAAGACGATCTGCAAGCAATTTTCTTTCAGGTCATCCAATCACAAAAGAAGATCTCAATGAGATGTTTGAATTGGTTGCATTGGCACCATCGGCTTTTAATTTGCAGCATACAAAATATGTGACGGTTCTTGACCAGGACGTAAAGGAAAAGCTGAAGCAGGCCGCAAACGGACAATATAAAGTAGTTATCTCTTCTGCGGTTCTCTTGGTATTAGGGGATAAGCAGGCATATCAACAAGCGGCCGATATCTATGAAGGTTTAAAGGTATTGGGGATATTAAATAAGCAAGAGTATGACCACATGGTGCAAGACACCGTTTCGTTTTATGAAAACAGGGGAGAACAATTTAAGAGAGATGAGGCGATAAGGAATGCTTCACTTTCTGCGATGATGTTTATGCTGAGTGCTAAGGAAAAAGGCTGGGATACCTGCCCGATGATCGGCTTTGATGCGGAAGCCGTAAAACGGATTTTGAACATAGACGACCAATTTGAGGTTGTCATGATGATTACGATTGGAAAAGAAAAAACAGAGAGCAGAAGACCGCGCGGCTACCGGAAGCCTGTGAATGAGTTTGTTGAGTATATGTAAAAGGAGCGGATAAAAATGGCGAAAAAAACGATGGGAATTCATCATATTACAGCGATTGTCGGTCACCCTCAAGAGAACACAGATTTCTACGCAGGAGTGCTTGGGCTTCGTTTGGTCAAGCAAACTGTCAATTTTGATGACCCAGGTACGTATCATCTTTATTTTGGGAATGAAGGCGGGAAGCCGGGAACAATCATTACCTTCTTTCCGTGGGCCGGAGCCCGCCAAGGCGTCATTGGAGACGGTCAAGTTGGCGTGACTTCGTATGTCGTGCCGAAAGGGGCTATGGCATTTTGGGAAAAGAGACTAGAAAAGTTCAACGTTCCCTACACCAAAATCGAGCGCTTTGGGGAACAATATGTAGAATTTGATGATCCTCATGGACTGCACTTAGAAATCGTGGAAAGAGAAGAAGGAGAGGCTAATACGTGGACTTTCGGAGAAGTAACGCCCGATGTTGCCATTAAAGGTTTTGGGGGTGCAACCCTATTATCAGCGCAGCCTGACAAAACCGCTGACCTTTTAGAAAACATCATGGGGCTGGAGCGAGTCGGCAAAGAAGGAGACTTCGTTCGTTATCGTTCCGCCGGTGATATCGGAAATGTGATTGACCTTAAGTTAACGCCTATTGGCCGCGGGCAAATGGGGGCCGGAACGGTGCATCACATCGCTTGGCGGGCTAACGATGATGAAGATCAGTTAGATTGGCAAAGATATATTGCTTCCCACGGATATGGTGTAACTCCTGTTCGGGATAGAAACTACTTTAATGCCATTTACTTCAGGGAACACGGGGAAATCCTGTTTGAAATCGCAACTGATCCCCCAGGCTTTGCACATGATGAAACACAGGAAACAATGGGCGAAAAACTGATGCTGCCTGTGCAATATGAACCGCATCGCACACAAATTGAACAAGGGCTGCTGCCGTTTGAAGTAAGAGAGTTAGATTGATTTGACACATAAAAAATAAAGAAACATATATTCAATTGATGATTGCTGGATGGTACTGTCAGCACAGAATCAGATGAAATCAAAGATGAGGAGAGATACAAATGGAAGATGCAGGACTGTTGCTTATTCGTATAATGATTGGTGTGGTGTTTTTGTTTTATGGCACACAAAAATTATTCGGCTGGTTTGGCGGATACGGGATTAAAGGAACCGGACAATGGTTCGAATCAATTGGGGTGAAACCAGGAAACGTTGCGGCCGCTCTATCAGGTCTTGGGGAGTTAGTAAGCGGAATTCTATTTATTTTAGGCGTATTCCTCCCGCTTGGAGCTGCTATCATAACGATCATCATGTTAGGTGCCATCGTAAAAGTCCATGGAGCGAAAGGTTTTGCGAATGGCGCGGGAGGTTTTGAATATAACCTGGTGCTCATTGCAGTTTCCATAGGGGTTGCACTCATCGGTTCAGGAGCTTACGCTTTGCATTTTTAATACGAAAGTATGTAAGAACAGTTGCTGCTTGTCAGTAACTGTTCTTTTATTTTGGCATTTCGGCAAGCTTGCAGGTACTCTGCAAAGCAAAAAAGCGGATATAATAAATATAAATCTGTATAGTGAATGATACGTATTGATGAGCTTGGTCATGAAAAACAGACCTATTTGAAGGAGTAAATGGATGAAAGAGATGACAGAATTACATTCATTAGTTTTTATAGAAAACTTTATCAAACAGCACAAATTCAGTTTTATTTATATATCAAGGCCTGGCTGTTCAGTATGTCACGCAGTTCTGCCCCAGCTCAGAATAGTATTGGATCAGTTTCCAAACATCAAATTGGGGCATATCAATGCTGACGATGTAGCAGAGGTCGCCGGCAGATTTTCAGTTTTCACCGTTCCTGTGCTTCTTTTGTTCATTGATGGGACTGAGTTTCTAAGAGAAGCCCGTTTTGTTCATTTTGAACAGCTTGAACAAAAGCTGAAAAGGGTTTATCGATTATATGAAAGCGAATAAAGGAATAAGGCAAAAAAAGAACTCAAATGAGTTCTTTTTTTATTCTTCACTAGGTGAAGAAGGGTTATCAACCTGCCCTTGATCACTTGTATCATTATCACAACTTGCTGAAATAATAATTGAATGAGAAGGAGAGTAATCTCCTAATGTGAAATTGACACCGTAATTTTTGCTGTTCGCAGTATGGCTGTTTTGCAAGTTTTGTCCGATATCTGTATTGGCGTTTTGTGTCATTCCATTTATCGTGAGATTTGAGATGTTGATTTGAGATCGCATGCTTCAAAAACTCCTTTCACTCAGAAGTAGCCGTCATAGAGGACGCTGGCAGTCTATTTACTTCTATGATATTGCGTTTTTATATCATTGCATCAACATAATGGTAAAAATAATAGCGAGTGAATGAGTCTCTTTTGAAGATGATCAACCTATCAGCAGAAATAAAGCCGCCTGATAAAGAGGCGGCAGATCGTTATATGTCATCTATGAATTTGATGTATCGTTTTTCGTTTGCCTAAAGGATAGAATGGTCGTTTTTAATGATGAGTAGGAGCCTATAGCAGCGTAGCCATAAAACCAGCCCATAAATACGCCAGAAAAGAGGCTGTGTCGATGGCTTATGAAAACAGAAATGACAAGGCCTGTTATTAAGGCAACTGACGGTACAAAAGTTTTGGGGATTTTCAATAATATTTTGAGGATTTGGGTTATCAATATGATGATTGGAACAGCTATCACAGCATCCCAAAAGTTCGTGTGAATAATTGGAAAAGCCATACGGCACCTCATGAAGTGTTTATTTCTTAATTTTTACGCTAAAAGCTTGGAAAGCAGCTCTTGGATCACATATGTTACATTTTGGGCTTGATTGGCGGAGCTTGTTTGGCTTAAAGTATTGGATTCAAAAACCAAACCTGTATTACTCCCACCGGAACCCTCTGTTGTTTTAGACACAGAGAACGGGCTGATGGAAACTGCAAATCCGTTATTAAAAACGCTGTTCCCGGATATCGAATGAATATAAACTGGGAATTTCATCATTCATCTCTCCTCTCTGTTATGACTGTTTATACAATATGGTGTGTGAGCAGCAGTTGCTTAAACAAAACGGCAAAAACTTTCAGTAAGAGACAAAAACCTGCAAAATGCCACAAGCGCCTTTTGTTAATGCAGCTTTTTAGGGACGTTTTTTTTATTTTTTTTACCAACTTCATCAAAAATATTCTGATTGCCAGACTGGGCTTGTCCATCCTTATTTATGAAATCGGGGTGAATGAGTTTTTTCAGATCCCTGACTGTTAAAGGCTTGGCGTCATCAGTTAATTCTATTCCTAATTGCCCGTTTGCCTCTAATGTCGCAATTTTGACATCTTGTATAGCCGTAACGCCGTGAAGCCTTAGCTGCATTTCAAGCTGGTCAGCTGTAAGTCTCATCTTCTTTAAGTTTTCGATATGAAGCTGTCCGTTTTCAATGACGATTTTTGCTTTTCCGGTTAACATCTTTTCAATGGTGTTCGATTTCATTTGGATCCATTCCATAACGATGAGTGTGCTTGTGAAAATTGCCGCTGCAATTAATGTTTTGAAGAGGCTGTACTCGATGATTGGCTGAACGATAATAGTTCCGATCGAAATCATGACAACCGTTTGAGTTGACGTCATTTGTGCGATTGATTTCCTTCCTGAAATTCTCAGCAAAATGACCCCGGCTACAATGAGAACAAGAGATTCCCAAGTGAAATTCATGCTACCACCTGACCAATGATGAATTAGATTTGTCATGGGATTGGCTTTTCTTCCGGCCAATCGCAATTTAATATATCCGAAAGGCAGTCGGTTCATTCTGTCCTGAACCGAACAATATTTTTGGTATAGATGGATATATTAAGCCAAACAATGATAGCAACAGGAGTTTTTTGGCCGAAACAATCTGGGAAGCGGGGAGCGCCATAACATGATTGAACTTGAAGTTGTCATTAGAACGGTTGCCAGCTTTGGCTTGCTGTTAATCGCAGAACGAATTTTAGGCAAACAGACAATCTCTCAAATGACGATTTTTGATTTTATTGCGGCGATCACACTAGGGGCTATTGCTGCCGGATTAGCTTACAATACTTCAATAAAACCGCACAATATGGCCATTTCGTTTAGTATTTTTGTGCTAACCATTTTTCTAATTTCGTTTCTGTCGATAAAGAACAGGAAGCTGAGGAAATTTTTTGCCGGAGATCCAACAGTGCTGATTCAAAACGGGAAGATACTTGAATCAAATATGAGGAAAATGCGTTACACACTTGATTATTTAAATCAGCAATTACGGGAAAAAGAAATATTTAATATCGAAGAAGTTCTTTTTGCCATTCTTGAAACGAATGGTCAGCTGACTGTGTTAAGAAAACCGCAATTCCGGCATGTGACCAAACAGGATTTAATGATTGCGGTAAACCAAGAACAAAGGCTTCCGATAGAACTTATTATGGACGGAGAAATCATTGAGAATAATTTAAAGCAGAATCGTTTGACGGAATCCTGGCTTTTGGAAGAATTGCGAAAAAGAGACATAAAGGTGAAAGAGACCGTGTACGCAGTGCTGCTGGGTAATGGGGATATTTATGTGGATCAATATAAAGACCATATATCAGTCCCTATGGATAAGGAATGAAGGAACAATCAATCTTAAAGCCCCTTATTGAACGCAATGGTTTCAACTTGTCTTGGGTACGAAATATGCAGAAGCCCGTTTAACAGCTGAATCTGTAACAAATGAGTTTCAGCGGCTTCGGGAAGCTGAATGATTCGCTCAATTTCTCCGTAATACCGTTCACGCAGCACTTCCATTTCGGCTGGAAAAACAGGCGTGATCGTTCCTTTGATCAGCAGCTGGGTTTTAGACAGTAAACGGATCGTTAATTCTTCCTCATACACACCGGGCATTTCCACAATGATAAAATTATATTCCTCATCTTGATAAAAGTCGTAAACAAACGTAGAAGCTTCGGAATCAAAAAAATGTTCCGGGGCTTTATATTTGAGCACATTTGTCCAAAAGTCACTTTGTTTATATTCATTCGTAATCTCAAGCCACTTTCGAATTTTTTCGAAATCCATATGAGATTCTCCTTAAATTTGATTTGAAATCGGCGCAGAAGGGTTTCCGATTTGGTCTTGGTCACTAACGTCTGAATCAATATTTCCAGTGTTCAAAAGTGAAGACGTAGGCGAAAGATCCCCTAAGGAAAAGTTTGCTCCAAAATATTTGCTGTTCGCAGTATGGCTGTTGTGCACAGTCGGACCGACATCTATATTTCCGTTTTGCGTGACGCCGTTGATCTTAATATTTGCGATATTAATTTGATATGGCATAGACGAAACCCCTTTAATCTAAAATTGGCGGTGGTGCAATCGGAGGAGCATTAACGTTGGATGTATCAGAGTTGCCGATAGATGTCTGGTCATTTACATCAGGATCGTTTAAGAAGTTTTCCATTACGGATTCTGTAGGTGATGTATCACCGAAAGAAGAGTTGGTCCCTTGAGATTTTTGATTGTTGGTAGGGCTGTTATAAGCAGCTTCGCCTATTGTAATTGAACCATTGCCCGAAATACTGTTGATCTTCAAATAATATAGGTTGATTACTGTAGACGGCATCCCATCACACCCTTCCATCTTTCTGTACAGTACATTATGCGCCGCTGCACCCAATTGTTCCTTGCATTTACGGGCAAAACTCTATCTGGCCCTGGAGTGATGCTCGTTAGAAAAAAAGAATAAAGTTTGTCACAGCCTGAATGTCAATCTATTTGGCAAATACTTATCAGTGAATGAAAAGCCATTGATATAGGAAGCAATGAATTGATTCAGTTATTCGAAATGCATGAGACCCTTTAATAAAGAAAGCTGGCAAACAGGATCAGTTTGAAATCATTGACAATGAAGCAAATGCCATGAAATAATACTCGCGAGTAACATTACTTGCGAGTATTATTTTTGGGGGTGGTCCTAGTTGAAAAGTAAAAAAGGACGTAAAGGGGAAGAAAGCCGGAAACGGTTACTCAAAGCTGCCGCTAATGAATTTTCGATTCGGGGATTCCATGACGCGAAGGTAAGTGAAATTGTGAAAAAAGCTGGGTTCACACAACCTTCATTTTACCTGTACTTTCAAAGCAAAGAAGCCATCTTTGAGGAGTTAATCACCGATTTTCACTTCCGAGTAAGAAAGCTGACAGAGTCACTTCTTCTGGAAAACGGATTAAACACGGAGGATGTGACAAAACGGGTGCTGTCTGCTTTGGAATCTGTTTTTCAATGTCTGGCTGAGGACAAGGATTTAACCAAGATCGGCTTTTTTCTCAACCCGGAAGCAAAACAAATGAAAAAAGACTTGGCGATGGTTTTGAAAGAGAACTTAGAAGCAGAACAGCGGCTTGGCTATTTTCACTCTGAACTGGATATGGAAACTGTCGCTGAGTGTTTGATCGGCATGATTGAACATTTAACCGATTCATTTTTGTTAACCGGAATCAAAGATCCGGCAAGCCTCGCAGCAGAGGTTGTGAATCTTTTGATATACGGGATGCTTCCGAAAGGGAATGACGTAAGATGATATCTATTATTCTGAAAGTCAGTTTGGCAGTTTTTATGCTTGCGGGAGGCATAATAAAGGTAAGCCGCGTTCCCTTTCAAGTTGAGCATTGGCGGCATTATCAATATCCATTATGGTTTCTGACTGTTACTGGCATTCTTGAAATAGCCGGGGCACTTGCTATGACAGCGGGAATTTGGAATCGGAATGCAGCGATTGGAGCAGGTGTTCTGTTTGTCGTTCTCATGGCGGGAGCCATTCATGCGCATATGTTTCGAGCAAGACAATCGGCCATCATGGCGATACCAGCGATGATCTGTTTGATTGTTTCTATCATGATCATCATGGGGAGTTACACGTAAGCTTTTCACTAATGTTTAAGAACAAGCCCATTTGCAGGAAACCTCCTGTTCTTATCGAATAATAGAAAGTCCAGGAATTAACTGAAGCAGTAAAATAGAGATCCATTTCTGCGTTATTCGTCCGGCATCAGCTGGGCTTTTTTTATAAAGGAGGAATACAGGATGGCATTCACTTTGGAAGACATGACTGAGGAAGAGTTCGAAGCCTTTCGCGGGATGTCCGTGCAAAATTTTGCGAAACAAAACATAACTTCAGGAACTTGGACGGAAAAAGAGGCATTTGAGAAATCGGAGCAGACATATGAGAACATGATTCCGAATGGGCGAGACAGCAACAATCATTATTTTTGGAACATCACAAATGACCAAGGGGAAAGAATGGGCTGGCTCTGGCTGTACGCTGATCCGTTTCATCCGCAAAAGGAAGCGTTTATCTATTCCTTTGGATTGTATGAAGCCTTTCGCGGAAAAGGACTTGCTCAATTGGCGCTTCAAACGCTTGATGAAAGAGCAAGAGAGCTTGGTGCGGAAAGGCTGGCTCTACATGTATTTGCACACAACGAGACAGCCGTCTATCTTTATCAGAAGATGGGTTATGCCATGACCAATATACGTATGCGGAAACAGCTATGCTGATAAAAGCTGCTTACTTAAGCGGCTTCCCAAACACAATATGCCAATGTAGATGTTTAGAGTCCTGGTAAGCTCCTGAGTTGGTGATCACACCGCTTTTTTCTTCCGTCATCATGGAAGCGATCTTTTGAATGATACCCATTAATTCAAGAAGCAAGTCATGGTCGTTCTCTTCTAGAGTGATCAATGAGGAAATATGTTTCTTAGGGACAGCCACAACATGGACTGGATAAAAAGGCTTTGTATGTAATAAGCCAATACGTAATCTGTCTCTAGCACCTTCTTTACTTTCGTTTTGCCGCTAAATACTTCATCTCAGTAAAAGTCTTCAGTCATATCATCCTCACTTTGTTTGTTTCATTTCATATTCTGCTTTTCTTCATCACCTTCCTTCTATTGCGGGAAATTTCCACCTGAGGTGCCGCACACCCTCGGTATTTTTTTGCTCCCTAAATTCCTAACCCATCGCAGGCTTGAACGGCGGCTATAGGAGAGGTTGGCTTTAAAAACAGAAAAAAAGATTGACCTGTAAAATGTAAGGGGTTACAATTGAAAGCGATTAGGAAAGACTTTCCCTCATTAACAAACTAATATTATAAAAATTTCATGATTTGTTTTTTTAGATGAGATAATCAAGGAAAGACTTTCTTTATATTTGCAGAATGGGAGTGGTGCTGATGGGAAATGTACAGGTTGGGCTATTAGGTGCGGGACGGATGGGAGCTTTCCATGGAGAGAGTATTGCGTTTCGTGTGAAAGGAGCAGATTTGTATGCAGTTGCAGATCCGGTTCCGGGGAATGCAGAAGCATTTGCAAAAACAATCGGCTCAAATATTAAAGCGTTTACAAATCCGTTAGAAATGCTGGAGCATCCTGATATTGATGCGGTCATCATTGCTTCGCCGGCAAGGACGCATGCAGCAAACATTATGGCAGCGGCAAAGAAGGGGAAAGCTGTATTTTGTGAGAAACCGATGGCTGTCACACTGGAAGAAGCGGATGAAGTCATAAGGGTAGTAAATGAAGAGTCTGTTCCGCTTCAGATCGGTTTTAACAGACGTTTTGCTAAAGGCTTTCGCAGTGCATATGAGGAAATCCGTGCAGGAAAAATCGGAACGCCTCAGTTAATGCGTTCTATTACAAGAGACCCGGCACTCGGCGATCCAACACCAATTCCTCAATGGACGATCTTCTTAGAGACGCTGATTCATGACTTTGATACGTTACTTTACCTCAATCCAAATGCGAAGCCGATTGAAGTCTATGCCTCGGCTGATGCGCTTGTCAGGCCTGATTTTAAAGACAAAGGATTTTTGGATACGGCAGTAGTCACGATCAAATTTGATAACGGAGCGATTGCAACGGCGGAGGCAAACTTTCAAGCGGTTTATGGATATGATGTCCGCGGAGAGGTGTTTGGGTCTGAAGGCATGCTGACCATCGGAGATCTCCGCCATACAAACATGACAAGGTATAACAAAGACGGAGTCAGCTACAACACGATTCGCTACGACCAAGATTTATTATTTGATGCTTATGTTGATGAGTTACAATCGTTTGTTGACGCTGTTCGAAATAATTCACCAACCTCAGTAACAGGTGAAGATGCGCGTGCAGCACTTGCCATTGCCGCAGCTTGTATAGAGTCTTGCAAAACGAAGCAGCCTGTCACGTTAAAAAATGGAGTGCCGCAAACGGTTTGAGTATTTGATAGAAGAAGCGCCTTTTTAAAAAGAAATTCTGGTAAGCATTCGTTTATACTAAAGAGGATCTATTATATAAAGGTGGCCTTCTTAATGAAAACAACCATTTATGATGTTGCTAAGGAAGCAAACGTTTCAATCTCTACGGTTTCAAAGGTTCTGAATAACACAGGCAATATAAGTGAGAAAACCAAAAATAGAATTTGGAAAGTGATTGAGGAGCTTCAATATCAGCCAAGTGTTGTAACGTCAGCGAGAAAAATGATGAAGACCATCGGGCTGCTCATTCCTGACATCGCCAATCCTTTTATGGCCGAACTTGCCCGAGCTGTGGAGGACAGCGGCCGTAAAAAGGACTTCAGCGTCATCATATGCAGTACGGACAACGATTCGCTGAGAGAAGAAGAATATATCGCCATGCTGAAGCAAAAGCATGTAGACGGCATTATTGTGGCGACGGGTCTCAAAAACAGTCAGGCGATACGGGAACTGATTGAAAGCGACATGCCGGTTGTCATGCTATCGAGAGATATACCGCACCTGCCTGTAGACACTGTAGTTGCGGATGATTTTAAAGGGGGATATGAGGCAGCCGTCCATTTAGCCCAATTAGGGCATACTAATATAGCTGTCATAGCAGAAAAGATTAACAATACATCAATCAAAAATCGTGTCCTCGGCTTTCAAGAAGGACTGCAGGTTTCAGGAATCCAAATCGATGAATCAGCCATTCTAGACTGTCCATATGATTTGTCAGCCAGTAAAGACATCAGTTTAAAGCTGCTTAATCAAAAACAAAGGCCGACGGCTGTCTTTGTGACGACTGAGCTGCTTGCTTTAGGCGTTTTGCAGGCTGCAAGGCAGCTTCATATTCCTATTCCTTTATCTCTTTCTCTGATTGGGTTTGATAACAGCATCCTTGCAAAGATCAGTGATCCCCAATTAACAACTATCGCACAGCCGACTGAAGAAATGGGGGAAAAAGCAATTGAACTGCTGATGGACGGCATGGCCGATTCAAAACAAAAGAAAGTGATACAGCGCGTGATGCTGTCTCCTTCATTAATTGTACGGGATTCAACCGCATCACAGTTATGACGATTTGGGGGATCTTTGAGAGATCTCCCTTGCTTAAACGTTTAAATACAATGAGTCGGAGGTTTCTTGATGACGTCCAAAAAGGCTTATATCAGTCTTATTTACTTTTTCGGGGCATTAGGAGGTTTGCTGTTCGGGTACGATACGGGTGTAATATCCGGCGCGCTGCTGTTTATAAGAGAAGACATGGAGCTGTCGCCATTACTAGAAGGATTAGTTGTCAGCGGAGTGCTGATCGGTGCTTTAGCCGGAGCAGCCTTTTGCGGAAGATTTTCCGACCGCTATGGCAGGAAAAAAACAATCATCTGGCTGGGGGTGCTTTTTACAATTGGAGCCATTGGTACAGGTTTGGCTCATAATATCGGAATATTGTTACTATTCAGAATAGAACTGGGCATAGCAGTTGGAGGAGCTTCTGCAATCGTTCCTTTATATCTGTCAGAAATGGCGCCTGCTGCGATCAGAGGCAGAATTGCTTCATTGAATACATTGATGAATTCCTTCGGGATTCTCATGGCTTATATTGTAAACTTCGTTTTTTCATCTTCCGGCAGGTGGGATCTGATGCTCCTATTAGCAGTGATTCCATCCTTCATTCTCATGGCCGGTATGTTTTTTATGCCAGAAAGTCCGCGATGGTTGTTGCAGAAAAAAAGTGAGGAGGAAGCACGCCATATTTTGCTTCTGACGAGAGATCCGAAAACAATCGATGCTGAGATCCGCAGTATGAAAGAGATTAAGACGAAAGAGCGTGTTTCCATATCAACTTTATTATCTCCGGCAATCAGGCCGATCTTATTTATCGGTATTGGGGTCGCCATCTTTCAGCAAGTAATAGGCACAAATACGATTATTTATTATACACCGACCATCTTAGAAAATGCGGGGTTCGGCGCTTCTAGTGCCATCACGGGAACCATCGGCATCGGCGTCATCAATGTCTTATTTACGATCCTTGGCTTGCTGCTGATTGATATGATAGGGCGAAGAAATCTCATGCTGATCGGCAATGTCGGAATGTCCTTGGCACTTGGTATTTTGGGTGTCAGTACGCTATTCTTTCATGCACCCGGGTGGCTGCTGTTATCCTGCTTATGCTTGTTTATGGTAGCGTATTCAGCAAGCTGGGGAATGGTCGTTTGGGTTGTGCTGGCTGAAATTTTCCCGTTACAGATCAGGGGGACGGCGCTGGGAATCGCAAGTACCTGTCTGTGGCTGGCGAATATTGCAGTGTCGCTGTCCTTCCCGCTGCTTTTAGATCTGATCGGTACAGGTTCTTTATTTCTCATGTACGGCGCCATTGGCATTCTTGCCTTTCTCTTTGTTTATCAATTTGTGCCGGAGACAAAAGGCAAATCATTGGAGCAAATTGAGGGAGAAATCATGGAAAAGAATACAGTTTCACCTTTATAAAAGGGGGATTTCAATATGGAAAGAGAATATGGTATATGCTTATGGACTTTCGGCAGCATTCCATTTGAACAAAAATGCCGGCTGGCTGCAGAAATTGGAGTAGACGGAGTGGAGGTTGAAGGAGATATTTCGCTGAATCCGAGAGACCTTGCCGAGACACTTGCTGCTCATCATGTAAAGGTTTTATCAATAACACCAAGGAATGTGGATATTTCAAGCGCAAATGAAGAGGTTCAGTTAAAGGCTGTACAGTATTACTTCGATTTATTAGACTGGGCTGTGGCTTTAGGAGCTCCTCGTATCTGTCTTCACGGTGATGTCGGCAAAGTGAGAGGGAGCGGGGATGAGGCGAGGGATTGGAGTTTATTGGTCGAAAGCGCTAAAAAGATCCTGGCCAGAGCGGAGGAATTACAGATTCAGGTTGTATTTGAAGTATTGAACCGATACGAAAATCATCAAGTGGTCACTGGGGAAGAAGCATTGCAATTAATAAGTGATGTCGGCAGCCCCAATCTCTATGTTCTTCTCGATGCGTATCATATGAACATAGAAGAAGCTGATCCTGTGAAAGCCATTGAATTGACAGGGCAGAAACTCGGCGTTTATCACGTGGCTGATTCAAATCGTCAGGCCATCGGAAACGGCCATGCGAATCTGGAAAGGCAAATCGAAGCGCTTCATTCTATCGGTTATAAAGGCCCGATTATTATGGAGATGGTGGCAGCTGGACCAGACCCGTTCACCCCGATCAAAGGAAATGACTATTTGGAAGCAGTGGCAGGGTACTATAAGTCATCATTAGAGACATTAAGGTTATGGGAAGGCTTGAACATATAAAGAAAAAAGGACAACAGCTGTTGTCCTTTTCAATACCGCTTGAACTTTCTCCCTCAGTCTTTTTTGTCTTGATGATCCAGCTCTTTTATTCGTTTCGTAAGCTCATTGAAAGCCTGATCAAGCTCCTTATACCCTTTATCATTTGGCGTCATAAAACTGAGTTTTCCCAGCACTTCTTGTCTTTCTGTCTCAAGCTTTAACCGAAGCTCCTCCCGCTCATTTCTTTCTGAAGGAGCATCGTTTAACTGCTTTTCGATGCCATTGTTCGAGATGACGAGTTTACTGTTTGTTGTTTTTTCGAGAAAGTATCGGTCATGTGATACCGCCAGCAATGTGCCGCTGTATTGTGATAGTGTTTCTTCCAGCTGTTCGCGTGACGGCAGGTCGAGATGGTTTGTCGGCTCATCTAAAATTAGCACGTCTTTTTCCTCCAGAATATAGGCCATCAGCTTGATCTTTACACGCTCACCCATACTCATATGCTTGATCGGTTCAGTCCATTGGGCGGCTGTAAAACCTAAGTGCCTCATCAGATTTTGAACGTGCCCCCTTGCTTTGAATGTTTCATTCTTAAATAACTCTTCCGGTGTTTGTTCTAAAGGCAAATCAAACACCTCCTGCGTTAAATAGCCGATGTTTGCGGACGGCGACACCCATACGCTTCCTTCTGCTGTTTCCTGTCCAAGAATGATGTTCAGTAATGTCGTTTTTCCGCTGCCATTGGGGCCTATGATCGCAACCTTTTCGCCGTGCTGAATCGTAAAGTTTGCGTTTTCAAAGAGTGTCCTTTCTTCAAACGCTTTTGTTACATTCTGAACTTCTAAAAAACGTTTCCCTGTTTTGTGGGTTGTATCGATTGAAAAGCGGACTGTATATTCTGGGGTAACGGGTTCCGCCTTTGCTTTTTCAAGCTCTTTTTCAAGCCGCTTCTGCTTGGATTTTATCTGGGCATCCGTACGCTTCGCTTTTACCCGGTGATATTCTTTAAACCCTTCCTTTTTCGTCGATTGAGCATGGGCTTTTTCCGACCAAGAAGCGAGCTCATTCATTTGTGCTTCAATCCGTTCAACCATTTTTTGCTGCTTTTCATATTCACGCTGCTGGGTGAGTCTTTTCTTCTCCCGGAACTTCATATACCCGGAGTAATTCCCTTTGAATTCAATCAGCGTCTGATCCTCAAGCGACCATATTTTTGTTGCGGCTTCGTCTAAAAAATATCGATCGTGAGAAACGAGAATCACAGTGCCGTTATAATGTTTCAGCTGTTGGATGAGAAATTGCAAGCTTTTTTCATCAAGGTGGTTTGTCGGTTCATCTAACAGCAGCAGATCTGCATCCTCTGATAGTCCTTTCGCCAGCCGCGCTTTCAGTTTTTCACCGCCGCTTAACTGATGAAAATCACGAAGAGGCACATGCCATTTCTCCAGTAACTTCTTTTCGGCAGGTGTCTGATCCGCAAAGGAATACGCCGCGGTTTCCTGTTCAACCAAAGCCAGTTTTATATCCTTCCGAAGGATTTGACCCTGTGCAGGGGCTAAGTCATTGTGAATGAGGTGCAGCAGCGTAGATTTCCCAGCGCCGTTTTTTCCGATAATCCCAATGATATCTCCTTGCTGAACACTGGCATTTACATGTTTAAAAACAGTCAGATCCTTTACTTCATAGCTAACGTTTGTTAATGTTACGATCTCTTTCATCCATATCCCTCGCTTTAAAGGGAGAATAAAAAAATCCTCCCAAATGTGTTGGAAGGATTAGCCGTGCCTGTGCATGATCAAATAAGCTATTTTTTATAAATAGCAGGTCGTATATATAGAAAATGGGCAGACTAATCCTATTTTTTGATTTGAAATATTGATTTCAAACGGTAAAAATAAGATTAGTTAATCATTGTCCACCCATCATCCCTTCTTGTTTTGATTACAAACACTATAGCATACCTTCAAATTCAAAAGCAAAGGTCATTTTCATCAAAAAACTCCTGCTCTCATTTTTGAGGCAGGAGTTTCGAGTGTTATTGATGCTTCGCTTTTCTCACTTTATAAATTACAATCAGCAAAATAAACCAAACCGGTGTGACAAATAAGGAAACACGAGTATCCTGTGCCAGTGCCAGCACAACCAGAACAAACGCCAGGAACGCAAGAATCAGGTAATTTGTAAACGGATAAAGCGGAAGCTTAAACTTGTTTGTTTTCGCTAATTCAGGCCTTGTTTTGCGGTATTTCATATGGCAGATGACCGTAATTCCCCAAATATAGATAAAGCATACGGTTGAAATGCTTGTGATCAGGGTGAATACGCCTTCTGGCATGATGTAGTTTAACGTAACACCGATTAAAATCACGATAGCTGAAAAGAATAAAGCATTTCTAGGCACTTTACGCTGAGTCAGTTTCGCCATTGACTCAGGCGCATTGTGATCTTTCGCCAGGGAATAGACCATACGGCTTGTACTGAATACAGCGCTGTTGCATGCTGAAGCAGCGGAAGTCAATACAACAAAGTTGATAATACTTGCAGCCCCGACGATGCCAACCGCGACAAATACTTGTACGAATGGGCTTTCGCTGGGATTGATGACATCCCAAGGATAGATGCTCATAATCACGAGAAGAGCCCCGATATAAAAAAGCAGCACACGGACAGGAATATTGTTGATCGCCTTAGGGATTACTTTTTCAGGATTTTCTGTTTCACCGGCCGTAAGCCCGACAAGCTCAATGCCGACAAAAGCAAACACAACCATCTGGAACGAGAGGATAAACCCGTGCATGCCATTCGGGAACAGGCCTCCGTGGCTCCAGAGGTTTGTGAAGCTGGACACTCCTGAGCTTGTGGAAAAGCCTTTGAAAATCATCACAAGGCCAATGACGATTAACGCCAAAATGGCAATGACTTTAATCAAAGCAAACCAAAATTCTAATTCTCCAAAAAGCTTGACTGTCGCCAGATTCATAATCAGTAAAATAATAAGAGCGATTAAGCCAGGCACCCATTGCGGCACACCCGGGAGCCAATATTGAGTGTAGAGCCCGACTGCTGTCAGATCAGCCATCGCAATGGAAATCCAGCAGAACCAATATGTCCAGCCGGTGATAAATGCTGCCATATCGCCTAGGTAGTCTTGTACAAAATCCACAAAAGAGTGATAGTTCAAGTTTGATAACAGCAGTTCACCCAGCGATCTCATAATTAAAAAGCAAATGATCCCTGTGATCATATAAGCAAATAAAATCGAAGGTCCGGCAAAATGAATCGATTTGCCCGAGCCGAGAAATAAGCCTGTCCCAATGGCTCCACCGATGGCGATGAGCTGGATATGCCTGTTTTTCAAGCCTCTCTGCAACGTTTGCTGATTTATATTGTCTTTCGTCATGTCGTCTGTCACTTTATGTGTTCCTCCATTGAAAATTGTTTATTGAGTCAGCAATCTATTTTTAATGATTATTATAACACTAAAATTTCTATCTTTTTTACTAAAAAAGGATTGATGAAAAGAATTTTAATGTGATTTGGACTATTTCCCGAAAAAAGCGGCTCCATTTAGGGAGCCGCTTTCTTATGCTTTTTCAGTTTTTTTCATAAACAGGTAGAGCCCGTAATCTGTCGGTGCGGATGCGTAGCCTGCCTGCCGCAGCATTGCTGTGATATTGCCACGGTGGTATGTCCCGTGGTTGACAACGTGGGGAAGCAGTTCGGAAACAGTTGTTTTCATGATTCCGCTTGAGGGATTCTGAATCTGGAGTGGCTTATTGAGCTGTTCTTTTTGCTGTAAAAATAGTATATAGCGCTCGGATAACCTCAGAAAAAGGTCTTCCATTTCCTCTATTTCTTTAGCCTCTGTCTGTTCTTTAAGCTGTTCAGCTAAAGCCAACGCATCGCTCAAGGTTTTGCCGGAAAACACTTCAATCCAGCCGAGATCAGAAAGATAAACATGAGACAATACATGGGATATTGACGGAAACACGCTTTGAATTTCTTGATGGTATACCTCTTTTGGAAGCTCTTTTAATCGGTTGAATATTTGTTGATTGGCCCAGACGTTATATTCATACAATTTGAACGCCAAATCTGACATGTTAAAATTCCCCCTTTCATGTATATAGCTTCTATTATACACGAACGTGCGTTCTCGTGTAGAGTGCCCGTGAATAAAATTTGTTGACATATATAGTTTAGAGGAATAAACTAATTGACATTGAACATAAAGTTTAGTGGGGTAAACTATAATGAGGAGGGGAAGATATTGAATGAACAAAAGCTATGTCAGGCGATAAACCTGTTTGTGGAAGTCCTGCTTGAAGGGACAGAATTTGTACATCGTGAAATCAATCAGGATGTCTTCAAGCATATCTCAAGGGAACAGGCAGACCTGTTGAAAATTTTAAAAGTCAAGGGCCCAACCTCTCCCGGCAGCCTGGCCATGTACCAAAATGTACATAAGAGCGCGATCTCTAACAGACTGAAAAAGCTGCTCGAAAAGGGATTGGTTCAATGGGACGACGGTCCGGAAAAAAGTGATAGGCGCTCTAAGCTTATTAACATTACACCTAGTGGTGAACACATACTAGAAGAATTAGATTCTGCCATCTTTAACGCGCTCAAACCGTTGATTGATGATATAGATGAGGAACACTTACATTCCATCATCGAGATATTCACCATTTTAAAAAGCAAATTTAAAGGAGGAGATTCTGCCGAATGAGAGCAATCATCAAATTCAAGTGGGCAATTGCAGCCATAGTATTAGCACTTACCGTCGTTTTGAGTTTGTTTTCTCCGAACTTAACGGAGCTGGCCAATCAAAAGGGGCAGGCCCAGCTTCCCGCTGATGCTGTTTCAGAAAGGGCAAACGCCATTTTAAAACAAGCGGGAGAAGACAATAATTCGATCAGTGTTGTCTTTACATTAGACAACGCTATAAAGAAAGAAACAGAGAATCAGCTCCGGATAATGATTGATAAAATCAAAAAGATCGACGGTGTAGAAGAGGTAACATCTCCTCTGTCAGCGGAAAAAGAAGTCAAAGACCAGTTGATGTCGAAAGACAAGAAAACCGTTCTCATGCCTATCACGATTACAGGTTCTGATAAAAAGGCGGAAAAAATTGCGGACGAGATTTATCAAATCGTTCCTGATGACTTGACGGCATATATTACGGGAGCTTCCCTTATCAACCAGGATTTCGCTCACAGCTCAGAGGAAGGGCTTAAGAAAACGGAAGTGATCACAGTCTGCCTGATCATCGGTTTACTGTTGATCGTGTTCCGATCTGTTGTGACGCCTTTTATCCCGATTGTGGTTGTCGGTTTTTCTTATCTGATCAGTCAATCCATACTGGGCATCCTTGTATACAATGTTGATTTTCCTATCTCGACGTTTACGCAAACCTTCTTAGTCGCGATCTTGTTCGGCATTGGAACAGATTACTGCATACTGCTTCTTACACGATTCCGTGAAGAATTGGCAAACGGGCATGATAAAAAAGAAGCGGCGCTTATCGCTTACCGCACAGGGGGAAAAACCTTATTTATCAGCGGATTTGCGGTATTGATCGGATTTTCCGCCTTAGGATTTGCGAAGTTTGCGATTTTCCAATCCGCAGTAGGGGTAGCAGTCGGTGTGGGAATTTTAATGATCATCCTCTACACACTGCTGCCATTATTTATGGTGACGCTGGGTGAAAAATTATTCTGGCCTTCTAAGAAAGTGCTGTCACACAGTGATAACAAACTATGGGCGTTTCTCGGCAGACACTCCGTTGCGCGTCCGTTTCTGTTCATTGTCATCACGGTGGTGATTACGCTTCCGCTCATCTTGACCTATGATGACCAGATTTCATTCGACTCAACTGCGGAAATCAGCAGCGATTATAAATCTATAAAAGCTCTCGAGGCCATTAAGGATGGATTCGGGGAAGGAAAAGCGTTCCCGATCAATGTTGTCGTAAAAGGAGACAAAGATCTTACAACAGCTGATACAATCCCTTATCTAGGAAATATCAGCAAAGCGATCGAGAAAGTTGATCATGTTGACTCTGTTATGACCATTACGCAGCCGACTGGTGAAAAAATCAAAGATTTATATATTGATAACCAGCTAGGATCGGTTTCAGACGGGCTGGATAAGACGGTGAAAGGGATTGCCGATGTCCAAAGCGGATTAACGGATATAGAAAACGGACTGAATCAAATGGCAGGGCAAACCGGCTCGGCCTCAAATGGAGGGTCTGGCGGTTCACTGGGCGATGCGGCAGATGGCTTGGGCAAAATCAATCAGCAGCTGCAGCTCGTGAGCAAACAGATTTCCCACACCGGCAATACCGCACAGACCGTGCAGCAGCTTACGGCAATAAGCGGACAGCTTGGCCAGATTCAAACCGGCCTTGAACAAGCGAACCAACAGCTCTCAGGCCAGCAGGCACAAGCTGGAACGCTGACAGAAAGCCTGAAAAAGCTGTCCGAAGGCGTGAAAAGCGCAAATGAGGGCCTGAAGAAAGTCTCTGACGGTATTACAGCTTCCAGTGATATGTTAGAAGACATGAGCAAAAGTCCAACTGTAAGAGATACAGGCATATTCATTCCTGATCAAGTAATGAAGGACAAAGACTTTAAGAAGTCAATTGACCAGTATTCCTTTGCAGACGGCAAAGGTGTTCAATTAAGTGTCGTTCTGGATTCAAATCCGTACTCAGAACAAGCTATTACGACAATAAACCAAATCAAAAAAGCTGTCGCAAACGAAGTTGACGGCACTCCTTTGGAGGATGCACAGATCGTATACGGCGGGGTCACGAGTATGAATGCGGACTTAAAGGAGCTGTCCACAACGGACTTCTCCAGAACAATGGTTATTATGATTATAGGCCTGTTTATCGTGTTAACCATTTTGTTCCGCTCAATGATCATGCCGATTTATATGATCGCGTCATTGCTGCTGACGTACTATACGTCGATATCCATAACAGAATTAATTTTTGTAAACGGCTTAGGAAACGCGGGTGTCAGCTGGGCAGTGCCATTCTTCAGCTTTGTCATCTTGATCGCGTTAGGGGTAGATTATTCGATCTTCTTGCTGGATCGATTTAAGGAAGAGGTGCACCTTGGCATTGAGCAAGGTGTCGTCAGGTCAATGAGCAAAATGGGATCTGTCATTATTACAGCTGCCATTATATTGGCCGGTACGTTCGCGGCGATGATGCCTTCAGGTGTCAATACACTGATGCAGGTGGCAAGTGTTATCATCATCGGGCTCTTGCTTTACGGCCTTGTCATTCTTCCGCTCTTCATCCCGGCAATCATTGCGACCTTTGGAGAAGGAAACTGGTGGCCGTTCGGCAGGAAGAAAGGAAAAGAATAATCGAGAGAAGAGTGATGAATGGTCATCACTCTTTTTTCATGACTAAACGACTAACTTCAGACGTGTTACCTAAAAAAGATCAGACGATCAAACGGCGGCTGTACTTAAAAACAAAGAGCCCGGAAAACATTCCCGGGCTCTTTGTTTTATTTCCATTCTGCAATTGTATCAATCGGCAGACGGTAGGAAGCATAGCCTTCGTCTGCTGCTTTTCCGATAGAAAGTAGCATAACCGGTACATAACGTTCTTTATCTAATCCGAAGGTTTCCGCGATGTTTTCTTTATCGTATCCGCCGATCGGGTTTGTATCGTAGCCATGCGCGCGTGCAGTCAGCATCAGCTGCATGGAAACAAGACCTCCGTCAATCAGGATCGTTTCACGGTTGACCTGTGCCGGAAGCTTTTCAAAATGTGCGGTCAGCGCGGCGATTTGTCTGTCTTTGACCTCCTGCGGCATGTAACCAAGTTCCACGGCTTTTGAATAGATTTCTTCTAGGTAGTCTGCATTGTTCATGTCTGCAAATACAGCGATGACAGCAGATGATGTTGTGACCTGTGTTTGGTTAAAGCTTGCAAGCGGTGCGAGCTTTTCTTTTCCTTCCGGGCTGTCAATGACAAGAAAACGCCATGGCTGCGCGTTAACAGAAGATGGGGCAGTTGTTGCTTCCTCTAAGATCTCTGTCATTTCTTCTTTGCTGATTTTTACTGCCGGATCATAGTTGCGGATAGAACGGCGGCCTTTCATAATTTCCATAAAATCGTTTGTTTTGATCATGTTGATACACTCCTCTTAAGCTTCGATATTATTTATATTGTTTCGCATGCGCGCCAGCACATCAATGAGCAGGCGGCGTTCTTCTGCGCTTACATTTGCGAGCATTTCCTTCATGAAACGCTCCTTTTCCTTCTTAGAAGACTCAATTCGCTCTCTTCCTTGGTCTGTTAACCGAACAAGGGTGATGCGGTTGTCCTCAGGCTTGCGCCGCCTTGATACCATGCCTTTAGCTTCCAGCTGTTTCAGGTGTCTGGTAACGGCTGCGCTATCGATATTTACTTTCTTTTGAAGGTCGCTTTGACTGATCTCATCTGCATGATAAAGCAATGTCAGCAATTCCAAACGAGATTGGCTGATGCCCGTGCATGCCTCGAACTTCACGCCAATCACCTTGTTCACGCCTTGCAGCTGATATAAAATCTCGGCTTCCTCTGAACAAAATGACGCCAAAACCCATCCCTTCTTTCCTGTCAAAACTATTAATTGATATATCAATGATTGACACGTCAATTAATATACAACGATTGATTTCATCTTGCAAGCCATTTGCACTTTTGAACAACCTCCCAGCGCATAAAATTCGCTAGGCTAGAACTTAGCAAAAAAAGCTGGCCGTTTCTTCAGATGATGCTGATCACGATGATTCCCCGCATCATTCCCTTTATAGGTGTTCTGAATATCACTTTGCCTAGCCCGTGCTCAAGCGGCTTTCACAGGCTGAAAGTTATGATACAATATACAAATGTTTCACAGCTTCAATCCATAGTTGGAGCTGACATCCATTATATAAGGGACTAGGTTGAAGGGAAGGTTTGATAACATGCTGCACAATCCAACTGGAAAAGAACGCTTGGCACTAGCGTTTCTGCTCGGCATGCTTGCTATATTGGGCCCGCTTAATATAGATATGTATTTGCCAAGTTTTCCTGAAATCGCGGAAGATTTATCAGCAAGTGCTTCACTTGTTCAGTTAAGTTTAACAGCCTGTCTGGTCGGACTTACGATCGGCCAGCTGATTGTCGGGCCGGTCAGCGATGCGCAGGGAAGACGAAAACCGCTATTAATCTGTATTTTTTTATTTGCGTTATCTTCTCTGTTTTGTGCACTGTCGCCCAATATAACAACTTTAGTGGCTGCGCGTTTTTTACAGGGCTTCACTGCTTCTGCAGGGCTTGTGCTGTCTCGCGCAATCGTCCGCGATGTGTTTACCGGAAGAGAGCTTTCTAAATTTTTCTCGCTGTTAATGGTCATTACCGCGGTGGCGCCAATGGTTGCGCCTATGACAGGCGGTGCCATTTTGCTTTTGCCGTTCGCAACGTGGCATACAATTTTTCACGTCCTAATGATCATCGGATTTTTACTAGTTCTTCTGATTGCATTGAGGTTAAAAGAAACGCTTCCGCCGGAAAAACGGATTCCAAGCTCAATCGGAACATCCGTCAAAACGATGGGCAGCCTGCTGAAGGATCGATCCTTTATGGGGTACGCGTTAACTGTCGGATTTATTCACGGGGGAAGCTTTGCATATGTGTCTGGTACGCCTTTTGTATACCAGGATATCTACGGGGTGTCTCCGCAGGTATTTAGTATTCTTTTTGGCATTAACGGGCTGGCGATTATATCGGGCAGCTTTATCATCGGACGCTTTGGCGGAATCATTCATGAAAAAAGCCTGCTTCGTATAGCGGTCATTACGGCTATGATTGCGACGGCTGTGCTATTAACCATGACCATGATTCACGGTCCTCTTGCTACATTAGTCATATCCATTTTCATTTACATGATTACGATCGGCATGGTTCTGACCAGCACGTTTACCCTAGCCATGGAAAAGCAGGGGCACCGCGCCGGAAGTGCAAGTGCGCTGCTTGGGATGCTCCCGCTGCTCCTCGGTTCAATCGTGTCACCGCTTGTAGGCATTAATGAGACAACAGCCGTTCCGATGGGAGCCATCATGTTTGTAACAGCTGTCATCGGCTCACTGGCGTTTTTTGGATTAACGAAAGAACGAGTAGGGCAGAATTCATAAAAAAAACCTGACATGACGTCAGGTTTTTTGTTTTATTTAGAATAACAACAGCAGGCCTGCAATCGCCGGAGTCAAAAAGATGGCTGATTTCAAAACCACCTTTGGCATGAGGTTGGTGAATTTCGCGCCTACATAGGCACCGCACATTGTCCCGACTAGAACTTTGACAAGCAAAACGTAATCAACAAAACCTTCTGTAATATATCCGATGCCTCCACCTACAGCCAGAGGGATGATCACAAGCATCGTCGTTCCGACAGAATGACGAATGGACAGATTCAGCATAATCATTAAACCGATTTGAATAAAAGGTGCCGACCCGATTCCGAATGTGCCGGAAAGAACGCCGGCTGCAATTCCTAAGATGACCGCTCTCGTATACGTTGAAAGAGTGCTTTGATTCACTTGAGCCTTCTCTTTTAAAATAAATAATCTGATTAAAATGAGAATTGCTGATAAAAATAACATTCCAGCCGTCAAATAATGAAGCAAATCAGCCGGAATAAAAGATGTCAGCTTGGCGCCGAAAAATGAGCCAACCGCAGCAAAGCCTCCGACTATTAAGCCGATTTTCATTTGAATGTTGCCCTCGCGATAGTGGCTGTATGCCCCTGATAAGCTTGTAAAAGCCATGCCGGCAAGTGAAGTGCCTAAAGCCGTATGAATCGGGATATGGAAAAGAAGCGTTAAAAGGGCAATGACAAAGCCGGCTCCACCGGCGCCAATAAAGCCTAAAATAATTCCTAGAAGAAACATAACAAGAATAATGAGCATATTTTTTCCTCCATTGAAAAGATGTAAAAATGTAATCGTGCGCTATTCTGGCGGAGGTATGGTGTCCTATTGACGAAGAAAAACACGCCGTTTTTTCAGTTGCCAGTAGTCCGTCGACCGTCGTTCAGCAAACATATCGTACCTCAAATTCTGGGATCTGACAAGGCAGTTTGTTGCTTCCCATTACCATCTGTTATATGATTTTGATGAAGAAAAGCCCTTGAATATATTCAAAAGAGGTATTATATATGGACGATTTTAAATTAGATAAGCCGACTCCCTACTACCTGCAATTTTATAACCAGCTAAAAAAAATGATCTTCAACGGGACTTTTAAGCCTGGGGAACGGATAAACGAAACACAGCTGGCGAAAAGCTTTGGCGTCAGCCGCTCTCCGATAAGGGAAGCCATGCGATTGCTTGAGAAAGATGGTTTGTTAAAAGCGGATGACCGAAATGGGTTTTCGATCACGTCGTTAACGGCAAAAGATGTAGATGAGATTTATAAAATCAGAATTCCGCTGGAGCAGCTGGCAGTCGAATTAGTCATAGACGAAGCGGACGAAGAAGAGCTGACCATACTCGAAAAACAGCTTGAAGAAACAGAGAAAGCCATTCACAACGGCACGGAAGATACGGAAATCATTCGTTTAAATCAAAAATTTCATGAGCTGCTGGTTGATTTCAGCCATAACAGACATTTGAAAAATTTGCTTGAGCATGTAAATGACCTGATTCATTTTTGCAGAATCCTTAATTATACCGGCGACCACCGTGCAGAAACGATACTGAGTGAGCACCGCAGGATATTTGAAGAAGTGAAAAAGAAAAACAAAGAAGCAGCCAAACAACATGTACTGGCTCATTTCAATCATGACTGTGAGCATTTGAAGCATGTGCTTGAAGAAGGTAAAGAGAATTGATTTCTATGATCCGGTACCAAGGGGGAGCAGAACCCTTGGTATTTTTTTATGTATTCACCACATATCTAAGAGGCCCCGTTAATAAGATTTTATGATGGTTTGACTAACGAATAATGGGGGTTAAACATGTTTATCCATATCGTCGGGCCTGGTGATTCTTTGTTTTCGATAGGCAGAAGATACGGTGCTTCTGTTGATCAAATACGGGGTGTGAATGGTTTAGATGAAACGAATATCGTGCCGGGGCAGGCTCTGCTTATCCCTCTTTATGTATATACAGTCCAGCCTGGAGATACGCTTACCGCCATTGCAGCCAAAGCGTTTGTGCCATTAGAGCGACTGCGAGCCGCCAATCCGGGTATCAGCCCAAATGCTTTACAAGTGGGAGCAAAAATAACGATTCCTTCGATCTCAAATTACATTGCGGGAACGTTAAGTTTTTATGTGCTCCGAAACCCAGACCTCGATCGAGAATTAATCAATGATTATGCGCCATACTCGTCTTCGATTTCAATTTTCGAATACCATATTGCACCGAACGGCGACATTGCAAACCAATTGAATGATGCGGCCGCTATTGAGACAACTTGGCAAAGACGAGTCACGCCGCTGGCAACAATAACGAACCTTACATCAGGAGGCTTCAGTACGGAGATTGTTCACCAAGTGCTAAACAATCCGACAGCGAGAACCAATCTGGTCAACAACATTTATGACTTAGTTTCCACAAGGGGATATGGCGGTGTCACAATCGATTTTGAGCAGGTGAGCGCCGCGGATCGCGATCTTTTCACTGGATTTTTACGCCAGCTGAGAGATCGACTTCAGGCGGGAGGGTATGTGTTGACGATAGCTGTTCCTGCAAAAACAAGTGATAATATTCCATGGCTGAGGGGCTACGATTACGGGGGGATAGGAGCGGTTGTCAATTATATGTTTATCATGGCTTATGATTGGCATCATGCCGGAAGTGAGCCGGGTCCTGTAGCGCCGATTACTGAAATAAGGAGAACCATTGAGTTTACGATTGCGCAGGTGCCGAGCAGAAAAATCATTATCGGAGTCCCGCTCTACGGGTACGACTGGATCATATCGTACCAGCCGGGCACAGTTGCTTCAGCGATTTCAAATCAAAACGCAATCGAAAGAGCGATGAGGTACCAAGCTCCGATACAATATTCAGCCGAATATCAATCACCGTTTTTCCGGTACAGTGATCAGCAGGGACGGACGCATGAGGTATGGTTTGAGGATGTCAGAAGCATGAGCCGGAAGATGCAGATCGTCCGTGAATACAGATTGCAGGCTATTGGCGCTTGGCAGTTAACGCTGGGCTTTACGCCGGGCCCATGGCTTCTGCGGAAATTTTTTACGATCAGAAAAGTGTAAAAAAAGACACCACAGCTGGGGTGTCTTTTTTTTTGATTAAGTCCAGAGCAGCAGAATAGTTCATTCATTTGTACCTTGCATGGGTTGTGTTCCCATTTTACGATTAGTAGTAGTCTGATCAAACAAAGAGTCAGAATACGATTTGAGAGGGAGTTGTCTACATGAAGACAGTATTGATTTTGAATTTTCCTGCGGAAGGCCATGTGAATCCTACTTTAGGCATTACAAAAGCGTTTTCCGATAAGGGATATGATGTCCATTATATATCCACTGAAAAATATAAAAAACGATTAGAAGCAGCGGGAGCAACGGTCCATCTTCACCGGGATCTGCTGCGAACGACACCTATTCATGTCGGTTCGCCCAATGGCATTCTTGATTTCGTGAAAATCCATATCAAAACGTCATTGGACATTTTACAGATTGTCAAAGACTTATCTAAGAGCATTCAATTTGATTTTGTTTATTATGATAAATTCGGCGCGGGGGAATTGGTGAGGGATTACTTAGATATTCCAGGGGTCTCTTCATCGGCGTCTTTCCTGTTTGGCGAGGAGCATCTGAAAATCCTGCCGCTGCATCCGGAGTCTGGAGCGCCGCTTGAATTGGATCAAGAGTGCGAAGATCTTTTGGCAAAAATGAAAGAAACGTACGGTGTTGCCCCGAAAAACCTGGTTCAATTCATGAACAATAAAGGGGAATTGAACGTAGTGTATACAAGCCGTTATTTTCAGCCAGAAAGTGATCGTTTCGGGGATGAATGTCTGTTTATCGGGCCGAGCTTTCCAAAGAGAGCGGAAAAAACAGATTTCCCGATTGAACAGCTAAAAGATGAGAAGGTCATTTATATTTCAATGGGGACTGTACTGGATCATACAGAGGATTTCTTCAACCTTTGTATTGATGCATTTTCAGGCTTTAACGGAAAAGTCGTCATCGCTGCCGGAGAAAAAGCGGACCTGACCAAATTAAAGCAGGCGCCGGAAAACTTTATCATTGCTCCGTATGTCCCTCAGCTGGAAGTGCTGGAGCAATCGGATGTTTTCATTACACACGGCGGAATGAACAGCGTAAACGAAGGCATTCATTTCAGCGTGCCACTGGTTGTCATGCCTCATGACAAGGATCAGCCGATGGTGGCGCAGCGTCTCTCTGAACTCCATGCAGGCTATGTCATCTCTAAAGATGAAGTCAATGCCCAAATATTAAAACAGGCCGTAGATGAGGTTTTGCGCAACGATCAGTATACGGCAGGCATTAAAAAAATCAATCAAAGCTTCAAGGAATGTATGGACATGGAAGAAGTGATGGAGCGGATTGATGAGTTGATTCGCCAAAAAAACAAATAAGAAAAAGAACTCCCGTACCTTGTACGGGAGTTCTTCATTTAAAACTTGATTTTGATTTTTTGAGCATCACTGATTTTCTTATGGTTATGGTCAAAGACGTCACTTGTCGTGATTTCGATCCACTTAATCTCTTTTGTTTTCTTCTCCGCATCCGCGGCCTTATCATGAGCATGGCCGCTTGATGCGTTCACAATAAAACCGAGATTTCCGGACTTTTCGGCGCCGCCTTCCAATTTGCCGTTTAACTCTTCAAGATAAATATCTTTGTTCCAATCAAAGGTTTCGCCCGTATTTGTTTTCATCAATGCAATCGGCGCAACATTTACTTTTTTTGAAGAGGTGTTCTTGATATCAACGAAAACCTTAACAAAATCAAACTCTTCATCGTGTGTTAACTCATGAAAGTAATCAATCATGCTGTAGTCCGGGCGCAAGTGGATCAGCTTCATTTCTTTTACTGTTAACTCCACGTCGCCAATCTTATAGGTTTTGTTCACTTGTTTGATATCTTTTAAGACAGCTTTTCCTTTATCATCTGAAAACGTTTGGCCGACCTTAAGCAATGACCGGTCATCAGTTACCTGGGAATTAGGCTGATAATCATCTGAGCTGTCCTTCTGGGATGAAGTGCTTTGCGGCTCAGCTTTTACTGTTTTCTCCCCGCCTGCATGCTGTTTTTCAGTACTGGCGTTTGATGAGCAGCCCGCAAGCATGATAGCAAAAACGAAAATTGAAAGAATTCTTCTCATGATGATTCCTCCATTAAAAAGAGATCCCGTTACTTCATACAAGCAACGGGACACCTTGTATTCTTTTACTTATCGTTAATCTTAATGTTGTATTGTAAAGCTTTGAAGACATTTTTGGCGATTTCTGTATTGTCGATTTGGCCGGCAAATGTCTCACTAGACGGACCGTATGCATAGACGGGCACATCTTCACCGGTATGTCCGCCTGTGGTCCATCCAGTGTGAGAGCGTTTGTTAAAGATGTTCTCGATTGCGTTATCGATATCCAGTACTTCCTTCGATTTTGCCGCTTCTTCAACAGATTGAATTTCGGCTTTTGTTAAAGCCAATTTTTTTTGATCGATATATGTTTTCAACGTTTTTTCAACATCCGCGCCGTCAGCGATCTTTTCTGCCATAAAGTCTGGTGTGCGCTTTGCGGCTTTAATGGGTTCACTGAACCAATTGTAGATGCCGTCCGCACCGATGGAATATCCGCCGGTTGAGTGGTCAGCCGTTGCGACAACCAATGTGTGCTTGTCTTTTTTAGCGAAATCAATAGCCGCCTTATAAGCTTGTTCGAAGTCTTCCATCTCGCTCATGGCGCCGACGATATCATTGTCATGGCCCGCCCAGTCAATTTGGCTGCCTTCCACCATGAGGAAGAATCCGTCTTTATCCTTGTTTAATTTTTTTATGGCTGTGTTTGTCATGTCTTTAAGTGATGGAACATCCTTCGTCCGGTCAATCTTTTTAGGCAGGCCGCCGTCAGCGAATAGGCCGAGAACTTGGCTGTCTTTGTTTTTCAGCATGTCCTTGCGGTTATCCACATAGCTGTATCCCGCTTTTTTGAATTCCTTGATCAAATTACGGTCCTTACGGTCAAAATTGCTCTTTCCTCCGCCTAGAAGGACATCAATTTTGTGCTTGCCGTTGACCATCTCATCAAAATAATCATCCGCAATTGAGTTCATATTTTTTCGGCTGTGGTCGTGGGAACCGAAAGAGGCCGGAGTGGCGTGTGTAATTTCTGAAGTGGCCACAAGTCCTGTTGCTTTTCCTTTTTCTTTCGCAGCTTCAAGCACCGTTTTGGCTTCTGATCCGTCGTTATCCACCGCTATGGCATTATTGTATGTTTTAATTCCCGCAGACATAGCCGTTGCCGCCGCTGCAGAATCCGTTACATTTTGTTCAGGATCATCGGGGTAAGTTGTTTGCTGGCCGACAAGATACTGATCAAAAGCCGTAGGCTCCACAACTTTTGTCTTTTTATTATCCTTTAAGTATCGATAAGCAGACGTATAAGACACACCCATACCATCACCAATCAGAACAATAACATTCTTAATTTCGTCGTGGTTCCCCTTTTTCTTTTCCTGGGCGCTGGCTTCAGGCACACTGCCGCTGGCTAAGCTGCTGAACGCAATTGATGATAAAACCGCGATAGGCAGTAATTTCTTCGGGAATTTTTTCAACTGGATAACCTCCTAAATATAGATGAATCTCAATGACAACCCAATTATATTTTTAAACTGTTAAGCTAGTATTAATCGATTTTAAAGATTGGATTTACAAGAATAATGAACTGCTATCAAGAGAAAGGAAAGAGTGATAGTACTATAGAAATAAATTGGAGGAATAGATACTGGCCGTGGATAGGCGGACTGAAATCTGCTATAGTCGCATAGAAGCAACCCGCTTACATCTTGAACAATTTTAAGTATTATGTTGGAAGAGGTATTGTGTAAGTACATGTCTGAGCAGTTCATATGGAGTGGCATCATTTTATTTTAGGAGGGAACAACATGGACGTTTTTTCTGAGTATTTAGCCGGGATTGATGACCCGTTCCACCGAGAAAGAACGGAAGAGGTGTTAACTTGGATAAAAAATAAATATCCAAATTTACATACAGAAATAAAATGGAACCAACCGATGTTTACGGATCACGGTACATTTATTATTGGCTTTAGTGTTTCTAAAAAGCATTTAGCTGTCGCTCCTGAAAAAGTAACGATAGCGCACGTAGAGGATGATATTGTGAAGGCAGGATATGACTACACCGAGCAGCTGATACGTATCCCTTGGAACGATCCAGTTGATTACACGCTACTTGAGAAAATGATTGAGTTTAATATTCGGGATAAGGCAGACTGCTCCACTTTTTGGCGAAAATGAAGGAAAAAGGCATAACATATGAGCTGTATAAAATATGTTACACCTTTTCATTTGTCTATTTTTCGTTTTGATCATCTATTGCTGCTTTTCTTCAAACAAGGTCTTTTCATTGAGCGTAAGCTGGCTCGCAGAATAATGATTACCTTGTTTCCATTTCACTTCAATCGTAATATCATGGCCTTCAAGCTCATGTTCATCTAACCGCTCTAAAAAAGAAACGGACTTTTCTTTTGCGCTTCCATCAGAAAAAGTGCCTCCAGCATAATCATGCATCGGGATTTCCGTGTCAGAACTCAGCAGAACTTCATCATCCTTTTTTACAATCAGTGATTCCAAATAAGTGTTGTCTGTTTCATGTGGTCCACCGATCCAATAAAGTTCGCCGCTGTATTCATTCGGTGCATCTTCATTTTTTTTGAAAACAGCTTCCCAATTCTGATCTTTGCTTTCTCCCTGCCAATTCGGATACTCCAAACGAACATGATGAATCAGGTGATAGGAAAAAAAGATCAAGCAGAAAGCGATTAATAGGAATGCCGTGAAAATGAGAGGGTATTTATAATGACTGGACATAAAAGACTCCTATTCGTTTAATCAATTACCTTCGAAAATAGAATTTCATCCCGAATCAAAATGCCGTTTTCAGCCACCTCTGGAATCTCTGGCTTGAGTCGGCGCGCTTTTTCAACTGCGTTCGGAAACACTTCGGCGAATTGATAGCCTCTCTTTTGATAAAACGCCATCGCATGTACATTATCATTCGTTGTGATAAGCTTTATTCGTTGACAATGTGCATGTTTAGCCGTCTCTTCAACCTGCTGAAGTAAAGCTGTGCCGATTCCTTTATTTTCAATCATACTATCTAATGAAATAATTTCACAATCTTTCCCATCTATTGTGTATGTAATACAGCCAATGATTTCGCCGCTTTCATTTACTGCGGCAAATCCATCTAATTCATCACATCGAAAAATGCCGCTGGAAATCGCCATCTCGGGTGTACCCCAATGCTTGGCAAAAAAAGCGGTCAACATATGTTTCGCTATCTCATTGTTTGGGATGATGATCATCGTAACACTCCTCTATTGAAAGATTGCATGTGTACTATCAATATAAACAATATATAACAAAAAAAATAGATGTTGAGGTGACGGCATGGAAATCAGCGATGTCATTTACGGGCACCACCATATAGACGGAGTGCTGGAAGAGCTTATCAAAAGCGCTCCTGTGCAAAGATTAAAAGGGATCTATCAAGGCGGAGCAAGCTTTTTAGTCAATCGAAGGTGGAATGTGACCAGGTATGAGCACTCCATCGGCGTAATGCTCCTCATCAAAAAGCTCGGAGGAACGATAGAAGAACAGATTGCAGGTCTGCTCCACGACGTATCACACACAGCTTTTTCTCATGTGGTCGACGTTGTCTTTGAAAATCAAGCAGAAGACTATCATGAAAACATCTTTCAACAAGTCATTGTTCACTCTGAAATCCCGGACATTTTACAAAAACACGGCTATCATACTGAAGAACTTTTATCTGACGATTCAAGGTGGACATTGCTCGAACAGCCCGCACCGGAGCTGTGTGCTGATCGGACAGACTATACGCTGCGTGATATGTACCGATATGGACACATTAACCTGCACGAAGCGCAAACCTTTTTGGATCATCTTATTGTGAGAAACGGAAGGATGTTTCCTGATAGTATTGAAGCCGCCGAATGGTTTGTCAGTGTGTACTACAAGGAAGTAATTGATTTCTTTTTGAATCCCGTGAATGTATATGGATATGAATATTTAGCGCGAGCATTGAAGGCAGCGCTGCGGCATGATGTCATATCCGCAGAGGATCTGCTGAAAACGGACCAAGAGGTACTGAACATCCTGCGTGCATCAAAAAATGAAGAAGTCCTGAGCTTGCTTACATCCATTCATCCCGGCATACAAGTAATAGAAGATGACATCCAGTACGATTTCCATCAAAAGAAGAAAATGCGCCTAATCGATCCATCCATTTTTCTTGATGACAAATGGATCAAATCCTCAGATGTTTCTGAAAAGGTGAGGAAAATGGGTGAGGCCGCTTATCAAAAAGCAAAAAAAGGTGTGTATATTAAAATCTTAAATCAGTAATTGCCGCCTGACAGCGGCTTTTTTCATGTTTGGCTTTGCAAACAAAGGGGAATAGGACAAACTGCGGGAACGCATTATGAGAATATCAGCGTATTTACATACCGTTCGGGGGTATAGTATTATCGAGAGGGCATGTTTTCATTGTCTGCGGGCAAAAGTTACAGGAAAAAAATGAAGCAAAGGAGAATGAACATGAAAATCTCTAAAAATGCACTGGGAATTCTGATGTTATCTCTTGTTTTTGTTTTATCAGCATGCGGCAATAACAACAGTACGAAAGAAAGCACACATGACAATCATTCAGACTCCTCATCACATGAAGAGATGGACCATTCCGGATCAGCTGACGTTCCAGAGGGATTACAGGAATCTAAAAATCCGAAATACAAAGTAGGCAGCCAGGTAATCATCAATACTTCTCATATGAAAGGCATGAAAGGTGCCGAAGCTACGGTAACAGGCGCCTATGATACAACGGCGTATGTGGTTTCTTATACTCCGACTAATGGGGGACAGCGTGTGGATCATCACAAATGGGTGATCCAAGAAGAAATCAAAGATGCTGGAGATAAAACGTTACAACCCGGAGATCAGGTGATTTTAGAGGCTTCTCATATGAAAGGCATGAAAGGAGCAACAGCCGAGATCGACTCCGCGGAAAAAACAACTGTATACATGGTTGACTATACATCGACAACGAGCGGAGAAAAAGTGAAAAACCACAAATGGGTCACCGAAGATGAGCTTTCAGCTAAATAATAAAAAATCCTCCTTTTACAAGGAGGATTTTTTTGCTGTTTGAACAGGTCTTGTTAAAGAAATGAAAGCAAACAGGACAGCGATGATCACAATCGATCCGCCGCACCATGCCGTTGACACCACAGTACCCGTCTGATCCAAAACAACACCGCCAATGGCTGAGCCAAGGGCAATTCCGACTTGGAGGGCCGATGTGTTAAAGCTTTGCTGAATGTCAGACGAATCAGGTGCAATTTCAATTAAATAGCTTTGCTGAGCCGGGGCGAGGCTCCAGCTCAGAAGACCCCAAATCACCATGACAGGCAAAAAGAAAATCATAGACGATGTAGACAGCGGCAGTAAGAACATAATGATGGCAAAGGAACCGGTCACCAGCAAAATGCTCTTAAAGGAACCAAGCCGGTCAGATAGCGCTCCTCCGAAAGGGCCTCCGCATACAGCAGATATCCCGAAAAGGAAATAACAAATGCTGACCCAGAAAGAGCTCAGGTGAAGAGTCTCTTCTAAAAACGGCGCAAAGTAAGCGTAAAGCGTGTAGTGGCCAGCTAATGTAAACATCGTGACGAGGTGTGAACTCGCGATTTTCAGATTACCGATCGTCTTGAGTTGTTCCCGGAAAGGAATCATTTTTTCCGCCGGTATTCTTTCAAAGAAGATTGAAATAATCAGCATGGAGATCAGCGCCAACAGGCCGATGCCAAGGAACAAAATCCGCCACCCGAAGGAATCACTGATTAAGATTCCGACCGGCACGCCTAATGCGATAGCAGAGCTGAATCCCATAAAAATAATTCCGATTGCGCGGGCTCTGTATTCAGGCGCTACAATTTTCGGGGCAATTGTTAAAGAAAGCACAACAATCAGCCCTGTACTCATTGCTGCCAATACCCTAGATACCATCAGTGTTGCGAAATTAGGGCTGAAATAGGCGACAAGATTGCTAAGGAAGAAAACAAATAAAGCAATTAGATATAAGCGCTTCCGCTCAATCCTCGCAGTCAATGCCAAAAGCAGCGGCCCAGATACTGCATATCCCAGCGCAAACACACTGATCAGCTGTCCGGCTGAAACAATGGAAATGTCTAAATCATTTGCGATCTGAGGAAGAATTCCCCCCACAATTAACTCAACCAATCCGACTGCAATCGTAGAAGCTGCAAGCAGGAAAACTTTGAAATTCATAACAAACTCCTTTACTTAAATGTTTTGATAAATAAAAAAATCCTGATTACAAAAAATGTCATGAACAAATTTTGTAATCAGGATTTTACGGTTCCTGGTAGACACCCTCAAACCATATTATTGAGGTTATACAAGTGATAATAGCTATTTAATTGATTCGTTTCCGTTGATGAGTGTACCACATTATGAATGAATCTTCCATAGAAAAATTTACAAAGTAATGAACCGGACAAGAATATGATTATATTTATTTTATAAAAGTATAGACATTTAAAAATAAATGACTATAATAATCCATGTAAGCGTTTTAATCACAAGGGGGGATAGCAGTTGAAAAAAATATTACTCGCGTGCAGCTCAGGAATGTCTACCAGTTTATTGGTGACAAAAATGAAGGAATACGCACAGTCTATCGGTGAGGAAGCAGAGATTTGGGCTGTTGGCCAGGATAAAGCAAAAGAAGACATGAGAAAAGCGGATGCCGTTTTGATCGGTCCGCAAATGAGCTTTCTGAAAAGCGAACTCCAAAAAGAAGCGGATCAATACAACATTCGGGTTGAAGTCATTGACATGATGGCCTACGGAATGGCAGATGGGAAAAAAGCGTATGAGCAGGCATTGTCCTTAATGGTGAATCAATAATGGAACAGGTGAAAATCACGAATTTAACAGACGAGCAAATCAGTTTTCAGCTAATCCTGCACAGCGGAAATGCCCGCAGCTGCATCATACAATCACTGCGCAGCTATAAAGAAGGGAACAAGGACGAGGCTGATGCCCTCATTGCCAAGGCGGAGCAGGATTTATCCGCGGCCCATGACATTCACTTTCAAATGATACAAAAGGAATCCGGCGGAGAAGCACAAGCTTTCTCATTGCTGCTTATGCATGCAGAGGATCATCTGATGTCAACATTATCCATGAAAGAATTAGTGAAAGAGATGCTTGATCTCTTTAAAACCAAGAATCTATAAATAATCGGGGTGGATAGGGTGTTCGAGAAAATCAGCCAATTCCTTGTTCCAATTGCAGGGAGGTTAAACAATAATCGTTATTTGCAAGTGCTGCGTGATGCATTTATGCTGGCTTTCCCGCTGACGATATTCGGGTCCATTTTTGTCGTGTTAACGAATTTACCGTTTCTAAACAAAATCATGAACGCCTCAATGCTTACATCGTTTCAGTCTCATTTCGGCATTGCCTCCACGGCGACAATGGGCATTATGTCTGTCTTTGTTGTGTTCGGGATAGGCTATTACCTGTCAAAAAGCTATCAGGTCGAAGCTGTATTTGGCGGAGCGATCGCTTTGGTTTCCTTTTTGCTCTTAACGCCATTTATCATTCAGCCAGAAACAGGAGATGCCATTACAGGGGTTATCCCGGTCGACCGTCTCGGTGCAAAAGGGATGTTTCTTGGGATGATTACGGCATTTCTTTCTGGAGAAATCTACAGAAGAATCGTTCAAAAAAACCTGACAATCAAAATGCCAGCCGGCGTTCCGCCTGCTGTAGCAAAATCATTCGCCGCACTTATTCCGGCTTTTATCACATTGACCGTATTTTTGCTGATTAACGTAATGGTGACTCTGTTTTTTAAAACAAATATGCACGACGTCATTTATCACGCGATTCAGGCTCCGCTTGTCGGACTTGGAAGCGGTATCATTCCAACGCTTATTGCCGTGTTTTTCATTCAAATTCTTTGGTTTTTCGGACTGCATGGACAGATCATTATCAACTCCGTGATGGACCCGATTTGGAATACACTGCAGGTAGAAAACCTTTCTGCTTACACGGCGGGAAAAGAAATCCCTCATATTATTTCAAAACCGTTTATGGAGATTTATACAGTAGGGATGGGCGGAACAGGGATGACGCTTGCGATTGTGTTTACCATTCTCATATTCATGAAAAGCAGGCAGATGAAGCAAGTATCAAAACTTGGCCTCGCTCCCGGTATTTTTAACGTAAACGAACCGATTATCTTTGGGCTTCCGATTGTCATGAATCCGATCATTATTGTGCCTTGGGTGCTGGCACCGATGGTTGTTACGCTCGTCACCTATCTGGCTATGTCAGCCGGGCTCGTTCCGCCTCCAACTGGTGTGACAGTGCCGTGGACGGTTCCATTATTCATTAATGGCATCATGGCGACGAACTCAATCATGGGGGGCGTGATGCAGCTTATCAATCTGCTGATTGTCTTCGTGATCTGGTTTCCGTTCCTAAAAGCAATGGATAAATTAAATCTGGCAAAAGAAAAAGAACAGGCTGTGCAGGAGACAGCTGCTCAGCAAAATGATAACAGCATAAAAATGTGACATAAGGGGAGAGAGACTTGGCACATACAGAACAATATCGTTTTCCAAAGGATTTTTGGTGGGGATCATCCGCTTCAGCAACACAAATGGAGGGTGCCGCCGACAGAGACGGAAAAGGCCAGAATATATGGGATTATTGGTTTGAAAAAGAACCGCATCGTTTTTTTGATCATGTCGGACCCGCAGACACATCCCAATTTTACGACAACTATAAAGAAGATATCAGGCTGATGAAGGAACTTGGCCACAACTCGTTCCGGATGTCGATTTCCTGGTCACGTTTAATACCAAACGGAACGGGCGAGATCAACGATAAAGCCGCAAATTTCTATAACAATGTCATTGATGAGTTGATCGCTAACGGAATTGAACCTTTTGTCAATTTGTTTCATTTCGATATGCCGATGGCGCTTCAAAAAATCGGCGGCTGGGTCAACAGAGAGACGGTTGACGCGTATGAAAACTATGCAAGAACTTGCTTCCGTTTGTTTGGCGGCAGAGTGAAAAAATGGTTCACGCATAATGAACCAATCGTTCCTGTAGAAGGCGGATACCTATATGATTTTCATTATCCAAACAAGGTCGATTTTAAAGAGGCCGTCCAGGTTGGATTTCATACGATGCTGTCAAGTGCCCGTGCCATTCAGGCTTACAGGGAGATGAAGCAGGACGGAAAAATCGGTATCATCTTAAATTTGACCCCTTCATACCCGAGAAGCAGCCATCCGGCGGATGTGAAAGCCGGGGAAATCGCAGACGCGTTTTTTAACAGATCTTTTTTAGATCCATCTGTCAAAGGCGAATTTCCCAAAGAGCTGGTTGACATTTTGAAGCATGAAGGCTTTATGCCTGATTACATTCCTGAAGATCTTGACATCATCAAAAAGAACACGGTTGACCTGTTGGGAGTGAATTATTACCAGCCGAGACGTGTGAAAGCGAAAGAACATCTTCCGAATCCCGACGCTCCTTTTTTGCCTGACAGGTATTTTGATCCCTACGTCATGCCGGGCCGCAAAATGAATCCGCATCGCGGCTGGGAGATCTATGAAAAAGGCGTTTATGATATTTTGATCAATTTAAAAGAAAACTACGGAAACATCGAGTGTTTTATCTCTGAAAACGGCATGGGGGTTGAAGGTGAAGAGCGCTTCAGAGATGAACAAGGCATCATTCATGATGATTACCGGATTGAATTTATAAAAGAGCACCTCAAATGGATTCACCGCGCCATACAGGAAGGCTCGAACGTAAAAGGCTATCACTTATGGACGTTCATGGACAACTGGTCTTGGACAAATGCCTATAAAAACCGATACGGATTTGTATCAGTCAATCTTGAGAAAGACGGAGAAAGAACCGTCAAAAAGAGCGGAAATTGGTTCAAAAAGGTTGCTGAGCAACACGGTTTCTAGATTTTCCTAAAGGTCAAGATCTTCCGGCAATCATCATAACGAATAGAGATGACGAAAATCCGCAACATTGATGAAATAGGGAAAAGAACTTATGATATCCGTAAAAGCTTATGTGATATCAGACTCTAACAGCTGCCGGAGGATACCAATGAATAAATACGAAATCATTGCAAATGAAATGAGAAATAGAATTAAAAATAACGTATATCCGATCGATCAGCCCATTCCTGATGAAGTATCTCTTGCAAAAGAATTTAACTCAAGCCGCATGACGATGAAGAGAGCCTTGGATAATTTAGTTGCCGAGGGTCTGCTGTTTAGAAAACGAGGCCATGGCACGTTTATTATTCAATCTGCAATACAGGATGACCATGTCCATGTAGTCAGCAATGAGATTCTCGGATTGACCAACTTGCTGAAAGATAAAAAAATCCAAAGCAAGGTCATTCAGTTTGAAGTGCAATTTCCCACTGAGGAAGTGGCCGCCCATTTGTCTATTGATCAGAAAACACCGGTTTATTATGTCGTTCGGCTGCGAATTGTAGAAGGTGAACCCTATGTATTAGAAAAAACATATATGCCGACTCATTTAATACCGGGCATTAATGACGATGTACTTCATGATTCGATCTACAATCATATTACAAATGTGCTGCAGCTCAAAATCGCCGGAACGCATCGGAAAATCAGAGCCTGCAAATCTGATCATATTGACCAGCAGCATCTGGGCTGTAAACAGGATGATCCAATTCTGGAAGTGGAACATGTGGGCTTCTTAGATACCGGGATTCCATTTGAATATTCCTTTTCACGTCATCGGCATGACAAGTTTGTTGTGACTTCTGTAAACATACGGCGCTGATTGCGGAGACAACAAGGAGGCCATCTGCATGCTTGGCGGTGTTGAAGCAGGCGGCACAAAGATTGTTTGTGCTGTCGGTAGAGAAGATGGAACGATCATTGACAGGATAGAATTCTCCACAAAGATGCCGGATGAAACGATAGAGAAAGTAATTCAATATTTTCGCCAATTTTCATTACAGGCAATCGGCATCGGCTCCTTTGGTCCCGTTGATAACGATAAAACGAGTCAAACATACGGTACCATTACGGCCACGCCGAAAGCGGGCTGGAGACACTATCCCTTTTTGCAAACCGTTAAGAACGAAATGAAAATCCCAGTCGGTTTTAGTACAGATGTCAACGCTGCGGCGCTGGGTGAATTCCTTTTCGGTGAAGCGAAGGGTCTTGACAGCTGCCTGTATATAACGATTGGCACTGGCATCGGAGCGGGGGCTATTGTAGAGGGGAGGCTCCTTCAGGGGCTGTCACACCCAGAGATGGGCCATATTTATATCCGGAGGCACCCGGATGACGTATACCAAGGGAAGTGCCCTTATCATGGAGATTGCTTTGAAGGCTTAGCTTCAGGTCCCGCTATCGAAGCCCGCTGGGGAAAAAAAGCCGCGGATTTATCAGATATAGCCCAAGTCTGGGAACTGGAAGGGTACTATATAGCCCAAGCGCTGGCTCAGTATATTTTGATCCTTGCCCCTAAAAAAATCATTCTTGGCGGCGGTGTCATGCAGCAGAAACAAGTGTTTTCTTATATCTATCAATATGTACCAAAAATCATGAACAGCTACTTGGATTTTTCTGAATTATCAGATGATATAAGTGATTATATTGTACCTCCACGTTTAGGCAGTAACGCCGGAATCATCGGCACGCTAGTTTTGGCGCATCAGGCCTTACAAGCAGAGGCAGCATCCGGGGAGGTGCGATTATGACGCATCCTTTATTTTTAGAGCCTGTCTTTAAAGAAAGACTATGGGGAGGGACGAAGCTTCGTGACACTTTTGGCTACGCAATACCCTCACAAAAAACAGGTGAGTGCTGGGCTGTTTCTGCACATGCCCATGGCCCGTCGGCTGTAAAAAATGGCCCGCTGGCAGGAAAGACACTTGATCAAGTATGGCAAGATCATCCAGAGATATTCGGGTTTCCGGATGGTAAGGTGTTTCCGCTGCTGGTAAAGCTGCTGGACGCCAATATGGATCTCTCCGTGCAAGTCCATCCTGATGATGATTATGCAAAACTGCATGAAAATGGTGACCTTGGTAAAACGGAGTGCTGGTATATCATTGATTGCAAAGATGACGCCGAACTGATTTTGGGACATCACGCAAGCACAAAGGAGGAATTCAAACAACGAATAGAAAGCGGTGATTGGAACGGGCTGCTGAGGCGAATCAAAATCAAGCCCGGAGATTTCTTTTATGTGCCAAGCGGTACACTGCATGCTTTATGTGAGGGAACCCTTGTCCTTGAAATCCAGCAAAATTCTGATACAACGTATCGCGTATACGATTATGACCGCTGTAATGACCAGGGCCAAAAAAGAACTCTTCATATAGAAAAAGCCATGGAAGTCATAACGATACCGCATATCGATAAAGTGCATTCACCGGAAGTAAAAGAAGTTGGTAACGCTGAGATCATTGTTTATGTGCAATCAGATTATTTCTCAGTGTACAAATGGAAGATTAGCGGCCGAGCTGCTTTTCCTTCATATCAAACCTATTTGCTGGGGAGTGTTCTGAGCGGATCAGGACGAATCATAAATAATGGTATTCAGTATGAATGCAATACAGGCTCACACTTTGTCTTGCCTGCGCATTTTGGCGAGTTTTCAATAGAAGGAACATGTGAATTCATGATATCTCATCCTTAATGAATGGGAGAGTTGCATTTGTTTAAGAAACATACGATCTCTTTGCTCATTATATTTTTACTTGCGTCTGCTGTTTTAGCAAAACCAATTGAAGCGCATACTGTGTCGCCTGTGAATCCTAATGCCCAGCAGACAACAAAAGCAGTGATGAACTGGCTTGCACACCTGCCGAACCGAACGGAAAACAGAGTCCTTTCCGGAGCGTTCGGAGGTTACAGTCATGACACATTTTCTATGGCTGAGGCTGATAGAATCCGAAGCGCCACCGGGCAATCGCCTGCTATTTATGGCTGCGATTATGCCAGAGGATGGCTTGAAACAGCAAATATTGAAGATTCAATAGATGTAAGCTGCAACGGCGATTTAATGTCGTATTGGAAAAATGGCGGAATTCCGCAAATCAGTTTGCACCTGGCGAACCCTGCTTTTCAGTCAGGGCATTTTAAAACACCGATTACAAATGATCAGTATAAAAAAATACTAGATTCTTCAACAGTAGAAGGAAAGCGGCTAAATGCCATGCTCAGCAAAATTGCTGACGGACTTCAAGAGTTGGAGAACCAAGGTGTGCCTGTTCTGTTCAGGCCGCTGCATGAAATGAACGGTGAATGGTTTTGGTGGGGACTTACATCATATAATCAAAAGGATAATGAAAGAATCTCTCTATATAAACAGCTCTACAAGAAAATCTATCATTATATGACCGACACAAGAGGACTTGATCATTTGATCTGGGTTTACTCTCCCGACGCCAACCGAGATTTTAAAACTGATTTTTACCCGGGCGCGTCTTACGTGGATATTGTCGGATTAGATGCGTATTTTCAAGATGCCTACTCGATCAATGGATACGATCAGCTAACAGCGCTTAATAAACCATTTGCTTTTACAGAAGTTGGCCCGCAAACAGCAAACGGCAGCTTCGATTACAGCCTGTTCATCAATGCAATAAAACAAAAATATCCTAAAACCATTTACTTCCTCGCATGGAATGATGAATGGAGCCCAGCAGTAAACAAGGGTGCTTCAGCTTTATATCATGACAGCTGGACACTCAATAAGGGAGAAATATGGAATGGCGATTCTTTAACGCCAATCGTTGAATGAATCAGTAATGTACAATAAGAAGGTGCTCAAGAAGTTTCTTGAGCACCTTCCCACTGGATTAAGCATTCATATCGCCTAACCCAGGACTGTGTTCATTTGGTATTTCAGGAAGCACTGGTACGGGAAACCCTGCCGGAGGATCTATTACTTGTAACTCTCCGCCATTTCGGCTTGGAGATTTCCCTTGATAGATTTCACTGATTCTCGTTTCATCCAACCTAAAGTTAAACTGTGCATTATGGTAGCCTAATTCGACATACTTTCTGCACTCAGGATATTTATTAATGTCATAATTCGGCACAGGGAGCAGCTTCGCCCATTCAACGCCCAATGTCTCGAGCGCTTTCGCGAATGCATTCTGGTGAGCATTGTCGCGTACAATCAGAAAAGCAAGTGTTTCGCGGAACGTCTGATTAGAGCTCATTTCATAAATTCTTGTTTTTTGCAGCACACCTGTCGACTCAAGAAGCAGGTTATCCAGCAGGTCAGTAATTAAGTTTCCGTGGTTATACACCCACGACCCGTTCCACGGATTGCCCCCTGCATCAACAGGAAGGGAACTTTGCGCTCCAATAATATAATGATGAGGATTAGCATGTTTAACCGCTTCATCAAGTGGCGCTTGATCTGTACCTTGACTGCCGACACCTTCACCGCCTGATTCATCTAATAAAGCATTGATTGTGTTTTGAACCAGTTCAACGTGGGCAATCTCCTCTAAAAAAATGCCGCGAAGCAGATCGCGGTACTGTTTCTGCTTTCCTCTGAAATTAGAGCTTTGGAAAAAAAACTGCATCATTGTACGCATTTCTCCGTAATGACCGCCTAATATCTCCTGCAGGACCTTAGCAGCTGCCGGGTCTGGCTTGTCCGGTTTAATGATATTAATCAGTTCCTCTTTGTAGTAATACATAACACGCCTCATTTCTTCTTAAGAGATTTTCTTATATTATTTGTAAGATGAGATAAAATATATACATGATAAGCATGGGAAGGCGTGAAAGAAGAAAATAAAAAAATACAGGAAAAGTGTTGACCAAATAAAACAGGCATGGTATATTATTAAACGTCGCTGATGAACAGCGTAAAACAAAACAGAAAAACAAAAAAGTTTTTCTGAGGTGTTTACAAGATTTTAAAAATGTGTATAATAAGAAAAGTCGAATTGAAAAACATTCGGAAAACATTTTTAAAAAACTTCTTGACTTCAACATCAAATGATAGTATGATAGTTAAGTCGCTCAATAAGCGCCCGTAGCTCAATTGGATAGAGCGTTTGACTACGGATCAAAAGGTTAGGGGTTCGACTCCTCTCGGGCGCGCCATA